>MDSW01076786.1_pt1 | contig 11154 bp, 12 predicted proteins | sample 811171 | NCBI WGS metagenome assembly MDSW01 (sample SAMN05326641, study PRJNA326480) | marine metagenome | isolation source: seawater | place: Atlantic Ocean: North West | collected 2012 | reverse complement strand
ACAGCTGAACCAATCTGTACTGTAGGTCCCTCTCGTCCAGCTGAACCACCAGAGCCAATAGTAAGAGCTGATGTAGTGGAACAAGTAAGCAAAGTACGTTTTCGGATTTTACCTGCCTTCATAGCGACCGCGTGCATAACTCGGTGCACTCCATTTTCTTTGACGGCATCGGGAAAAAAATGGCATATAATGCCGGTAATGATTCCACCTACCATTGGCAAGAGAGGTAACAGAAAGGGAATTGAAGAGCCGGTTATTCCAATAACAGTCAACCCGTCAGCAGAAAAAACATCTCCAAAAAACTCAATCAATCTACGAAATAGAGTTGATGCGAGTCCTGCTAAAAACCCTATTACTGCTGCTAGTAGCAGCATATTGTGATCCTGCATCAAGAGAATCTTGATTTTCTCACGGAGATTTTCAAATATACTCTGCATGGGCATAAAAAAATGGCTATGAACGGACTCATTATAATCAAATAAGTCATTAAGCGCCAGAGGCTTTACGAAGATGTCTTATAAGTTGGAACGATATATCAGCTTATGATATGCTTCGGTCGATTTATTTCCTAAATGAGAGTTCATCAAGCCAATGACCGAGAAGAAAGAAGGGGTAATCATCGCGCCCTCCATCCTCGCAGCCGATTTTTCCCGACTCGGAGATGAGGTAAAGGCTGTAGAACAGGCAGGAGCTGACTGGATTCATGTTGATGTTATGGATGGTCACTTTGTGCCCAATATTACTATTGGTCCGACGGTAGTAGAGGCTATTCGGAAAGTAACAGAACTTCCGCTAGATGTACATTTGATGATCGAGAATCCTAACCATTATATTGGAGAATTTATTTCCGCTGGCTCCGATATCATTACAGTTCATGTTGAAGCCTGCCCCCATTTGAATCGTACCATCCAATTGATCAAAGACCACGAGATAATGGTAGGGGTTGTGCTTAATCCAGCAACACCTCTTTCTTCTTTAGAAGAAATTTTACATGAGATAGACATGGTTTTAATTATGTCCGTAAACCCAGGTTTTGGTGGACAGAAATTTATTCCATCTATGATGGATAAGATTGAGAATCTAAGTGAAGTTATGACGCATTACGACCACCCAATCGCTCTGGAGGTTGATGGTGGTATTACTTCTGATAATGCAGCGGATATCGTGCAGGCAGGAGCCAGTGTATTGGTCGCCGGATCGGCAATTTTTAATTCAAAAGACTATAAAAAGGCAATAAAATCTCTTCGCCATGGTTAAATGATTTCTTCGTTTATCAGTAAGAGCCATTTCTCCTTGTAATTGTTTATGTAAAAAGGATAAACTGAGTTATTACTGATATTGCATGGTTTTTTAGATAGATGGCCTGTTTGAGGCTAAAAGCATATTTCGGAATACTTGGAGGGTATGAATTATGATGGGGATTGGTTTTCCTGAGTTGATGGTTATTTTAATAATCATTATGATTATTTTCGGGGCAGGAAAGCTTCCCGAAATTGGTAGTGCTTTTGGGCGTAGTATTAAAAATTTCAAAACCTCTATGAAAGAAGCACAGGAAGGTGATGAAACGGCCGAAGTTGAAGAAGGCGAGCAAGCCGCCCAAGTAGAGGAAGGTAAAGCAGAAGAGGATATGACTGAAGAAGAAAAAGAAGCTGCAATCCGAAAGAAAGCTGAGATAGAAGGCGAGGCTAAAGATAAAGCGATGAAAGATGCCGCCGACAGCTTTACCGCTTCTCTCCCGAGAAAAGGATCTTATGACTTTAGTCAAGATCAGGAAAAAACTAAAGAAAAAAGCTGAGGAAAAGGCTATGAATTAGAAAATCCCCTGTACCAATCGGTGCAGGGTTTTTTTTATGATTTTTTGGGTTCCTCGTCGTACTCCCAAGGCTCCTTAAGGTTGTCTGTTGTCCAGATTGTTAGACCATCCATATCCTTATAGATTCCACGTGTAAAAAAGTTGAAGGGATCAAAAAACCGTACACCTTTTTCAGGATCAATTTCGAAATTCACTTTTTCCTTTTGGATAGGGTGGGCCTTGCATTCAAGGAAGTTTTTTCCATCCACTTTAGATAGCTCGAAAATTGCTTCTATGGTGTCGGCGGGGTATTGTCCCGAATCAACCACTTCCTTCACCTTCTGCATGACCGCTTCTACTTGTTCTTTATCCAGATGATGCATTTTCATAGAGCTAACTCGACCTTTAAATCGTTTATGTTTTTTATGAGCACATTATAACATAAGGGTTCGTTGTTGGAGCTTATTCAGTAGAGCCAATTATTAGTTATAACTAATGAGGATCATTACTATTTGTATCTATAGCAAAGCTAGTGTGAAGCGAGGGTGATGATAGAGTTTGGGAAAATACCGAGGTTAATAGTACCAACTACGCCGATGAAAACAACGAAAAGAGTTATAGGTGTCAGCGAAATTTTAAACTCTGCTTCGGGCTCTTTCATATACATGAAGACTACGACTTTTAGGTAGTAGTAAAATGATATGGCGCTGTTTAGGACCGCGATAATAACTAGCGTCAACAGACCTTCCTGAATTGCTGCACTGAAAAGATAAAACTTGGCAACAAATCCCGCAAATGGTGGCAATCCAGCTAATGAAAGGAGAAAGATAGTCATACTTAACGCAATGACAGGATGTTTATAAGCTAGCCCTGAATAGTTTTTGATCTCTAAGTTTTCTTCGCCCTTTCGACCCAAAATAATGACGATACCGAAAACCCCAAATGTCATAAAAGCATAGGACAACATATAAAATAATAGGCTGGAACTTCCAAGGGAATTTTTAGCGATAACTGCCATCAGAATGTAACCCGCATGAGAGATACTGGAAAATGCTAGCATACGCTTGATGTTGGTTTGCATGATAGCTCCTAGGTTGCCGACAAACATACTGAGCACAGCGATAATGCTCAGAAGCATTTCCCAGGATGATGACATTTCCGGAAAGGCATCTGCAAAGACTCGAAAAAAAGCTGCGAATGCTGCAGCTTTCGGTCCAACAGCCATGAAAGCCGTAACAGGAGTCGGTGCACCTTGGTAAACATCTGGAGCCCACATATGAAACGGAACTGAGGCGACTTTGAACCCGAATCCGATAACTAGTAGAACCAATCCCATCATAAGTAAAGGATTAGATTGGGCTGAGGGATTTTTCACAAACTCAGCGATTTTGAAAAGATTCGTAGAGCCGGTAGAACCATAAACCAAAGTCATTCCGTATAACAGAAAACCAGTAGCAAAGGCACCAAGTAAAAAATATTTTAGAGCTGCTTCATTAGACCTGTGATCGTTTCTACGTATTCCGGCCAAGACATATAGACAGATCGAAACAATTTCAATACCTAAAAAGATCATGATCATATCTGTGGAAGAGGCGAGAAGAATCATTCCTACGGTACAAAATAGGATGAGGGCGTAATACTCACCAGCCCTGATGCCTTCACGTTCGTTGTATTCAACAGATAAAAGAATTGCCAGTGCGGAACTGATGGTGAATATACATATGAAGAATAACGACAGGTGGTCGACAACATAGCTGTCGTTAAAAGAATAAGCGGGAATAGGGTACTTGGCAAAAGCGCTGATTGCCGTCATCAAGAGACCAACTAAGCTGGTAAATACCAACAGCGATTTATTACGTCCACCCCAAAGGTCCAACACCAGTATCAACATGGCAAAAATGCTCAAAACGAGTACAGGTGCCAAGGCAATTAGGTCAATCGATTCAGGTGCGAGAATGGGTTCCACTATTTATTCCTTAATCAAAACTTTTTTGGCATTTGAAGTTTCTGATTCAAACTTGCCATTTCTGTTGGGGTAATAAGTTGAGCATGCTCTCCATGACTATCTTTATGTTTTTCTTGATGAGGTCTAAAATTATCAGGATTCACTTTAGAAACCAAATGATTAACTGATGCGTCAAATGTTTTCATAAAAGTATTGGGATACAAACCAATCCAGAAAATTAGTATGATCAGGGGAGCAATGGTGATCATTTCACGAGTATTCATATCTTTCATATCCATATTTTTCGGGTTTTTCAACTCGAGAAACATGACTCGTTGGAACATCCATAGAATGTAGCAGGCCGCTAAAATAACGCCAGAGGTTGCGCAAGCAGCCCAGAGTCCGTTAACCTGAAATATTCCTAACAGAACAAGGAACTCCCCTACAAAGCCGTTCATACCCGGTAGCCCGATAGAAGATAGGGCTACGATCATAAAACAAACAGTATATTTCGGCATAATTTTTGCCAGCCCGCCAAACTCCGATATCAATCTTGTATGACGTCTATCATAGACAATGCCCACTAAAAGAAAGAGAGCGCTGGTGCTAATGCCATGATTAATATTCTGGATCAATGCGCCTTGTATACCATAGGGATTCAAAGCAAAAATTCCGAGCATGATAAACCCGAGATGACTAACACTTGAATAGGCAACTAGTTTCTTTAAGTCCTCCTGAACCATTGCCACCAGTGCCCCATATATGATTCCAATTATTGATAGCCAAGCTACCATGGGCACAAACTCGAAGGAAGCTTGGGGAAAGAAGGGCAGGTTGAAACGAAGAAACCCATAGGTCCCCATTTTTAATAAGACACCAGCCAGAATAACAGAACCTGCAGTTGGGGCTTCAACGTGAGCGTCTGGTAACCAGGTATGAAACGGAAACATTGGTACCTTAATGGCAAATGCAAGAAAAAAGGCCATCCAAAGCCATTTCGAGGCGTCCAAAGAGACGTCTAGGTGATCGGTTATGTAAAGAATGTCTGCAGTTGCGACGCCGGTTGTTTGCTGAATATGAAAATAAATCCAGAGGATAGCAACCAGCATGAGCAGAGAGCCTACTGCAGTGAATAAGAAAAATTTGATAGAAGCATAAATGCGACGAGGACCACCCCATACACCTACTATGATGTACATGGGAACAAGCTGGAATTCCCAGAAGACATAAAACATGAAAAGGTCAAGAGCAATGAATACTCCCAGCATGCCGGTTGAAAGAGCCAGCATCGCGATCATATATTCACGAATATGTTTTTTAACATCCCATGAAGCGATCACGCAGATCATGGTCAGGAAGGTGGTCATCACATACAAAAGAAGCGAAATACCATCTAAACCAATGTGGTAGTTAATTCCCCATGCTTCAATCCAGGAAACATTTAATCCAAATTGCATTTTTTCAGTGGTGTTGTCAAAATTTGTCCACAATAATAATGAAAGTAGAAAGTCAGCCACAGCAAAGGCGAGAGCGGTCTGTTTGATCGCACTCGCATTTTCCTTTCGCATAAAAACCAGACACAATGCTCCAAGGAACGGTAAAAATGTGATAAAAGTTAGAAACATTTAAAACATCACCAGCAAAAGACTAATAAATCCGACAACAATAAATAATGCGTAATTGCGTACGAAACCAGACTGAAAAACTTGAGCCTGACGACTAAACCAACCGATCACGTTGGCGGTCCCATTCACTGCACCATCAATAGCCTTAGCATCACATTCTTTCCATAAAAGTTTGGAGCCTTCGACTGTAGGTTGCACGATAGATTCGTCATAAAGTTCATCAATATAATATTTGTTCTGAACCAGATCGTATCCCCATTGTCCCTCTATGACTTTGTCTGGTAAGTCGGGGCGTTTGATATAGAACATATAGGCCCCAAATATTCCAGTAATAGCAACCCCTAGAGAGAAAATCATCAGCAAAACTTCTATCCAGATATTATGTTCTTTTGGAGTCAATAGATGTGCCCATGACGGTGCATGTCGCCCAGCTTCGTGGAGCATATGCTCGGACTGATGCAAAGCATGTGCAAGATCGAAATGCAAAACAGGTTCCAACCAATTATGTAGAATATGCCATCCGTGAAATAGAGGTATTCCTAGTAACCCTCCAATTGTGGCAAGTCCAGCAAGAATGACCAGTGGCATGGTCATCACTTTTGGAGACTCATGGGGGTGAACGGATGGATCTACTCTCGATTCTCCATGGAAGGTCATAAATACTAGTCGGAACATATAAAATGCAGTCAACATGGCAGCAGATACACCCATTCCCCAGAAAATAATATTTCCATCCATTAAGGAGTGGTAAAGAATTTCATCCTTACTGAAGAAACCAGATAGTGGAAATATACCTGCAATTGCCAGCGTTGAAACTACAAACGTCCAATAAGTTACGGGCATATGACTTTTGAGTCCGCCCATCTTGCGCATATCCTGCTCTCCATGGATGCCATGAATAACGCTACCAGACCCAAGAAAAAGACATGCTTTAAAGAATGCATGCGTTACAAGATGAAAGATTGCTGCAGTGTAGGCACCCACGCCACAAGCAAGAAACATATAACCAATTTGGCTGACTGTAGAATAGGCCAGAACACGTTTGATATCATATTGAGCCATACCAATGGTGGCTGCCATGATTGCAGTAAGTCCACCAATTCCAGCCACTACCATCATCGTCATTGGCGAAAGATTGAAAAGTGCGCTGCAACGAACAACCATGTAGACGCCTGCTGTTACCATGGTAGCAGCATGGATCAGGGCACTTACTGGCGTGGGACCTTCCATGGCATCCGGAAGCCAAGTATAAAGTGGAATTTGAGCTGACTTACCTGTAGCTCCGACAAACAGCAACATGGTGATTATAGTGACGATTTCTCCGCCATAGATTAGTTTGTCTGGTGCAGCGTGCATAACATCGCTGAAATCGATTGTTCCAAAAACATTGAAAATGTACATAACCGCTAGCAAGAAGGCAAAGTCACCAACACGGTTAACGACAAATGCTTTTGTGCCTGCATCGCAGGCAGACTTTTTCTCAAAATAATAACCAATAAGAAAATAGGAACAGCAACCCACGCCTTCCCAGCCGATAAACATTAGCAAAAAGTTGTTGCCCATTACGAGAAGAAGCATCGCAGAAGCAAACAGGTTGAAATAAGCAAAGAAGCGGTAGAAACTGTACTCTTCATGCATATAGCCGATAGCATATACATGGATAATGAGCCCAACACCGGTAACTACAAACATCATGACCAGAGTGAGCGGGTCTATCTGGAAACCGAAATCAACTGTGAAGTCACCAGCTCCAAACCACGACCAAACAACCTGCTCGTATATATGCTGGCCTTCCGGCAACATAAGATAACCGATATAGATAAGTATGGAGGTAAGAAAAGACAAGGCCATGCTGCCGCAAGCTATAAGTCCCACAGCATTTTTGCCAATTTTCAGCCCAAAAAAACCGTTGATGATGGACCCTATCAACGGAAAAAGAGGGACTAGACAGGTCAGTTTTAGCAACATACCATTTTTACCACTTTAACAGGTTAAATTCGTCCAGATTGACAGTCGGTTTATTCCGATGCAAGGCGATAATAATAGCTAGTCCAACTGAAACTTCAGCGGCGGCTACACACATCACCATAAAACTAAAAATCTGTCCGCCCGAAAGATTCATGTAGTTGTCAAAAGCGATCAGCGAAATATTTACGGCATTCAACATGATCTCAATGGACATGAACACAACGATGACGTTCCTGCGTATCAGGACACCAACGATACCGATTACGAACAGAGTCGCGCTCAACATCAGGTAATGAGATAATGGAACTGTATTTTCGAGCATTATCAGTCCAGTTTAGTTTTAGCCAAGACTACCGCCCCGACCATTGCTGCTAGTAAAAGTATCGAAGCCACCTCAAAAGGTAGGACGAAATCTGTAAACAAAGTTTCACCAATATTAGCCACCGTTCCAAAACTATCTGGAAGGATTGCGGGTGTGTCAACTTTTGCGGTGAAAACAATATCCGAAATTTTGTATAAAATCCCTATAGCCAAAATCCCCGTTAATACCGAGAGTAGTAAGTTTCGCTCTCTCACAATCCCGCCGGCGTCATCACCTTTTTTTAAGTTAAGGAGCATGATAACGAACATGAATAGAACCATAATTGCCCCGGCATAAATGATGATCTGCAAAATGGCTATGAAATGCGCTTGTTGTAATACAAATATACCTGCAAGGCCTAGCATCATGCCAATTAGCGAAAGAGCTGAACCTACCGGGCTGTCGTTAAATACAACGCCTAGAGCAAGCACCACACAGAATCCAGCTAGCGGATAAAATATCAGTAATTCCATTTTGCGTACATGTTTCGGGTGAATTCAATTCGCTTTTGCAAATCTGCAACCGGAGTTAAAAGTTGTTCTTTCGTATAAAGCATTTGCTTCCGATCTAACATGGAAATTTCACAATCGTCACTCATGAATATAGCTTCCTCAGGACAGGCTTCTTCACAGTTTCCACAAAAAATACAAATTGCGTAATCAATGTTGAAAACATCCGGCCATCTTTCATACTGGTTTTGTTTTCCAGTATTTTCAGCTGGGACAATATCGATACAATAAGCTGGACAAGCAATTTCGCAAAGACCACATGCCACACATGCCGGCTGTCCGTCTTCGTTCTGCGCTAGAACCGGCCGTCCCCGATAAGCTATCGGATATTGAACCTGCTCTTCTGGATAATAAACTGTCATAATCCTTCTATCTTTTTCAGTTCCAAGGAAAAAAGGAATGAAACCAAACAAGTTATAGAAGAAGCGTTTGGAGGTGAGCCACATCCCTTTTATAATTTCGGGGATGTAAGACCTTTCCCACCAAGTCATCTTTATGGTTCTATTTACATAATAAGCCATGAGCGCACTCCTTAATTTAGCGCCAGGATTACGAGCCCGGTAACAAGAATATTTGCTAAGGAGAGAGGAAGAAGAATCTTCCAACCCAACTTCATGATCTGATCATAACGAAATCGGGGGAGTGTCCACCGAATGACCATCTGCAAATAAATAAAGAAAACTACCTTAGCAAAAAACACACCTAAATGTATCAACATCACAACTAGGTTCGAACCCGTAGTGCCGAGAAAGTCAAACCACGAAAGCAACGTAGCTGTTGTTAAAAATGGAATATGCCACGCCCCTAAAAACAAAATGGTCATGATCGCGCCGATCGTGACCATTTCTATAAACTCAGCCATGAAAAACATGCCGAACTTGAGACCACTATATTCTGTAAAATATCCAGCTACTAGTTCTGATTCTGCTTCTGGAGCGTCAAAAGGAATACGCTTATTTTCAGCAATGGATGCAGTCAGAAACATGAAGAAACCAACAGGCTGGAGAAATACTCCCCACATCCAAAAGTTTTCCTGAATAGCACCAATTTCAGTCAGTTTCATGGAACCATAAACCATCAGAACGCCAATGATGGTTAGGCCCATCGTGACTTCATAGGATATCATCTGTGATGCGGTCCGCATCGAACCTAAGAGAGACCAATTGTTATTGGAACTCCAGCCGGCAATTACATAACCGTAAGTTGCTAAGGATGCAATTGCAAATACGAATAGAAGGCCAACATCAAGGTCCGAAATTACTAAGTTAACTTCTTTGTCGAATAGTGTGTATTGACCACCAAAAGGTACGACCGCAAAAGTCAACAGGGCAGGGACAAGAGCTATAATAGGGCTGATTGTATGAAGAACTTTATTTGCACCATCAGGAATAAAATCCTCCTTGGTAAACATCTTTAACGCATCAGCGATGATATGAAATAGACCCAAAACAGTAAAGCCCATGATGTCCGCACGATTCGCCCCGATTCGATCCTGCATGAGGGCGCTCTGCTTGCGCTCCACCCAAGTTAGGACAGGGGCAAAAAAGCCAACTGTTATGGCAAAAATAAATAAGATTTTAACCAGTGTAATGGCTAAGTCGACCCACATGGTTATTCCTTAATTAAGCGGCCCAATGAGGGGCTGACGTTTATTTATGGGATAGTCTTTGCGCAAAGGATGCCCTTTAAATTCTTCATAAAGGAGAATCCGTCTTAAATTTGGATGATCGCGAAATTTGATACCATACATATCCCAGATTTCACGCTCGTACCAGTTTGCAGTTTTCCAGTAGGGAGTTATCGAATCCGCGTTACAGTCTTCTGCTGATACGGGGATCTTTACTCGTAGACGGTGGTTATATTTCAACGAGTAAAAATGGTAAACCACCTCAAACCGTTCATTTTTTTTGGAGAGGTAATCTACAGCGGTAATGTCCATCAAGAAATTAAATGCCAATTCTGAATCGTCCCGCAGGAACTTGAAGAATTCGCCTCCACAGTTTTTTTTCACGGTGACGGTTTGGTCACCTCGAAAGTGATGGCTGTCTACAACTGCAGAAGCATATTGCTCTTTTATTCGTTCAATGATTTTCTTTTCAGACATTATCTTTAGTTAAATAGCAGGATAGTCCCTGTATACTTGAGTCATCCCCAAAAAAATATAGGTATGTCTCGTTGTTATTTTATTAGGGAAAGTTTCCCTCTCAAAGAGTGTTACTCCCAATCAAGTCCACCACGCTTCCAGACATACAATAGCCCAATGCCAAGTATAAAAATAAATAATATCATCTCTATGAAACCGAACATTCCCAGTCTTCTAAAAAGAATGGCCCAAGGGAAAAAGAAAATTGCTTCTATGTCAAATAGGACAAATAAAACTGCCACTAGGTAAAACTTTACTGAGAATCGTTGATGAGGAGACACCAGCTGGCTTTCGCCACATTCGAAGGGTTCCATCTTATCGGCAAACTCTCTTTTGGGGCCCAGAAGAGAAGTCATCACAATCATGCCACAGGCTATGCCCATGGCCATCAATAACATTATTGCTACACCTGCGTATTCTTCTAGCATATGCTTAAATAGACTGGCATTTATAATGAATGCGGCTAACTATGACTAACCTGTCGTCTCAATAAAGTATTCAACCGCTAAGAAACCTCTTGCCAAGACCAACCTTAACTCTAAATAAACAAATAGTTAAATGTCCTTTAAACCTGAGGATAAATCGCGGATAAATAGAAGGGCGATAGTAACCAAGCCGGTACTTATTGTCAATGAAAAAGCGTTGAAATTTTGAATAATTTGGAGTGTTGGAAGTGTTGTTTTTATTAAGGGAAAGAGTTTGGTTTTGGGGTAAGCGTAAGAGCTCAAATAACAGGATCGTAATGGTGAAATGAGGATAGCACTTAAAGTTCTATAAAAATGAAAATTAAATAAAAAACCGCCACCTGCTT
>MDSW01048224.1_pt1 | contig 11154 bp, 10 predicted proteins | sample 811171 | NCBI WGS metagenome assembly MDSW01 (sample SAMN05326641, study PRJNA326480) | marine metagenome | isolation source: seawater | place: Atlantic Ocean: North West | collected 2012 | reverse complement strand
TAATTGTGTATGACATTTCTTTAAGCTTTTAGGTGAAGTATATGGAACTAGTAAAATGGCCATTTCTTAAACAAGACTGGGGTATTGAATTCGAAAGCTCGAAAGGAGCTTACCTATACACAAAGGATGGAAGAAAAGTGCTCGATGCTGCTGGAGGAGCAATTGTCAGCAACATTGGATATGGAAGAGAAGAAGTAGCTGACGCTATTGCAACAGCAGTAAAGAATAACTCTTATATCCTCCCTCCTTTCTTAACTCCTGAAAGAGAAGCTCTACTAGACGAACTTAGGGAACATTGGTTACCAGCACATTTAAGTAGAATACATCTTTCATCAGGTGGATCTGAAGCAAATGAGTCAGCTGTTAAATTGGCTATTCAATATCAAAATAGTAGAGGCAAACCTGAAAAAAATATCATTTTAACTAGAAGTCTTTCTTATCACGGAACTACTCTAAATATGTCGGGCATATCAGGACATCAAGCAAGGAAAAGAGGACTAGAAAGCTATGTGCCTAAACCAACAACAATTGAGACACCTTATCCATTGAGATGTCCTTTAGGTAGTTTTCACCCCAATGCCAAAGAATATTATCTCGAAAATCTTCGAGAAACTATAAAGACTTTAGGAGAAAATAAAATTGCAGCACTGCTTATGGAGCCGATAAATGGTTCTAGTGGTGGTGCTATTTACCCACCTGAGGGATATTGGTTAGAGGCACAAGAAATTTTGAAAGAAAAGGATATCCTTCTAATTGCCGATGAAGTGATGACAGGATTTGGGAGAATTGGAACTGATTTTGCAAGCAACATGTATGGCTTGAAACCAGATATTTTAGTAGCTGGAAAAGGAATGGGGGGAGGATACGCTGCAATAGGAGGTACATACAGTACTGATGAAATAGCTGACTCAATCCAAAAAGCTGGTTACGAAGTAATGTTTCACACATTTGCAGCATTACCACAATCTTGTGCAGCTTCAAGCAAAGTACTTGAAATTTTACGAAATGAAAAATTATGTGAAAAAGTTGAACCTTTGGGAAATAAGATTCTGAAAATTCTCAATGATAAATTAGGCCAGCATCCAAATATTGCTGAAATAAGAGGTCAAGGATTATTAATAGGTATTGAAATAGTAAAAGATAAAGAAAGTTTAGAACCTTTTGCAGAAAAAGAAAAAATAACAAGTCAGATAATGCAGAAAGGATTAGAAAATGGAGTTTTTCTGTATCCGGGTGGAACAGGAGAATTTAGAGATGTTATTTGTCTAGGGCCTGCCTTCATAATCAATGAAGAGGATGTAAACCTAATGACAGAAGTTGCGATCAACTCTATAGAGGAAGTAACCAACAAATACTAGTGATTTTACGGATGTTTTAATTAATCAAATATCCAGCCACAATCTACTGAAGTGCAATCCTCCCATCCGGAGTGTCCTGGAACATTCACCCATAATGATGTACCTTCATTTTGTAATGAAAGTTGCCTAATAAATTGAGAATACTTAATTAGGTTTTGATGAGGTAGAGAGGCAAACACAATTCCGTGTATTCTAACTTTCTTTTTATTGCTGTTTTTATCTATATTAAGACCTTCTATCTGCTCTAAGGTACTGTCAATTCTTCCATCACCAGTAGTTATATCATCACCCATTAAATAAATACTAACTTTCCTACCAGGTATGTAATGATTATTAATTGCCGTTCTTAGACCTTTAACCGGATTGCTCATAGATATTCCAAGTCCTGTCTGATTTTTAAGTAGTCTTAAAATGTTTTTTCGATAGGATTCAGTATCTGGTATCCAGCTGCCACGACCACTCCTTCCGCTTAACAAATAATCACCTTGATCATTCATGACTTGAATACCTTCAATTTGAGGATGTATTTCAAGAATATTCTCCATCTCTTTAAGCAGATGAGGCCATGCTGGAGTCATACTAGAAGAGTTATCAATGATAAATATTATGTATTCGCTATCTACTGGTATTCCCCCCACTTCTTCATCTCTATCCTCATCTTCTAATATTCTCTTCATCTCTTCTGTAAGAGACTGTCTTGCTGCTGTTAAATCATTCTCTATATCTTTTATAAGGATATTTTGCTTTCTAACCGAATCTGTCTTTTGAATTATTTCTAATTGCTCTGCATTTTTAGTGTTCAACCTTTCTTTTAATTGATCTATTTCCAGATCTAGTTCATTAATGATTTTATGCAAAGGTTCTTTTTTCTCCTTGAGTGTGAATAATTCTTCAAGAAGTGAATCATCAGAAAATAAGTTAATAGAAGGTAAGTCTGGCTTTACAATCAAAAGCAGAAGGACAATCGCTCCAAAACCGCAGGCAATTATATCCAGAAAGGCTAGACTGAAAATGTCAGTGTTTCTTCTATTCTTTTTTCTCATTATGGCCAATCTCTAGCTGGACTAATTGAAATTCCACCACCAGATTGTTGACCAAGATTCCAGTAGTCGATAGCTGCATGAGGATCGCCTTGCAAAGGCAACAAAATAGTTGAGGTTTGTATTTTTCTTCCATCTAAATAATTTTTTTTTGCTTTTTGGAAGAGAACATGGCGGCATCTGCTCGAGATCTTTCCCAATGAATTTAAACAATTTCTTTCTTCCCTGGCTAAAATACCATCCTTAAATTCTACGTACGGCTCTCCAATAGTTGGTAATCCGTCAGTAATGATCACTACTAAATCTGGAAGAGGAAACATTTTTTTTGCACTGAGAAGAACTTTTTCAAGATTTGTACCTCTTTCAGGAATGACTTTAAGAGCACTAGCTAAGGTTGAGTTAACTTTTATTGGGTCTTTTGCATCTAACCATTGACTCTGTGTGTGAGACTCTACCTGATCATTGAAGGTCATGATACTAAACTTACTTTCTTTTGGTAGTCTGGATGTTAACCAAGTTAAGCTATCTTTTGCTCTAATCCACTTTTGTGTCTGTTTGCTTTGATTATCTAAAATTGAAGTAGCAAATATCTTTTGCACATTTTCATCCAGCATACTGGCAGAATTATCTAACAAAAATAAAATGTGTTTTCCTTCAACTTTAAGTCCGGTGAGATATTGCCTCTCTCCCTGATTTGCCCTTTGAACGATATCAGGTATTGACTCTTCCATTTTATCTATCTCTTCCCGGGCTTGATTATTATTTTTCAGAAGATTATTGCGAAGTTTTTGTTCGTCACTTAAATCTCTCTTTAACTTTTTTAGTTCGGCCTCTTTTGTTTCAATTGAAGAGTTTAGGATGTCTGATTGCTCAGTTCTTTTGTTAATTTCTTTTTGCAAAAACTCCTTATCTATTTCTGCAGATCTAATATCTTGAATAAGCATCTTTGTTTGTTCGGGAGATGATGATTCGCCATGTTTCAAAATCAAAAAAATTAGGATGACGGCGCCAAGACCACAAGACATGATATCTAGGAAAGAAAGGCTAAAAGGGTTGAATTCCCTGCCTTTTTTAGCCATTAGAAAAATTAGTTACGTAAATTTGCAACGAAATTCTTATCACAGTATTCATGAGAATCTAAAACCAGCCTATCTTGAGCTAATTGAAGTTGGTGTAGAAAAAACATAAGAAAAATACTTACAACTAATGCTACATAAGTTGAGTTAAAAGCCACTCCTAAACTTGCTGTCATTCCTGCAATATCACCTTCAACGGCAATATGAGCCTGCGAAAGAGCTTCCCCAATCCCCCTGACTGTTCCAATGAAACCTATTGAGGGTATGGCCCAGATTATATATCTAATCATTGAGAGTTCAGATTCAAGTCTATCAGCCTCTTGTTCACATACTGAATGAGCTGATGAAGCAGCTTCATCTATATTTTCTGAAATTTTAAACCTATGTAATCCAGCATTAAGTGCATTGATTAGCAATCCTTTCCCTTTTTTGTCTAGTTCTTTTTGATAGGATAAGATATTTTCTAATTTTATCTTCTCATTTATTTCGCTATCAAAGATATTCGAATCGAGGATTGCTGTTTGTTCTTTAATCCTTTTCCACTTTATATATATTATTGTAAGAGCCCATAAAGCCAACATTAAGCATGTTTCCTGCTCAAAATCCTTGAGTATTATTGATAATGTTCTATCAGGTGCACGGTTCTCACTCTCTGCCAGAGCGACCTGAAATGTCGCAGCTGGATCTATAAAGAGCAGATAAATTGAGTGAACAAACACTATAGATATAAAAAGTGAAATAATTTGAAAGAGAAAATCTTTTGGGAAATCAGATTCTTTAAATAAAGAGTTCATTTGATCATTTATATATTAGTTGGAAAATCTTGTTCATACATTGCGCCTGCATCAATAATCCTCGGACCTTGATTTACATTACTGTATAAATAAAACATTGAAAATAATGTAAAAATTAATAAGAGTATTTTTCTAGTCATCTAAGTCTCCTTTACCTACCAACCACCTAGCTACCCTAAAGCCTATATTGTCTCCTCCGTCTTGAGATTTATCTCTATAAGAGAATCTGAGTTCTGTAATATTAGCCGACCTCCAACTTGAACCTTTGATCACATGATCCGTTCCCCTTTTTGGACCGGTAAAATCTTTATAAATCCTATTGGATTCTATCATTATCGAATAATAGTCATTCACAAATTCGCTTACATTACCTCCTAAATCATAAATACCATTTTGGTTTGGTTCAAAACTCCCTACTGGGGCTAGTTCAGCAAATCCATCAGTATAGTCAGGAATAAACATTATTGACTTTGTAACACTTGTGTCAGCAAAGTTACCAGAACCTTCTTTTACTGGCATTCGGTATCCCCAAGGGAATTTTAAATCCTCTTGTTTCAGCTTTTTTCTGGCAGCCCAAGACCACTCAGATTCAGTAGGCAATCTATATCCATGAGAATTGAGGTTAAAACCTATGACTTTATTTCCCTGAACTTTATAAAATACTTCAAACCCTTCATGCTTACTCAGCCAGTTGCAATATAGTGCTGCATCATTCCACGATACATCCACTAAAGGCAGATCATTATTTTCAATGACTTGATTTATAGAATTCTGACTTTTAAATTTCAAATACTGAGAATTAGTAACTTCATGAACAGACATATAAAAAGGTTTCGTTAGATCGACCTTTCTGATAGTTTCGTTAGCTCTTTGACCTTTTTCGCTTCTCTTAGCACCCATAACTATAGGGCTTGGGCTTAATAAAACCATGTTGTTGCCACCTTTTGTCACGTAATTCTTTGGGGATTCTTGAAACCTTGCTTTTTCCTCTGTAATTAAGCTAGCGTTAATGTTAGTTATGAAATCTTTTTTTGGCTTAAGTTTTGTTTTGTAACTTCTGTATCCGGCCTTTTGTATTTCTAAGTCTCCTTCAATTGTCTGCAAATCTCCCTCAAAAGGCGTATTAGCTAGGAATTTATTATTTAATAAAATTTTAGAAGGTAAATTTGCGTCAATTAAGACTCTTCCCAGAGAAGGTGCCAAATTAAAGTTTTGGTTGAAAAACTCTTGAGTGGATAAATTAAAGTTCATACTTTCACTTATAAAACCATCGGCCTCAAGTGTTATCAAGTGATCTTGATCTGGCTGAAGCTCTATAGACGCTGGAGTTTTTCCAAAGAATTTTCCATTAACAAATATTTGTACAGCTGAAGGATTTGAAGTTAATTGTAATGTACCGGGAAGAAGTTCTAGTTTGGCTGTTTCTAGGATTTTATTTACCCCTCTTTGAACTCTTTCAACCTTTGTTAAATCCCTGTAACCATCTTTTCGATAAATTAGCTCATGCAGACCTGTTATTACTTTTGTATCAATTGGCGTATTGCCAATAAAATCACCCGAAACATATACTTCAGCATTGTCTGGTGAAGAGCTTATTGAAAGCGTTGCCCAGTTTGGCTTAAGTTCCAGTGAATACTCTTGTTTAACTCCCTTTCCAACTACTTCTATCGAGCTTGTATATTTTAAAAACATTGGGTGTATATATACAATCTGATTTTTACCAGCAGGCATATCATAAAAACCTTCTTTAGGACTGATCAATTCATTACCTAGAAAAAGCTTACCTAATACATTTGGAGTAATATTAAATTTCACTTTGCCTGGAAGTTCTTTCAGGTTAACTGTGACAAGATCACTAGAGTCAGAAATGTTCAAAGTAAGCTCCTGATCATAGAAACCAGGTGACTCGATTCGTAGTCTTTTTTCGCCTGGAAAAAAGATATACCTCTCATTAAAAGAAAATCCTAAACCACTCGTTAATGTAACTTTTGCATTAGATCCAGCCTCAAGTGGTAGCACAATAATGTTAACTCCTTTAGCAAAGAAATAAAAAAGAACTATAAAAAATACAACTAGGGTAAGAAGAGCATAATTTATTACTTTGTATTTTGAATTCATTTAGATTTTTTCTTGGCAAGATAGATATACGGAAGTTGAATCCGTAATTTCTAAGACCTTCCTCACAGAAACATAGTTTTTACGTTTTCCTATAAAAGTGTATTTTCCTGGATAAATTTTTATCTCTTTATCCAAAAAAACTCCTAAGTTTTCTCCATTTTGTATGGAAATTTGAGTCCTATTGTCTGAGGATATTCTGACCGAAACAAGACTAGAGTACTTATCAAGTATAGCGGTCAAATCTTGTCGTTTTTTTGCCATTCTCTCACCAAAATTAAAACTTTTAAGCTGAACTGATAGCTTATTTGCTTCTAAAAACACTGCTTTACTTGCTACCCTGTCAGGCCTATTTATATATCGATCCATTAGTCCTTCTAAATAGATATATTCATTAGCCCTAGAAAGCCCATCAACTGCAAAAGCTAGGCTTGAATCTATCATGAGAATTGAAGAGTAATAGCTTACAGACTTTGAAAATTGTTCTTCGAAGAAATATTTCTCTGCCATTAAACGATCCGTATTTATCTTTAACCTTTTTTCCCCTTCCACCACAAGATCAATACCTGTAAGGGCTGGTTGAGAAAGATTATTGATCTTTATCGCGCGTTCAAAAGATTTTCTCGCATTTTTATAATCTTTTTTCTCTAAGTGAAAATAACCTTCATCTATAGCTTTGCTCAAATTTCTTTCAAGCATTAGCTTATCAAGTTCAATTCTAAGATTTTTGGTTTTTTGGTTACTAGAATCTAATCGTATAGCTTTGTTAACTGACTGCAATCCATTATCAAGATCATCAACCTTAATGTAGAGTTCAGCCTCTTTTTGAAATTTTATAACTTGCTTCAATACAGAAGCTCTTTCAACTCCAATTAATGCGTTTCTATCATTAGGTATTATGGTCAACGCATTCTCAAATTGAATTTTTGCCTCTTCGTCATTTTCTTGATCAAGTAAAGCAAACCCTTGCCTTAAGTAACTAGAGAATAAATTGTTACCTTTTTTTAAAAGTTCCTCTGAATCCCTAATAGCTAATTGATAAGATAATTTTGCCTTTCCATAAAAACCTTGATCAAAAAGCTCTCTCCCTTCTTGCTCTTTAGCTAATATGATGGGATATTTTTCTGTAGACCAAGTTTCCACATTTAAATCCAACAAATTATCTTTTATGTCACTTAGAATTTTTAAAGCGTCGAGCGCTTCCTCTCTTTCTTCACACAGAGGGGAATTTCTATTCTCACCGGAGCAATCAATAAGCAATAAATCTTGAGTTTCAGACAATGCAAGATCTTCCTGCACCTGAGATGCTGTAAAGTTAGATAAAAAAACAAACCATATAATAGCTATTAAGATAGCAATTGTGGAAATTACTACGGCCTTCTGTGAAGGATTTAAACTATTAAAGAAACTCAATTGCTTTAGATCCTTAAAAACTTAATTAAAATTTGCCAAAACTTCTAGTAATGTGCTTTAGCCAGCGGGCCAAGGTTTCTTATTTTTCTTATTTTTCTTATTCTTTTTTGTCTGCTCTTCTCTTGAATAACCCTCTCTAGAATCAATGTTGCTACGATTTGAATTTAAATTTTTACCGGAACTATTAGTTTCTGAAGTTTCGATGTAGATCAAATCAACTGAATTCTCGTTTTCAGCGATGTAGATTTTTTTGAGAATCTTACGCCATTGATCAGATTGTTCCTTGGCAGTTCCAGTAAGTGTAACTGTTGTGTCTTCCATCTCAATTACACTTGGAGAAAGATTACCGTCTATAGATTCAGCTATTTCATTCAAAGCATCTCGGTGAACCTTAGCCTCTTCACTACGCTGAAAACTCTCAGCAAATAATGCTCCTGCAACAGCGGTTCCTGCTACTCCAGAATAATAGCTACTATCGTAAGAGTCCGCACTGCTAGCAGCAGCAACAGACGCTGCCAAGACAACAGCTCCAGCAACTCCTTGCCAAAATGCTGCACTTTGAGCTTCTCTAGCTGCTTTTGATTCTGCAAAAGACTGCTGTTGCCATATTCTGTAACTAGACTGCATATCAGAAGAGAAGCCGTCATAGGTAGTTTGCATATTATCTATAAACATTTGATCTCTGTATTGAATGTTTTTAATCCTTTTAATCATCGGATCTGCAGAATCTGGCTTACCCTTGAGAGTATATTTTCCTCTCCTTTCAGAAAGAATATCGCTATAGGCATCAGGTGCGAAATTCTGAGCAAACCTTATATCAGTAACTGTTTGAATAGTATCGGCGTTATTAGCATTTATTCTCCGATCTATATATTTTGCAATATCTTGATTAATTTGTTGATAAATTGGTCCATAAGGATCAACTTTCAGCTTGTTGTCAGCATCCTTGTTGCGAGGATTGTTAAACGTTATCTCTTTGACTCTATGAGAATAGGTTTTATTTCGGATCCAAACTTTTCCAGTAGAATCAGAAACAGTTACCTTAAGTTTTATATCTTCTCCATTAGAATCTTCTATCTTAGCTTTCACATATATATCTGCACTGGATGAAAAATCTGGTGTCACCCTTACTGCTCCATAATTACCACTGTCTGTTAAGCTATCTCGTAATTGGACAGCCATATACATAGACTCTGCCCTTCTTAATTCAGGCCAGACACCTCCTTCTCCATAGGTAGTTGCGTCACTCTGAAGACCGGGATTAAAAACCCCAACGGCTACATCAAAAGGCTCAATATTTTCTAAATTAACTTTGTTTTGATATTGATACTGAGGCCCAGTACCTCCAGATGAGGCACAAGCTGTTATAAAGAAAACAACTAGTATTGAAAAAAATCTTTTATGCATAAATTCTCCTTTGTTAATCTTTTTTAATCCCCTTATATTCTCTGTATAAGTCCCAATACTTTTCACGTTGTACGGGGTCTTTTTCAGCCCTAGCAGTTGCTTTCATTTGCGCAGCAGTTAAATCATCAGTCGAATCCTCAGGTATATCTTCGGGTGTATCTCCATTTTCGCCGGCTAAAAGTTCATCAAAACCCTCACTCGAAGGAGAGTTATCAGCAGGAATAGTATTAGCTGATTCGTCAGTGGCTGAGCTAGAAGCTTGCACTTGTTCGCCAGCCGCACTAGCACTTGCAGAGGGTGATGAAGAAGAGCTAGGTTCAACAACCTCCAAGCACCCGTCATAATATTCCAAGGCTAATAATAGCTCCCTCTCCAGCCTGAGTATTTTCTCTTCTTCAGTTTCCGCATAATCAGGCGGGCTTATGGAATGATCTATAATTTCGCAGTTTTCTTCATAAACTGATGAGTAAGCATAGCAGGCTGTAAAAAGAGAAATTAAAGAAATAAATATCTTCATTATTCCTTACTAGAAATAGCTGGAGCTATTTTGCGCAAATTGTATTCAACCTTAAGAATCAAAACATACAATAGAAATATTATGAAGAAACCTAAAGCGTAAGCGGTAAAAACAATATTTGAATAACCGTCTGTATTGATTTGTTGACTTTTTTGTATAGCTAAATAGTTTGAATTCTCTATAGAGGTCAGTCGCTCAAAAAAAGTCATCTTATACAAATCAAGAGAGTCTATTATCAAATTAACTTTTCTTACCGGGTCTTCTATCCTTTTCAACAAATTATCCTCTGATAGATCAGATGACAGATTAACCATGCCTTCGGTAAAATTTTCTAGGTATAAATCAGGAATGTTGTCCCTAAAAGTATTAAGGTATTCAAAATTTAAGTTACTTTCAAAGATTGGGATTTGATCTTCAGAAAAAAGCTTCTGTAGATTCTGGATAACTAATTTTAAATCTGGTTCTAATAAGATTGCATCATCAACTATTCTGTTCGAAGGAATATTGACTACGGTTTCATCTTCTTGTTGAGAAGGTTTTTTGATTGGCAATATTTCGTATCGAAGGTCAGACCAACCAGGTGGGTCCACTTGTTCCAACTCTGGTTCATCTATAATAGATAAAAGAGAAGTTACAAGGTTAATTAGTGCATAAATCAATGCTATGGTCGCGAAAATAACCAAAAAAACTCTTATAAGTTTCAGGTAAAAATTTTCAATCCTCTCCAATGCTCTGCCTCCTTTTTAGATGTTTGAAGAAATAACAAACTTTAAGGGGAAGCAAATAAGACTTGCTTGGAATTTATATTTCATATACTCAAACTACATGAAATAAGTTTCAGTTTCAACCAACTAATTTATAGCTACTTATCAAACCAAGCTTGCTACTTTTTCTATTTAAGGAATCTTTTAATTGAAGGAAATTAAAATTGAAAAAACATTCTTTATTGAATTAATAATTTAAAGGTATATTTAAGTAGAAAATGAAATTATTGGGACAACGATATATTCAATATTCTAAGCCAATTAAACGGCTTAATAACGAAAAGGATAGGTGGTGGAGCCAGTCAGGATCGAACTGACGACCTCATCCGTGCAAGGGATGCGCTCTCCCAGCTGAGCTATGGCCCCACTTGAAGTTGGGTAGATTACCAAAAAATAAAAACTAAGAAAGTTTTTTTTAATTTTAACTGGAATTAGCCATTTCATCTATTGATGAATTGATTCTGTTCAATATCTCTTTTTGATCTAAATCTTTGGTGAGCTTATAGTGAGGATGGCTCAATGTGGCTAAATCTTTTGCCACTTCAAGTGACTTAGACATCAGATCTTCTGGATCTACTACTTCATCTAGATATCCTGCATCTATTGAGTCAGATATAGAATAAGCCTCAGCATTTAGAATTGCCCTATACCAATGATTCTTGAGAATTCT
>MDSW01122626.1_pt1 | contig 11155 bp, 17 predicted proteins | sample 811171 | NCBI WGS metagenome assembly MDSW01 (sample SAMN05326641, study PRJNA326480) | marine metagenome | isolation source: seawater | place: Atlantic Ocean: North West | collected 2012 | reverse complement strand
GGAACGGATCGAATGGAGGGGAATCGAGGTGGATCCACGCTACCGGTTCCGCACTGAAACAATCGTGGACCGTCTGGAAATAACAGAATCAGAAGCCCGGGAATTGAATTTAAGGTCTCTGGTCCCCAAAAGCCTTTTAAGAGAACGGGACGCACTTAGAAAGCGAGAATGCCGGCGCCCCTCCCCTATACAAACGGACATCCAGTCTCAATATAGGACTAAAGCGGAATACTGGAATCGGGATTCTTTAGAGAAAGAGGCTCCCTGGGAAAATATGGAAATCAGCCGGGCCACCTACTTCCGGCGCAAGAGAAAGGGGGAGCTGGAGTAACCCCTATACAAACAGACATCCAGTGTCACCTTCCCGGTATCGTTGTATCGTCACGGCACGAAGGTCTGAGGGGAACGAAAGATAAACAGGGAGGCCCGGTTTCACGCAACCGGCAACCACCACCGACCATAGGCGCGATAACCGATAGTTCCCCGGGCTCCCATTTGGCCGGTACGTTTGAGGAAGGGCCTATACTGCTTCTCAGTCCAGCAAATTCCCGGGCATAGAGATTACCCAAATTACCCAAAATCATCCCGTTTGCAAATACCAGGTTGTCTTGATTCCCCAAATTCCCCAAAAATGTCCCGGTTGCTCAGGCACCGAAAAGGCCCCTGAAAGTGTCGGGTTTTGTCGGATTCGAGAATGTCCCAAATGTCCCACAAAATGCCCCGCGAACTTCCGACCCCTTCCTTTCAGAGAAGTGCTCTAACCAACTGAACTACTGATCTGATGCTGGTAACCCCTGTAATCCTTCCGCCGCACACCGATCGATTATACACATTTGCGTCTCTAAATAAACAGATTCGTGGTCAGGTGTGATCACGATCCGACCTGGAAGCCCATGAACTCTTACCGTTCTGACTCGTTTTCTTATTTCTCGGTTAAATTATGAAGTCGGAACCGATGGACGGTATTCCTTGTGAGGAAAGGATATGTCCGACCGTTATTGCTATTTATAGAAAATCCCATAAGGCCTCAATGATGATGCTCATGATCGTCGTGGCTGTGCTCGTTTTCTAGTGAATGCCCATCTTGGTGGCCGTCGGTGTGCTCCACGCGAACGCCGGTCCCATGCTCAAAAACCATTTCACCGCCAACCGATGCGCCATAAGTCATTAGGCTGGCGACAACGATGAGGAGCGGCAGAACAACCAGTAGACCTTTGCCAGTCTGAAACTTTGTAAACCGTAAAAGGATAGCGACAATCGCCCAGATTCCCGTTGCGGTAAGCATAATGTTTCGGTGGTCATGCACCATATCGTGTCCGAGTGAATTATGACCGAGAGTATCGGATGCCAGAAGGCCACTTGCTGCTGCTATGATCGCCGCCATAATACCGAGGTAGACCATCCAAACAGAAGCCCTCCGATAGAAATCCTCCTTTTTCCAGATGAAGAGAATCTCAAAAAGTACGGCAAGAAATATCAGAGCAATAGGAAAGTGGTTCAGTTTTGGGTGCAGAGTAATCACATTCATTTATTGTCACCTCGGTCCATTTTAACTTATGTGGGCTTTCGTATTACGAACCCAAGCAGGGACATTCCCGGTATACCGAATCAAGTCTTTTACTGTCCATAATAATCCGGCTTCCGAATTCCAGGGGGCTTTGGATCTACCCCCTGTAATTTTCTATCGTTATCTTACGGCAGCCTGAATAGTCTTTAGGTTCACCCCACGACCAGCGCAACATTCGGCGAGCTTTCCGTCCACAAGTATGGCCGGTACTGACTCGATTCCTAGTGACTTCGCCCTTGATGAAACGGACGGGTCTTTCATATCGAGAACAACAACTTCCTTTGAGCCAGAAATATCGTTAACTTCTGAAATAACGCCTTCGCAGGCAGAACAACCCGCACTGAATACCTCAACTTTTTTCATTTTCTTTTCCTCCTTTTTTACTATTAGCAATGATTGCAGTGAACCTCTCCGGACAGTGCCCTCTTTGGCCACGCATTCCAGCCAGATACCAGGATAAGTCCCGCTATACCAACATAGAGCAAGGGATCAGAATGCAGATAGAACTTACTAAAAATGATCGCCAATGAAACGATTACGCCAACGATCAATGGCATATATCCACGCCTTCTTCGGGCGCGAAACGCGAGCATAAACAGAACGATGGCCAGCGAAGCTATGGTAAGCGGGAGAAGGTATGGAGTATAATTCCAGAGCCCAATACCGAGCGACCCCAGAATCGCGGCATAGGCTGGAAAGCAAGCGGCACAGGTCAGTTTAGGCAGCATTGCGAGTCCCACAGCAGGCAACGTCCCAGCAACACGGCGACCCGCTCCAGAACCACCCGTCCCACCATCAGAAACCGAAGACGAGAGGAGTCTTATTACGGCTTTCGCCGACGGGGCTCTCGCACCTGCTTCATACAGTCGGCAGGAGTTGGTGGCCTCGTCGGGTTGTAATCCTCCAACATCTTTGCCGTTTACCAGAATTGTTGGAGAACCATACGCTTTCGCATGAGGCGGGGACTCTTCGTCTCCTCTGTCCCATTCAATCCATCTGAGTGGTTTTTTTGAAACTGAAAGTGCAGACAGAATTGCCTGCCTTGCCCTCCCAGCATTCGGGCAATCCGCATCGTATATTAATTCAATAAGCTCCATTGGTTATCCTCGCTATTTTTCCTCTAGCGATTCCAGTATTGGGCAATGATCAGTTCGGGCCTCAGTCATACAGGATGTTACCAGACCCGCCAGAACCCGCTCCAACCGCCTGAGGGCCTTAATTTTTTCTTTCACTTCAACCAGTTTGGCTTCGGTTTTCTCGCGGACACTTCTACAATTGCTCGGCCTGCTCAATCGCAAAGAGAGCAATTCCTTAATTTGATTCAAAGTAAATCCGAGAGATTTCGCCTGTTTGATAAATAGAATTGTCCTGACTTCTTCTTCAGAATACTGCCGATAGTTATCGCCGCGGTCTGGCTGGCGGATCAGGCCCTTCCGCTCGTAGAACCGAACGGTTTCCACATTGACCTGAGCCCTGCTGGCCAGTTGCCCAATAGTGAACGTCTGCATTATGGCTATGATAAGCACCGTACATAGATACGGTGTCAAGGGCTGAATGTGATTTTTATTCTTTTATCGAGAATGTCCGGAAATGTGCGATTTTGTCGGACCTGATCATTCATCACAGAAAGGGCCGCCTCATCATCCACTGATCGAGAATCTGTTCTTTACGAAGGACGCACCTGAATGGCCTTATTTTACATAATGACTCTTTTGTAAAATTACCTTGATCTGTGTATTTATCACGACTTACCACAAAAAGTATATTGACCGGGCCGGGGGAGCTGGTAAGGTATTCTTATGGGAGCCATCCAGAGAATCAGCCAGCCCGGAGCCCTACCGGTTCCAGCGGACCACCGGGGAAGAGCCGTGGCCCTGTTCAATGAATACAGCCAGGGTCAGCTCTCCGAAGCCTCTGTCCGGTCCTTCTTCGCCGCTCTGAAAAGTGGATCCATCCGAAAGAAAGACGGCTCCCGGTTCCGGCCAAACACCGTGGCTTCCTACGTCGCGGCACTCAAGAGCGCAATCAAACAGAGCAGCGATTCCATAGAGCTTCATCAAAAGCTGGACGTTCTGTTTCGCAAGGCAACCCCGAAAGTAGAGAAGGCCATAGACAGAGACGAAACCCTGAGCCCTGAAGAACTCCGAAAGCTGGAAGCCTCCGCAAGCCCGAAGCTGAAGGCCACCCTTCGCTTTCTCGGACTTTCTGGCCTGCGAATCTCAGAGGCATTGAGTATTGAGCTTTCCGATTGCGAGATCAAAAAGGATAGAGTCCGCCTGTCCATTCTCGGAAAAGGAAACAAGGCCCGAAAGGTAGACGTTCCCCGAACTGCCTTTGATGCGGTACGCGAAGCCTTCCAGAGCCAGAGAGTCCTTTTCCAGAATCACCACCACCGGGCACGAAACGGTCATTATACCCGCCAACGCTTCTGGCAGCTAATCACAGAGCATTCCGAGGAAGCATTAGGCCGAAGGATCCATCCGCACACCCTGAGACACGCGAACGCCACCGCCCTTCTGGCAGCCGGGGCCACGCTAAAGGAAGTATCCGTCCACCTGGGCCACGCTCAGGTATCGACTACAGCGGCCATCTACGATGAAAACCGCCTGCAATTCCAATCCATCCTTGAACTGGAGCAAGTATTCAATGGTAAAGCCACGAAACCGCGACGAAGAAACACCAAAGCAAGCTAAGAAGAAAGGGCGCAAGAAGGCGACGAATCCGAAAACCGCTTACGTGACAGTCAGACTCACCGAGGACGTTCTGGACTGGCTGGAAAAAGAAGCCGTGGCGGACCGTCGGCCAAAGACTCAGATGGCCGCCATACTGATCGAGGAAGCACTGGAAGCAAGGCAGGCGAAGCAATGAACAGCACTCTTACAGACCTTGACCGGATCCACCGGGACTTAATGGCTCTGGCCCGTGAAGCGAAGGATCGGGCCTTACAGAAGCGCATTCTGGAAATTCTGGTCAGAGTCCGAAGGGCCTACAGGCAGGCAGCGCAATAATTCAGACAAGAGTTTTGACCCTCTATAAAAAGGGAAAGGCGAGCTTCGCCGGTGTAACGGCACCGGCTGGCTCTAATCACCAATCGTTCACGAATAAGGAGGAAACGAAAGATGACTGAGAACAAACGAACAAAACCAAAGGGGACAGGCAAGCGAAAGCAAACCCTGGCACTCAAAGCCACCGGACTTGATCCGGAGGTATTCAATCAAGAATGGGACAGGCTCCCGGACTCGGTAAAGGGCAAGCTGGCATCAAAGGAGCTGGCAGACCTTATCCTGAGATTTGCGGAGCTATCGGAGGCCCTGAAGAACAGCGAAAGAACAGGGAAAAAACAGGGAAATAACCGGGGAAAAACCGACTGGCTCCCTTCCCTATGGAATGCCCGAAATGCCCGACAATATGCCCGGTCAAAGACTGCAAAACATCCCTTTAAAGGGCTCTGGCAGCCTCTCAGAGAGGCCCTTTCCGTTTCCGGAGGGGTCAGGACGGGAATTGAATTTCTGAAAGCTACAGGGGCCTTTCTGATAACCCTGGCACTTTGGAGGAAGCCATAATGTCCCCGGAATCTTACAAGTGGTCCATCCGTATCCTTACCGCCCTGCCAAGGTACTTCGAGGAAGAAGCAGAACGCGAAGGGGGGAAGGAATGAAAATCGCAGTAGTGAATCAGAAAGGAGGATCCGGCAAGAGCACTACAGCCGTCCTTCTGGCTAAAGCCTTCGCCGACGCTGGAAAGACGGTCTGCCTTGTAGACTGCGATCCGCAAGGGGGAGCCTCAACGCTCTTTGAAAGCGAAAGAAAGCCCGGACTGTTCGACGCTCTGACCGGTGGCTGTGAAGTATCGGAAGCCCTGCACAATAGCGGGGCTTTTGAGAACGTAAGGCTTTTGCCAGCAGACTTCCGATTGGATCAGGTCTTTACGTCCGCTGACCCTTTCGCTCTGGAGCGCATCACAGAGGACATAGAGGCGGGGGCCATAGTCTTTGATACGCCACCGACTTTGCAGGGACTCACCCGGGCCGCTATAATGGCCTCTGACAGAATCCTTATTCCTTGCGAAATGAGCGAAACAGCTTTTGCCCCGACTCAATACACCGTGGAGCAAGTCCGGAAGCTGAAAAAGAATCCAGAGGTTTTGATTTCAGGATACAAAGCCCCGGGCTCCCTGAAGGGGACCCCGAAGGATCTTTCGCAGCGGTACACCGACGCTTTCAAGGATTGCTTTTCCGGGACCATCCCCCGGAGCCTCACAGCGGCAAAACTGGCCACGTCCAAAGGCAAATGGACTAAAGCAACCAGAGAGACAATCGAGCAACCGCTATTGAGCCTTTATGGGGGGAATCAATGAACGTCGAGGTATTAGGAAGCCAGCCTGTAAGTCCGAAAGCCTGCGCGCCATCCCCGGAGCTTCTGGAAGTCCAGGGCTTGATGCCTATGGCTCCGGAGGACCGGGAGCGATTGAAAGACAGTATCGAACGCGAAGGGGTCCGGGATCCAATTCGGGCCTACCGGGAAAAGGGTAATACTAAATGGCAGATCCTTTCCGGTTTCAACCGATGGGAGATAGCCTCAGAGTTAGGTCTTGAAACTATCCCTCTGGAAATCGTGGAAGCGGAGGACCGGCAAGCCTACGCTATCGAGGATAATCTGGCCCGGAGGCATCTAACCACGGATCAAAAGCGAAAGCTGGTCGCCTATCTTTTGAAGCAGAACCCCGACCTGTCAGACCGGCAAATATCAAAGCAATCTGGGACCGATCATAAGACCGTTTCAAAGATCAGAAAGAAGGCTGAATCAACTGGGGAAATTCCCCAGTTGGAGGAAAGGACTGGAGCCGATGGGAAACAGAGAAGGAAACCCACTCTAAAACAGGAGCCCCCTTTCCAGCAAACAGCGGGGAAACAGGCGAAACCAGAGCCTTCCACTAAACACCTGATTGCAGACCTGAAAGCAGAACAGAGGGACTTACAGGCGCAAAAGAAAGAGATCGAGAAACGGCTAAGCCAGATCGAAAAGGAAATCCAGAAGCTATCCCCAACAAAAAAGAAAGGGAAGCCCTGAAAGAGACTCTGGAGCAAACCCTGGCAAAGCTCCAGAAATAACCGTGCGAAAACAGTGAAGCCTTGCCCCTCAGGGGGCGGGCCTTCGAGGTTTTGGCACTCTATAAAAAGGACAATCCAACCGTTCCCCTACCAGAGCGTGTACTGGAGTTTCTTTAGTCCCTAAAAAGAGCGCACCAATTCCACTGGATCAGGCTTGACTTGATCCTGAGCCAGACCGCTTCAAAGGTTATGGCACCCTTTCGCTTACCTACCATCCTTTTGCTGGCATCGCTTCTTCCATCCTGTATCCTTTTCCAAAGCAGGGAAAGCCGGGCTATCGAGAGTATTATTTCAGAGGACCGGGAGCTTTACCGGGAAGCTCAGGAAGCGATAGAGGATGGAGCAACCGAAGAAGAGGCCCTTTCCACTCTGGTCCAGAGAATGCGTCAGATAGACTTGCGAGGCGCGCCACCTGATTTCCGACAAGCGTATGTAAACCATATCCACGCCTGGGATGCAGTAGTCAGACAGGTCAGGAAACGAAACGAAGGGAACCTGTCCGCGCTATTCATCGGGTTACTCGGACTCTTTGTGGGACAGCCAGGAATAGCAGTGCAAGCCTTCACTTTCAGACTCTCAGAGCAAGGGATCAATATGGATTCAGTCCAATCTACCTGGCAAAAACTGGAGCTTGTCGCGGCAAAGCACGGGGCCAACATAGGGGATTGAGTTTTCGGACACCCTAAAGAACAGCCCAAATACAGCGGGAACGGTTCCATTTTGCTCCTACTAATCCTGTATGAGCAGAAAAGATCCGTTGACAAGTGTACCGATAAATCAGTACAGTAAACCAGTGCCGGAATACATAGCCTATTCAGGAGAGAAGTTTCAGATTGAATGGTATCTCACTGAGGATGGAGCCAGCGAGCCTCTGGAATACTTCAATGAGCTTTCGGAGGCTTACCAGGTAAAGACGATGGCTCTCTTTAAGAGAATGGCTGAAACCGGAGAGATCCGAGACAAAACAAAATTCCGGAATGAAGGGGACGGGATCTTTGCCTTTAAGCCTCAGCCCTACCGCTTTCTGTGCTTCTTTGTTCGTGGCAGAAAAATCATAATAACCAACGGGTATTACAAGAAAACAGACAAGCTTCCGAAAGCAGAGAAGGCCCGGGCGGACAGGAGGAAAGAGGACTATGAGAGCAGGACGAAAAAAGGAACTTACTACCACTTCGACTTATGACCGACTGATGAAGTCCAAATCCTTCCGCGAAAAGATGGAGGAAGAAGAGGAACGGCTGGCCGTTTCCGAGCTGATTCTGGAGCTGATGGAAGCGGAAGGCCTTTCAGTCAGGGAGCTTGCGAAAAAAGCGAATGTATCAACTTCTGTTATTCAAGGTTTGCGAAGCGGTGAAGGCAGCAACCCGACTCTTGCGGTCCTGAGTCGTATTGTCCATTCCCTGGGAGCCGAGATAGTTTTCCGGAAAGGCAAAAAGACATTGGCCACGGTTTGACTCTATGGCAGCAAACCAACAGGCCAAATTCGCAGACACTGAGAATCGCCCTGAAAACAAATCCAGGGACAGTAAGTCTCGCTTAGAGTCCTTTGACCAATACCTGCTTGCAGCATTTGCAGAAGAAGTCCGCCGCTCTACGGAGTCGGATGGGAATAAACACGAATCGGACGCAACCCCTCCAGAGGCGATCACCGATCTTATTGATGCCCTGCTCCATCCAACGACGCTGGATTTCTCACAGGAAGCCCGCCACTCCGCGCCGGGACCGAGTGCCCACCGGGGGACCGAAAAGACCCCCTCTGGATTCACAGAAAGCTTTTTGCGCCTTGCATTGCCCTTATTCGAGAGGCTTCACCCGGAGAGCCATACAGAAAACGGTGCCCTAATCCTTGCAATGAACGGAGCCTACCTTGCGGACAGGATTTTAGATCCATCCTACGAACTGAGCGAATCCGAAAGGTTAACAGCGTACAAGATACTTCGTTATGCTTCATTCTCAATTCCGAGGGATGTCGGAAATAAGCTGAACGCAGCAGAGCAAAACTCAATCGAAGAGTGATTGCAGAGCTTAGAGCAAAAGCTTAATGAGCGCCTTCAGACCATAGAGCAGAGTGTAGAAAGGAAATCTGAAGAGAACAACGACTACTTTCAAGACCTGAAGCGAACCTACGCAGAGCTGGTATCGCAGCGAGACGAGCTGGAGGCTGAAGCATCCCGGGCGAAAGAAGAAGTAGAAAAATACGCCGGTCTCGCACGGACTTCAATGGTCAGGGATATTCAAACATATCTACAGGCCCACACTGTCCGGGAGGTAGCCCAAAAGGCCAAGGTGAACAAGGACACGGTTACAAAGGTAAAGCTTCGTCCAGAGAAGGTTTCAATAGAGAAGCTGATCGAGATCCACGAGAGCTTATTCCGTACTTGACAGAAATGTAGTGAAGTGTAAATGCTATTCTATCTGTTTGTTTCATTGACGCCGATTGGGTTTGCCCACTAAATCGGATCGAGTCGGACAGAAGGGGTAAAGAAAAACTCCGCCGGAGCGAAGTCTTTCAGGTGTTAAGCGACTTGGAGAATCGTTTCCGTACGGAAACTGTCAACATAAAATTGTCAGCTCTTTGCCTCCGACCGGCGTACCAAACCAATAGGAATGGTCCCGGAATTTTGATTTTCGGCGGAGGATGCAATGCGACATAAGACCGACCTGATTGAGCACGTTTCGCTCCGCCATAAAGGAGCAAGCGACAAATGGAATATACCATTTCGGTGTCTGATGAAGGCACCACAATTCTAACCGGCCAGCCTGAAACAGTAGAGCTGGCCGAAAGGACCATACGAGAGTTTAAGACTTTCTTTAATCATCCGGGCTTACGAAACCCGGAAATCAGATTCTCTTTACCGGACGGAACAGAATATACCGTCCGGCCCCGGCTGGTTAGCAACGGCTGGCAGGCGAAGCAGAAGCGAAAAGAATGGACACTCGGAATCAATCTATTTCGAGTAAAGAATCGTTCCGGACGCTATGCCCTGACTGTCTGGATTGAACCTCTAACGGTGGCGGTCTAATGGCCGCCGCTGTCAAGGTTGCTCTTCTACATTCCACGGTTTCCGACTACGGCAATAATGGATGGCAGATCAGCAACGTCAGGCCCTTTGAGCAAGACGGCGACGAAAGCCTGTATGCCCTTTACTGGCTCCTGGCTTTCTACGACTCAGGGCAGGGTATAGGGATAGTCCCGCTTGAAGAACAGCGCCCCGGGAAGTGGTCCGCTATCGCTCAGGCAGAGACACCGGAGGGGATCGAGGCCCTTGTCAGATTCTCGCTTGAAGAGATCGAAAGGCCAGACCGTCCGGATGATCATTGCTATTCATTCCAGGCCCGGGCTTATCTGGATCTTGAAGCCGTGGATCCGGAGCTGGTAGGATGAAAGCTCAATATTTGCAGATTGAGCCGAACCTTCCGGGACTCGGACCTGAATCAATCGAGTACGCGAACCGCTTACACGGTACAGGGGAAGGCTATGTATTCCTCTGCCATAAGCCAGATCAAGGGCGGCGAAAGTGGGAACAGAACGCGGTCCCTGTCGGTCAGCTTGAAAGCTATCTGCGCGACTACCCGAAGTCCATAGACGTTTATCTTTCGCAAAACCGCTTTGATAGAAAGTGCCGCTTTGAATATGCCCTGAAAGAAGCGGACGCTCTCTGGGCCGATTTGGACTACTACCGCCACCCGGATCTTGCAGACCTTCACCCGGAACTTATCGCAGACGAAGCCAGACTCGCTCTGGACCGACACCGGATCCCGGAACCGACAGCCATAGTCAGCAGCGGAAAGGGACTCTATTTCCTCTGGCTGCACCGCCCTATTCCTATCCGTGAGCTTTACAGGTGGAAGGAATGCCAGTTAGAGATTTACCAGGCCTTGAAGTCAGTAGGAGCTGACAGGGGCGCTATCGACGCTTCCAGAGTCCTTCGCCTACCCGGGACGAAAAATAGCAAGAATGGCCGGACCGTTGAAGTGCTCCACGAATCCTCTACGGTCTGGGACTTCGAGGACATCTTCCGGGAAATAGTGGGGGAATCAGAACGAACTATCGTCCACCCCTTTGAATACGAAGTAGCGAAACGAAGAAACAGCAATGGCTTCTTTTCTCGGAATCGCTGGAACGCTAAGACTCTTTGGGGATCCCGATTCCAGGAGCTTCGAGCCTTGAAAGACTACCGGTGGCCGCACGGTGTCCCCGAAGGATTCCGGGATCTATTTGTCTTTCTCTGCACAGTGGGCCTTAGCTGGATGATCGAGCCCCGAAGGCTGGAGGCAGAGGCTAAACGGTGGGGCCGGGAGTGCGTCGGTAGGTTTGATCGAGAAGCCCTGACCAATACCCGAACCACAATCAAAAGGGCAATGGCCGCGGCCAGAGGGGAACGGATCGAATGGAGGGGAATCGAGGTGGATCCACGCTACCGGTTCCGCACTGAAACAATCGTGGACCGTCTGGAAATAACAGAATCAGAAGCCCG
>MDSW01054251.1_pt1 | contig 11156 bp, 11 predicted proteins | sample 811171 | NCBI WGS metagenome assembly MDSW01 (sample SAMN05326641, study PRJNA326480) | marine metagenome | isolation source: seawater | place: Atlantic Ocean: North West | collected 2012 | reverse complement strand
ATGAAATTGATTTACATAATTTTAAAACTTATTCACCGATAATGAATACTAAAAATCTTTTATATTATTATAGGAAGTTACCTGATGATCGTATTTTATTTGGTACAAGGGGTGATTTCATTGGAAGTGACCAATCAAATTTCAACAGATCAAAAAAAATGGAAAAATTTTTCAAAAATATTTTTCCAGAGTGGTCTAAAATCTCAATAGATTATAGTTGGCGAGGATTAATTGCAATGTCACAAAAACTTACCCCTTCGATCGGCAAAATTGAAAATGAAGAAATATATTATGGTTTTGGATATCATGGTGTAGGAGTAAGCTCTGCTCCTTGGACTGGCAAACAACTGTCTAAACTTGTTTTTTCATCAAATAGTAAAGATCTAAATATTTCAAAAATTTATAAAGGTCTGCCTAAAAAATTTATTTTTCCAAAACTAAGAGTATTCTATTTTAGATTAGCTGTTTTATTTTATAATATCAAAGATAAGTTAAATATTTAAAATTTATTTAGAATATCTAAATATTTTTGATTAGATTTGATCTCTGTATATTTCCTTAAGTGATTTGTCCTACTTGTTTTATTGAGCTTAAATTTTTTATTTAAAAATTTAATTATTTTATTTTTAAGATCATTATCATCATTTATTTTAAAAGACATGCCAAATTCACCATTTTTTATTACCTCTAAATTTCCTCCTGGTGCATCGCTACAAATAGGATAAACATTATAATTTATCGATTGAACAAGAGCATTTGGAAGACCCTCCCAAAGAGATGCATTTATAAATAAATCAGCATTTTTGTATATAGATTTTTTATTTTCTATAAATCCATTTAATTTGACGACATTTTTAAGACTATGATTTTTAATAAAATTTTCTATAGATTTTTTATCAGGTCCATTCCCGTAAATATTAAAAAAAAATTTATAATTTTTTCTAATTTTCGAAAGGGCTTTTAAAATAACAAAAATTCCTTTTTCTTTTGAAAGCCTTCCAACATATATTATATTTGGAGTTCGTTTATGATCTAATTTTGTTTTTTTATTTTTAATAATTTTTTCTATAGAGGGAGGGTGAATGCAAATTACATTATTTAATTTAAATTTTGCTCTTATATATTTTTTCTCATAATTTGAATTTGTTATAATTAAATCTGAAAATTTATATAAAAATTTAGCTAAAAAATAAATTATTCTATTTTTTAAGTTTTCCAATAAATTATCTGAATAATTTAATTCAGAAATAGAGCTTCTTTCTGTCAAAATAATTTTGATATTATCTAAATTTAATAATGAGACAATTGAAATAATGTTTGCATAATTTATATTCGATATAAAAATAATTTTTTCAAATTTCTTTTTAGATTCATTTACCACTAACTCTCTTAGTTTAAAAATAGAAAAAAGTGTTCTGATTGATTTAATTTCAAAAATTTCACAATTAATTTTTTTAAACTCTTTCTTATAAAAATTTTTTCCTATAGAGATAATTAAAATTGAAAAATTACGTTTTACTAAAAATTTTGAGAGTTTAAAGATAGATTCTGCTGCACCTCCTAAACCAAAGTTAGGAAGAAAAAAAATTAGTCTTTTTCTTTTTAAAGCCATTAAATTTATTTAAGACACATTTAAATTTGACTAAGAAAAGGGATCTAAAATAGTCTTATTATTTTTTTTTACATGATTATAAATTTTTTTAAATTTATCATGCTTTACTAAAAAAATAAAAATATCTGATTGTTTGATATTTTCAAATTTATTTTCAATATTCAATTTTTTTGCTAGTTTCTCATCAATTAATGGATCAAAAGCTTTTATATTTGATATCTTTTTTTTCAATTTTTTAAAAATTTTTATAGCCAGAGAGTTTCTTAAATCTGCTACATTAGGCTTGTAAGTTAAACCAGCAATAATAATTTTTTTGTTTGAATATTTTTTTATTTGTAAAATTTTTTTATAAATTATCCTAAAAATAAATTCTTCCATAGAATTGTTGATATTTCTCCCGGCTAGAGTAACTTTTGTCTTAAAATTGGATTTATTTGCAAAATAGCTCAAATAATAAGGATCTACTGGCAAGCAGTGTCCCCCAACTAATCCAGGACTAAAATTTAAAAAATTCCATTTAGATCTTGCTAATCTTATTACCTCAAAAAAATTTAGATTCGTTCTATCGCATAAAATCATTATTTCGTTCATTAAAGCAATATTTAAATCTCTTTGGGTATTCTCGATCAATTTTGAAAGTTCTGCCTCCCTAATATTTTCACTTAAAATTATTTTTTTTGAAATACAATTATAAACTTTTTTAACTCTAGAAATAATATCTCTTTTACCATTAATCGACACAACTTTACTTATGTTTTTAATATTATGTAACTTATCTCCAGGGTTTATTCTTTCAGAGCTATAACCAATATGAAATTTTATATTATTTTTTTTTTTAATAATCTGTTTACAAATTTCTTCTGTTGTACCAGGAAATACAGTTGACTCTAAAAAAACTATATCATTTTTTTTAATATATTTGGAAATAGTTTTAAATGCTGATATAACAAATTTTAAATCTGGCAATTTTTTATTATTTATTGGCGTAGGAACTGTAACTATAAAAAAGTTACAATTTTTTAATTTATTTTCATCAGAGGTTAGTTGAGATTTATTTGATGGCTTTAACTGAGATTTGCTGAATTCATTGTTTGTATCTATTTGATTATTTAAATTATTAATTCTATCTTTATTAGTATCGAAACCAATAACCTCAAATTTTTTTTTTAACGAAATAAAAACTGGCAAACCAACATATCCCAGTCCTATTATGCACGGATAAATTTTTTTCATTTATAGTAATCTTTATACCAATTTAAAAATTTTTTAATTCCCAACTTATAATTTGTTTTGGGATTATAACCTGTAATTTTTTTTAATAAGTCAGTATTTGATAATGTTTGTCTAACATCACCTCTTTGTAGGGGTAAATAATTTTTATTTGCTGTTCTTCCCAACTCTTTTTCTATATGTTTTATAAATTCTAATAAATATACTTTTTTAGTATTACCAATATTTAAAATCCTGAAGGGAGCTACTGATGATAGACTGTCATTTCTTAATTTATTTTTTTGTTTTATATTTGGTGGTTTATTAATTAATAGTTTAATACCATTAACTATATCATCAATGTATGTAAAATCTCTGTACATTTTTCCATAATTATAAACATCAATTTTTTTGTTATTCAAAATTCCTTTTGTAAATTTAAATAATGCCATATCAGGTCTGCCCCAGGGACCATAAACTGTAAAAAATCTGAGCATTGTAATAGGAAGGTTCCATATATTAGAATATGAATGAGCCATACTTTCATTTGCTTTTTTAGTTGCTGCATAAACACTTAATTGTGTTTCTGTTTTATCAGTTTCTTTAAAAGGAATTTTTTTGTTAGCGCCATATACAGACGAACTTGATGCCATAATTAAGTGCTTTACTTTTACTATATGAGATGCCTCAATTACGTTGAATGAACCGTCGATATTAGATTTTAAATATACTCTTGGTTTATCAATGCTATATCTTACTCCTGCTTGGGCAGCTAAATGTATAACTACTTTAGGTTTAACTTTATTGAAAATATTTTTTATTCTTTTACTGTTTTCAAGATTAGCTTTCGAAAAGTTAAATTTTTTGTATCTTTTTAAGATATTTAGTCGCGCTTTTTTAAGATTTACATCGTAATAGTTATTCATGGAGTCAATTCCATAAACAGAGTTACCTTTTTCTAAAAGAAGTTTCGATAAGTGAAAACCTATAAATCCTGAGGAGCCTGTAATTAATATTTTCATTATGAATAGATAATTTAATATAATATATTTTGTATTATTAAAATAAAATGAGTAAAGAAATATCAAAATTTTTTATTGAAGTTGAAAAGAAAAAATATCCTCTTTCTTTTCAAAAAAGTGCACTAAAACGAACTAACTTTAAAAATCTTTGATTAAGTCCTATTTTTTAAAAATATTACAAAAACAACAGATGTTACCATCATAATTAGAGCATATGCTGCTGTCGGTACCATGTATGTCATATTCTCACCAAATAATTGAGTACCAACAAAAACAGCCAACGTTCCATTTTGTAAACCGCATTCTAAAGAGATACATTTTTGTTGAGGAACTCCAGACGCAAAAAATTTAGCTATATAAAAACCTATAATCATCATAGAAATATTTAGCATAAGAGCTATAGTTCCTGCAGTTGTGATAAACATAATAATGCTATCCCATTCCTCAATATAAATAGCAATAAAAACTAATGAAAATAAACCAATAGATATTTTTTGAATTATATTCATATTTCTTACAATAAAATTTCCAAACAATTTTCTTATAATCATTCCAATTATTACTGGAATTGTAACCACTCCAAACATTTTTAGAGAAATTCCTAACATTGAAACTTCTTTATTCACGTAAGTGATATTAAATAAATCTATAGACAAAAAAACTATATAAGGAACAGATATAATACTTATCAAACTTGTAATTGCAGTAAGAGATATCGAAAGTGCAACATCACCATCTGCAAATTTTGTTAATACATTTGAAGTTACTCCTCCAGGAGCTGCCGCAATTAACATTACTCCTAAAGCAAGTTCAATTGGCGTCTTTAATATAATAATTAATAAATATCCAATAATTGGAAGAATAATTAATTGACAAATCAAACCAACTAAAAATTCTTTTGGATTTTGAAATACTCTTGTAAAATCGCTAATTGTTAAAGACGCACCAAGCCCTAACATTATTAATGCAAGCGCAAACGGTGCTATAGTTGTTACTATACCCATGACCTCTCTTAGTATGATACTCTCTCTGGAAGTAAATTAATAAAAGATTTAAGAAATTACAAGTAGATTTAAAACTTTTCGAATAAATTTTGCTTTAAATTTAAAAGCTTCTGTTTGATAGGGTAAAATTTTTTTAAAATTTAAGCTAGATAAGACGTATTGTTTTTTTTCATTCATCTTAATCAAATCTTGTTTAATTAGATATTTACATTTTCTAATAATTGTTGCTCGGGGAATTTGCGTCATATCTGAAATTGACATTGCACTTATACCTTGAGTTAAACCTACATTGTCGATAATTATTCCACTTGTAGTAAAATGATCTAGAGGGATTTGATTGTCTCGCTCTAGATGTTTTGAAACATTTAAAACTTGATTCATACAAACCGTTCCCCAAATATGAAATGTAGTAAGATCTTGCATAAATTTGTCGTATCCAATTACAATCGGTATTTGCATTCGATAATACCATCTCCAACATAAAGTAAAATTTTCTTTGATAACCTTTTCAATATTTTCTGGGGAAAGTTTTTTAGAATAAATTTTATCTTTAATTAAACCTTTTGAAACTAGATAAATATATTTTGATGATATCTTGATTTGATTTTGAGGTTTAACAAAAGTGAAAGCTCTTCGATCAATAATAATTTTTCTTTTATTTCGATTAATTACCCCTTCCTTTTCAAGTTCTAAAACCTTTCTTCTTACTGTTTCTTTTGGTATGTTTAGTTTTTCACAAATTTCAGAGATACTAAATTTTTCAATTTGTAAATATGATTTGGAATAATACTCATCATAAGTATATTGAATATTCATTTGATCATAAAATTGGAGAGTTTTTTCGATTAATGAAATTACTATCATATATTTGTAATGATCGTTAAATGCCCAGTACACACTATTCATCCAATTCCATTGATGTGAAATCCATTCTTTACTTAAATTTGAATAGTGATGCATTATACTTTCATACACTTGTTCATCTGAAAGTGTTTTTGTAAAATCTATTTGTTGTAAGGTCATAATTAATAATTTTAATTAGAGACCCAAAATGGTCACTTGTCAATAAAATATAGCCCCATTTTGAACATTGGAGCTTTTGATTGAAATCTTAAAATATGATTTATTCAAGCATCTTTACTAAAAGGCTTTGATGTAATAATGATGAATAAGACCTCTGAAATCATAGACGATACAGATAAGCCTTTAAAAACAGAGGAAATTAAAAATAAGAAAGTTGATATAAATGTTTTAAAAGCAAGAGCTCAAGCAATTCAAGATAAGGAATATAGAAAAAATACTTTTTATTTAATATTGTTTGTAATTATTCTTGGAGTAGTAGGTATTTACTTTTCAACATAAAACTATTTGTAAATTTAAGTTATTGATGATTAAATACTTTATGAAAAATTCACTTTCATTACTAAAAGACAAATTAATCCAAAAATACACTTCTGATGATGAAAGTTTATATGGTTCAAAATCAACAAATATTAATGTTTTGTTAAATAGAGTAAAATTAGATAAAAAGAAAGAAAGTCGAAAAAAAATTTTATTTACAGCTGCTACTTCTCTAGGCTTAGTTTTGTTTGGTGTATTAATATTTTAGAAAATTTATAGTTTTTTATTTAAAAAGTTTTTTTTAAAATTGAAATAAGCTAAAATTTTAGAACCACATTCTACTGATTTACCGAGTCTAAATAAAAAAATATTTAAAAAAGATTTTATAAATAAGCTTGGAATTTTTTTTCTTAAATTCTTTAAATGAGGCATATGAAGATTTTCTTTATAATAATAAATTAAGCCATCCAAAGTAAAGTAGTAATTTCTAAAAAAAATATTTTTAAAATTATTTTTGATTTTAAGAGTACCCATTGTATGAATTGCCTTTGAATCTAAAATTTGTATTACAGATTGTTTATTTTTATTAATTCGTCTTCCTATTTCACAATCAGGATAATATATAAATAAATTTTCATCAAAAAGGCCTAGATTTAAAATATCCTCTTTTTTGAATAAAATTGCAGCTGTCATTGGAAAATCTACACAAGTATCTCCCTCAAGCTTAAGTATTTCATATCCCAGATTTTTTTCCATCAAAGTGCCACCACTAGGTGTTAATTGGTTATTTTCATTATACATTGTGGGAGTTGTTATTATACAATCTTTATAAAAGTTTAATGCTTTAAATAATTTATAAATATTTTCTTCGTCAATTATGCAATCAGCCTCTAAATTAAGAATAAATTTGGTATCGCAATTTTTAATTCCTTGATTAATAGCTTTAGAAAAACCAAGATTTCTTACATTTGATAAATATTTATAAATTTTAAATTCTTTCTCAATATCTTTTTTTAATTCAGTATTATTTGCGTTATCTATAATTATAATTTTAAATTTCTTTAATTCTTTAAGACATTTATGTATTAATTTGAATTTTTCTTCATAAAGAACAATAACTATAGTTATAGACTCATAAAGATCATTCATAATTTTTTTGAATATTTTGTATCAAATCAACTTTTTAAGTTCTTTAATTACAGTATTTTGTTCTGCATCAGTTAAAGTAGGGTACATAGGCAATGAAAAAATTTTTTTCGCAGCAGCATCAGTTTTAGGCAAAGATCTGCAATTATCAATTATTGATTTCTTTCTGGAGCATTCACAAGAGCCACACTCAAAATGTTGATAAGCATCCATAATATGAATAGGCCATGGGTAACTTATATTCAAATGAATATCTTTTTTTACCAATTCCGACATAATGTTATCTCTATCTTTGTGCGCTACTACATAAATATAGTAAGCATGTTTATTGTCGGGATGTTCTTTAGGAATTTCTAATGACGTATTTTTTAATTCTTTTTCATATTTAGCTGCAATCTCTCTTCTTCTTTCTATCCATTCATCAAGATATTTAAGTTTTTTTAATAGTATTGCTGCGTGTACTTCATCTAATCTTGAATTTGCCCCATGCTCTACAGCATAATATTTTCCATTCCAATGACCAGACGACATTTTTTTCTTTTCCATACCAAGAAATCTTATCCTTTTTATTTTGTCATGAATTTGTTCATTGTTAGTAGTAATAAATCCACCATCTCCATAAGCACCAAAGATTTTAGTAGGGTAAAAAGAAAAACACCCTACATGACCTATTGAACCAGCTTTTTTTCCTTTATATGTTGCTCCATGTGATTGTGCACAATCCTCAATAACTTTTAAATCATATTTATTTGCTAACTCCATTATCTTATCCATCTCACACATCTGACCATATAAATGTACAGGAATAATTGCTTTAGTTTTTTCATTAATTGCCATCTCAATTTTATCAACATCAATTAATGAATAATCATTTATATCTACAAATCTTACAGAAGCACCAGCATTTACAATGCCGGTCACCGTAGGTACAGCTGTATTTGAAGTAGTAATTACCTCACTATTTTCAGAAACTCCTAATGCTTTTAAAGAAATCGTTATTGCATCTGTGCAATTACCAACACCAATCCCATACTGAGTATCATGATAGGATGAAAATTTTTTTTCAAATTCGTCAACATTTGGACCAAAAATTAAAATTCCACTTTTAAAAACTCCATCAACAGCATTTAAAATGTCATCTCTAAGAAGTTCATATTCTTTTTTATAATCCCAAACTTTAATCATAGAAATAAACTACTGTTTTTAGTGAATTTTATCAATATTACAACAGGCAAATAAGTTTCTAGCCTCTATGGTCATTTTATTTCGATTAATTAGTTCTATAACTTGATTATGGGAGGCCCATATGAAATTTTCTTTTAATTTAACTTTTTTAAAATTATTTATTTCAGCAATCATATTTCTTGTTTGATTTTTTAAAAATCTACCGCCCTCATCAGAATTGATTATATTCATCAAGCAATTTTTCTTTGTAAAAAAAGATTTATATACAATGTTTTTTTTTGATTTCAGTAAAAAGTTTTTCTCAAAAATAGTTGAAGTATATTTGGGATGATTGAAACCTGGTTCAATTGTTACTTTTAAAAGATAGTGAGTTGTATTATTTATATTACTTATTAAAAAACCATTAAAAGAAGAATAGTGATCACTGATAATTGGCTGTTCCCATTTTTTAACTTCTCTAAGATTAGCAATTATATCAATAAAAAAAATTGAAAAAAACTTTTTTTTAAGATCCAGAATTGAATTTTTAGTTATTTTCCAATTTTGTAAATTTTTAAAATTAATTTGACTAGTTTTAAATTTTGCAATTTTACTGAATTTCTTCAATTTTATAAACAAATATTTATTTGGAGTAATCTTTTCTTCAGTTGAGTTTTTTTTTATAACACTCGATAAAACAGATATAGTATCCATATTAATCATATTCTTTTTATTGATAAAATATTTAATATTATCTTTAGTTAACCAGAAATAATTTTTTTTCGTTTTTATCGAAATTTTATTTGCCTCTAATAAAATATTCCAATTTTTTTTGTCTAAAAATCTCGAACCTTGTTCTGATAATTTCTTTTTGGAAATAATTTTTAAATTTTTATTTTTTTTAGTAAAATAATCTAGGTAAAGTGTTTTTTTTCCTCCGTGTTTTCTTAAATAATTACTTTTGGTAGCTTGCACAGTTGGAGAAATTTGAACACCATTTATATTTCCAGGTTCTATTTTTGATTGTAAAAGGTAATAATTTTTTCCCTGTCTTTTTTGTTTAATAATTCCTAAAATACCTTCTTCTTTTTGAATAATAAGTGGTTGAAAAATTTTTTTATTATTTCGTTCAAATAAAAAAGGTTTTATTGAAAAAAAATTTTTTGTTTTATGTGAAATTAAGTTTTTTTTGAATATCCAGTCTTTTAAATGATTAATATTTTTTTTTTTTATCTTTAATTTATTAATTTTTTTTTGTTTCTGTAACCAACCAATCAATTTATTGATCTGCATTTTACTTAACTATTCTTATATTAGGAACATGAGTAATAAATTTACCACCATTTTTAATAAATTTTTTTTCTTTTCCAATTATCTCTTTTGCAAAATTCCATGCACCAAGAAATGCATAATCTATTTTCTCTTTTACCAAATCGCACGGTGGCTTTATAAGCAGATGTTTGCCAGGTGTATACTTTCCTTGTTTGTTTTTTGTGGTATCTATTACAAACTCAATTAGGTTTGAGTCAATATTACAATAATTAAAAACAGTTGCTGATTTGTAAGTTGCTCCATAACTAATAACTTTTTTTCTTTGTTTTTTTAAATTTTTCAAAAGTTTAATTAATTTTTTTTTTGAATTTTGAACTCTATAACTGAATTTTTTATATGTAGAATATTTATTAAGTTTATTATTTAATTCTGAGGTGTAAATTTTTTTTACAGTTTTTGAAATTTTATATTTAGAATTGTTTCTCGCAACATAAAACCTTATAGAGCCCCCATGTGTGCTTAAAATTTCTGTGTCTACAATTCTGAGTTTATGAATTTTTAACAAATTTGAGATAGCTATTAGAGAAAATACGTGAACATGTTCATCATAAAATTGATCATAGGAATTATTTTTTAAAACAGACCCAATATAGGGATCTTCAAATACAAATACTCCATTTTGACTCAAACAAATTGAAACAGCTTTAAAAACTTCTTTTAAGTTTGGAATATGAGAAATGGTATTTGCTGAATATATTAAATCTAAATTTCCCTTGTTCTTCAAAATATTTTTGGCCAATTTAACATTCCAGAATTTGCCATACGTAAAATACCCTTTTTTATTTGTGATCCTCGCAAGATTTTTACACGGTTCTACTGCCAATATATTTTTTTTATTAAAATTTTTTAGAAAAACTCCATCATTACTTCCAATTTCCATACTTAATTTTGGTTTATATTTCTTTTTAAGTTTTTCAGCAATTTTTTGGAAAGATAAATTCATAGTTTTAGATTGCGACGCTCGATGTGCATAAGTATCAGTATATTGATTTTTAGGATTAACCGGTTTTTTAATTGAAACTAGATAATTTTTAAGATCAAAAACAATCGATAAGTTATAAAAATATTCTTTTTTGAGTGTCGAAGTTTTTATATCGCTTAAGTAAGAATTTGTGATTGGTTGTCTTAATAAATTTAAAAATACTTTCTTCATTTAAAAATCATTTAAATATTCTTCGAAACTAATATTTTTTTTATCTTTTTTAGAAATGATTGGTTTTTTTATTGGCCACTTTATATTTAAATTTGGGTCGTTCCAAATTATTCCTAGCTCTGATTTTGCATCTCTATATTTTGTACATTTGTAGTGCATAATTGTATCTTTTT
>MDSW01043685.1_pt1 | contig 11156 bp, 10 predicted proteins | sample 811171 | NCBI WGS metagenome assembly MDSW01 (sample SAMN05326641, study PRJNA326480) | marine metagenome | isolation source: seawater | place: Atlantic Ocean: North West | collected 2012 | reverse complement strand
TTGATAAATTGAACTTAGGACATATTTTGGAAAGAATCGGACCTCGAGACCCGAATCAGGAAAAAAATGGACAGAAGAAGAAGGGTGAAAGGATTAACGCAAGTTAACCGTCTGTGAGTTAGAAAGGGTACTAACCACACAGTGAGAAACCCGCACTGAGCCCTTCAACTTCGATTTAGAAATCAAAGCTCGTTAAAAGAGTATATTCAGTTTTACCCCTGTCAAATTCGCTTTCAAATACATTCAATAGATTCAATTTTCCTTTTAGGGACTCTTCAAGGATATTGAATTCATACTGTGGTCTATTCTTATCTTTAAAACGGCCTAACGTAATATGAGGTCTATAGGCTTTTAGATCAGACCCTAAACCTATATTTACAATAATTTTTTCTATTTCTTCGTGTAAGGATAGTAAGTGCGAGCTGGGTTTGACTAAAGCAGCTAAAACTTGACTACTTTCGTTAGGGAAAAAAGAAATTTCACTTAAATCAATTGATCTTGACATATTTTGAAGATTAATTGCTGCAAGATCTTCATTCATTTGAACTAATTGTTCTGGTTCCATTTCACCAACAAAATAAATGGTTAAATGATGGTGATCATTTCTTTGCCAAGAGATATTGGCATCTTTTAATAAATCAGCCTTAAGCTCTTTCTTTATCTCAATAATCTGATCATTTAGATCCTTTTCAAGTGTTAGTGCTAAAAAGATTCTTGCCATAAAAATACTGCTAAAATAATAATCAATATAAGTTACTTATCAAGTACTTTATTTATTACATGAGTTAAAATATCTTTAGGAGGTTTTGTGATTAAAGAACGAAGAATTTTAACTGGAATAACTACAACTGGCTTGCCTCATCTAGGTAATTTAGTCGGTGCGATAATGCCATCCATTAAGGCAAGCAAGGAAAAGAACACAACCTCATTTTTATTTCTAGCTGACTACCACTCTTTGATTAAAAATTCGGATTCAGAATTAAGGCATCAATCAAGTTTTAATATCGCTGCTTGTTGGTTAGCCTGTGGCCTTGATCCAAAAAAAGTTATATTTTACAGACAATCTGATATACCTCATATCTTCGAATTAGCTTGGGTATTAAGTTGTTTGGCCTCTAAAGGATTGCTGAATAGAGCACATGCATATAAAGCTGCAATGTCAGATAACCAAAGCAAGAAAGTTGAAGATGTTGACAAAGGTGTGAATATGGGTCTTTTTAACTATCCTATTTTGATGGCTGCTGATATTTTAATGTTTAAAGCTGACTTAGTTCCTGTAGGCCAAGATCAGAAGCAGCATATAGAAATGACAAGGGATATGGCTTTAAAATTCAACCATCATTATGGAGATATCTTAACGGCTCCTGAGGCGGTAATTGATGATAATACAGGTATTCTTCCTGGAATTGATGGAAGAAAAATGAGTAAATCTTATGAGAATACTATTCCTTTATTTAGTGAAGAAGATGAGTTAAGAAAAATAGTTATGAAAATTAAAACAAATTCGCTTGAACCAGGTGAAGCTAAAGACCCATCAGACTCTAATATTTTTGATATTTATAAAGCTTTTAGTACACAAGAAAAAACGCAAGAACTAAGCAGACTATTTCAAAATGGGATAGCTTGGGGTGATGCAAAAGAAGTCTTATATGAAGAGCTAAGCTCTTTCCTAAAACCATTTAAAGCTGAATATAATAAAATTATTGAGGATAAATCATTTGTTGAAACAACATTAATTGAGGGCTCTGAAAAAGCACTATCTGTTTCAGAACCGATTATTGAAGAAATAAGACAGGCTATAGGTATAAAAGGATTTTGAGTATGAATAATATTTTATCATTAGACGGTAGATACAAATTTGAAGTAGACAATAAATACCTAGTTCGTTTACATGAACACGGCTTGTTTAGACTGATTTCAATAAATACGGAGGCTGCGTTTTCTAAAGTTACTAAACGAATATTCTTTTACTCTCTTTTAAATAGTCCAGTCTATCAAGAGTTATTTTTTGATCATTACACTCAAAAAAGTATAGGTAAACATGGACCTTTCTTACTTAAGAATTTACAAGAAAAAGATTATGTAAACATTTCGGAGACTCATATTAAAAATGAAATTATTCAGATTGTTTCTTCTCCTAAATGGTCGTGCCCGCCAATTTCTAAAGAGGCACTAACCAAGGTTAAAAAATTACTTGATATAGTTTTGACTAAGAACTCTATTCCTTATTTTCTAGAAAAATGTAGAGACTTTAATTCATCTTTTAATGAATCAAAGGTTTACGAGCATGAATGGTCTCATAATCTATCTAGCTATTATGAATATTTAGTGCATGATCCAAAGAATAATAAAATTCATATGTTGATCATGACATATGAATAAAGAGCTAACCAAATTACCTAATACAATCTGGATTTTAGCAGCAGGACTTTTATGTGTTGGTGCTGGCCAGTCAGTAGTTTTTATCACTATACCGCCAATAGCAAGAGACCTGGGATTATCGGAAGTTCAAATTGGATCTATATTTGCTACTTCAGCATTTGTATGGATGCTTTTTAGCCCTTTATGGGGTTCGTTAAGTGACTCTATAGGAAGGAAGAAAGTAGTTATTATTGGATTATCAGGATTTGCCATCTCTTTAATCCTTTTCAGTCTAACCATATCAGTAGGGCAAGCGGGGAAATTAACGGGTCTACTGCTATTTATTGTTTTAGTTTCTGCCAGGGTCCTAAATGGACTATTTGGCAGTGCAACTCGACCAGCTTCTGGAGGATGGGTAGCTGATATCTCTTCAATAGAAGACAGAAGTAGAGCTTTTGCCAGACTTGACTCTGGTTTTTCAATGGGCCGAATTATAGGACCTGCCTTGGCAGGTATTTTATTGCTTATTTCCTATACAGCTCCTTTTTACCTTTTTGCTATAGGAGCACTTTGCGTAATTTTCCTTATCAGTAAACAAAAATCACCTCCGGTAATCAATAAAGAGGGAAGTTTTAAAAAGATTTCTATATTCGATAATCGCGTTTGGCCATTTTTAATTGTTTCAGCATCATTTGGAATATGTAATGCAGCCTTAGTGCAGACATCTTCTTTTTATTTTCAAGATGTTATTGATCCAGATTCAACTAATTTTATAGCTCTTGCGAGCGTAGGATTTATGTTAACAGCACTTGGCATACTAAATGGTCAGCTTTTGATTGCCGATAGATTACAAACCTCTCCTGGATCGTTAATTAGATTAGGAATTCTATTTATATTCTTTTCATTAATTGGAGTAGCTAATAGTAGTTCTCTTGTTCATATCTATATTTCCTTATTTTTCTATGGTTTAGGAGGTGGGATGATGGGTCCGGGTATTTCATCTTCACTTTCACTTTCTGTTGGTAAAGAAAACCAAGGTTCTGCTAGTGGTTTTTTAGGTATGGTAATACCTGTGGGCCATGTCATCTCACCAATTATTTCCATGCCTTTGTACACAATCAATCCTTCATATCCATATTTACTAGGGTCCTTTTTGATGCTTCTCTGTTTTTTGTTTGTATTAATTAATGGAAGACACAAATGGATAAGAAGAAAGAAGTATAGAAAAGATTATAAAACTTATAGTCAAGAGCCTTCAGACTTACCTTAAGGAATAAAATAAGGGTGAAAACACCTTTATTTGATATAGTATCTTACAAACTTAACAAAGGAGATAGCATGTTTAAAGACGATCTACTTAAAGGAAAAAGAATTCTTGTAACAGGTGGTGGCTCTGGCCTTGGCAAAGAGATGTCTAGATACTTCTTAAAATATGGAGCAGAGGTTCTTATTTGTGGAAGAAGGGTAAGCGTATTAGAAGAAACAGCTAAAGAACTCATGGATGAAAATGGAGGTTCGATTAAATGTTATGGTTTGGACATAAGAGGACCACAAGATGTTGACAACACAATAGGTGAAATCTTTGAAGAAGCTCCTATACATGGTTTAGTTAACAATGCTGCAGGAAATTTTATCTCAAGAACTCAAGATTTATCTCATAGAGGATTTGATGCTATTGCTAGCATCGTATTCCATGGAACCTTTTATGTCACTCATTCCATAGGAAAAAGATGGTTAGAGCTTGGTATGGGTGGAAATATCATATCAATTTTAGCAACTTGGGTTTGGACAGGATCTGCTTTTACGGTTCCATCTGCAATGTCTAAAAGTGGTATTCATGCGATGACACAATCTTTAGCAACGGAATGGGGTAAAACTGGAATAAGAATAAATGCAATTGCACCGGGTCCTTTTCCGACTGAAGGCGCTTGGGCAAGATTATCACCTGGCCAAGACCCAGATGCTGCAGCTTCAGATTCTAGCGGAACGTACAGTCAAAACCCTATGGGAAGAGTTGGAGAGATGGAAGAATTAGGGAACTTAGCTACCTTTCTAATGTCTGATGGTTGTAACTATTTGAATGGTCAAACTATTGCTATAGACGGTGCAGAATATTTAACAGGTGGGACTTTCTATAGAGCACTAGCTTCTCTTGAAGATAAAGATTGGGAGGCTATTAGAGATACAATTAAAAGTAGTAATGAAAAAGATAAAGCTAAAAGATCAGTTTAATAAAGGGGTAAGTTATGAGTAATGAAACTATACAAAATATGCATAGAGTCTTAGAGCTACAAAAGAGCTTGAATATAAAAGAAGGAGCTCCTAGTTTGGAGCTACGATCTGATCGTTTAGATAGAGTGGTCGCAATGGTAACAAAATATAAATCAGAAACAATATCGGCTTTACAAGATGATTTTGGAAATAGAGATCCAGTAATGTCTGCAGCTACTGAAGTTGATTCAGTCATAGGACCAATGATGCATGCAAGGAAGAATCTAAAAAAATGGATGAAAACTGAAAAAAGAAAAGCCGCTATTGCACCATTAGGCTCAGCTTTATCTCTTTTAGGGGCAAAAGCCGAAATAAGATATCAACCTAAAGGTGTTGTAGGCACAATTAGTCCTTGGAACTTTCCTTTGAATTTAGCGCTAGCTCCTTTAGCTGGAATTTTATCTGCTGGCAATAGAGTGATGTTAAAACCTTCAGAACTCACACCAGCTTCATCCGATTTAACAAAATTAATGATAAATGAATATTTTGATGAATCAGAAATAGGAGTATTTATTGGCGGTCCTGAAGTTGGAGCTGCATTTAGCGAACTACCCTTTGACCATCTTATGTATACCGGTAGTACCTCAATAGCAAAACATGTAATGAAAGCTGCATCTGAAAATTTGGTTCCATTAACTTTAGAGTTGGGAGGAAAATCCCCAGTTGTGGTAAGTAAATCTTCAAAGATAAAAGAGACTGCAACAAGAGTAATGCAAGGAAAAACCATGAATGCAGGTCAAATCTGCCTTGCGCCTGATTATGCTCTAGTACCAGAGGAGAGTATAGATGAATTTGTACAGGCCACTGTGGATGTTACTTCTGAGATGTATCCTGATATGAAAGATAATGAAGATTTCACCTCAATCATCAATCAAAAGCATTATGATAGGATTCAAGGATATATAGCTGATGCTAAAGACAAAGGGGCGGATGTAGTTGAGATCAATCCTTCTAACGAAGATTTTAGTCAACAACCTCATCACAAAATACCTCCTACAATTATTTTAAATCCAACTGAAGATATGCAAGTTATGCAAGAAGAAATTTTTGGGCCTGTTTTACCCGTAAAGACATATAAAGATGTATCAGAAACAGTGGACTATATTAATAGCAAGGATAGACCATTGGGTCTTTATTATTTTGGAGAAGATTCTAAAGAAAAAGACTATGTTCTCGATAACACAACTTCAGGAGGCGTTACAGTAAACGATGTTATCTCTCATATAACCATGGAAGACTTACCTTTTGGTGGGGTAGGTCCTAGCGGAATGGGGTCTTATCATGGCTATGATGGATTTAAAGAATTTAGTCATGCTAAGTCGGTGTATAAGCAGTCATGGATAAATTTAAATAAGTTGGCTGGTTTGGTACCTCCTTACAAGAAGAAAGAAGATAACGCCAAAACAGCTTAACTCTTTCCTTAGCGTGATATAGGATTCTGATGAAAAATATATCTCTTTTTATTGCACTAAGATATTTTAAAAGCAAGGGACAAGGTTTCGTTTCATTTCAATCTGGAATGGCTTTAGCAGGTATAGCTATTGGGGTAGCTGTCTTAATATTAGTTACTTCAGTAATGAATGGGTTCGAACGAGAATTAAAAAACAGAATACTTCAGGCCATTCCTCATGCTTCTATAAATGGCAATATTCTTAAGACCGAAATAGATAATTTAGGTGAAACTTTAATGCTTAACCCTAATATTTTAGGTATCGCACCTTTTATAGAAACACAGGGTTTATTGAGTTCAGGAACTTTTCTAAAAGGAGTGTATATATTTGGAATTGATCCTGAATACGAAGAGAATGTCTCTTCAATCGACGATCATTTTATTGAAGGCTCAATGGAATCGTTACAAGAGGAAGGTTACAACTTGGTAATTGGAGATATTTTGGCAATTCAACTAGGTTTAAAAGTTGGAGATTCAGTGAATATACTTGTGCCTCAAACAGCTCTAGGACTGGCAGGTATTTTACCAAGAACTAAAAAATTTAATGTAACTGGTATTTTTAGTTTAGGTGCTCCTGAAATTGATCAGAGTTATGTTTATTTAAACACTGAAAATGCTTCCAAACTACTAAGAACAGGAGAATATGTTCATGGAATGAGAATAAGGTATTCAAATCTATTTGACTCTAAAGATAACATCAAATCAGACTTATTGAGGATAAATAAAGAGTTTCAAGTAAATTATAAAGCACGCTCGTGGGAAACAAATTATGGAACTTTATTTGAAGCCATTCAAATGGAAAGGTTTTTAGTGGCCTTTATGTTGATGACATTAGTTCTTATCTCCTCTTATAACTTGATGTCTATGCTCATAATGACAATTAAAGAAAAAGAATCTCAAATAGCTATTTTAATTTCTTTAGGTGCCAAAAATAACCTAATTAAAAACATTTTTTTATTCTTTGGTTTTTTAATTGGCTCAGCTGGAATAACTATTGGACTATTATCAGGATTGATTCTAACAAGTAACTTTGGATCGATCGTTAGCTTTATTGAGAGTCTATTTGGAATTCAGTTTATGAAAGTATACTTTATAGATTATTTTCCTATAGACATTAGATGGAGTTGGGTTTTTTCTATTTGTATTATTTCTTTTCTCTTAGCATCAATCGCTAGTGTTTACCCCGCCAAGATAGCATCTAAAATTGAACCAGCAGAGGCGCTTAAATATGAATGATGAATTAATAAACTGTATCAATATTAACAAGGCCTATAAACAAGCTGATGAGCAACTTTCAGTTATAAGTAATCTAAGTTTTTCTATTCAAGAAGGAGAATGTATTGGTTTGATAGGAGCATCAGGTTGTGGAAAATCTACACTTCTCCATATTCTAGCTGGCCTAGATTTACCTGACTCAGGAGAAGTAAATTTTAATGGAAAGAATATTGCCTTATTAGACAGAGATGATAGAGCAGAATTTAGAAATCAACATATAGGCTTTGTGTACCAATTTCATCATTTGTTACCTGATTTCAGTGCCCTAGAAAATGTAGCCTTTCCTTTACTTTTATCTGGTAAATCTAAAGATAGTAGTTTAATCGAAGCTCAGAACGTATTAGATAAGGTTGGTCTTAAATCAAAAGAAAATAACAAACCTAGTCAACTCTCAGGCGGTGAAAGACAAAGGATTGCTATTGGTAGATCGATTATAACTAAACCATCGTCAATATTAATGGATGAGCCAACAGGCAACTTAGATAATAAGAATGTTGAGAATTTTATGAATCTTGTACTCGATTTAAGCCAAGATTTAAATATTAGCTTAATTATTGCAACTCATGATAAGAATGTCTCAAGTCGACTGGATAGGTTATTAAATCTAGAATAGAGTCTATGACCAAAAAAAATACAGAGCTATCAGGTATTCGCCTTTACGGTAGATTGCTATCATATGTATTACCTTATATACCTCTATTTGTTGTTAGTATTATAGGATTTGCTGTTTATTCAGGTTCGCAAGTTGCAGCAACTGAATGGCTTAAGAGGGTTATTGACTATGTTAATGATCCCATTGGAGACATGAGACTTATTCTTCCCTTAGCTTTAATTGCTATAGCGCTAGTTAGAGGGATAGGTTTTTTTGTAGGAAATTATCTACTCTCTTCAATATCAAACAGACTTGTTCACAACATTAGAACTGAACTGTTTAATAAACTGACTGTTCTACCAAGCTCTTATTATGACCAACATAGCTCCGGGCATTTAATCTCAAGAATAACCTTTAATGTTATGCAAGTAACTGGAGCTGCCACAAATGCATTAAAAATATTTATACGTGAAGGTTTGTTAGTAATAGGTCTCATTACATACTTAATGTTTCTAAATTGGAAATTAGCAATGTTTCTTTTCATAGCTGCTCCATTCATTGCAATTATAGTTGGGGTAGCTGCACGAAGACTTAGAAAAATTAGTGGAAGAATTCAGACAGCCATGGGAGATGTAACACATGTAGCTTCTGAAACCATAAACGGTCATGAAGAAGTGAAATCTTTTGGAGGAGAAGAGTATGAAATCAGTAGATTCAATGAAGCAAGTGATAACAATAGAAAGCAGAATCTAAAACTGGAAGCTACTAATTCAATTGCCTCGCCCTTAGTTCAGCTTTTTGTGTCTGCAGCTTTAGCTTTAATAACTTGGTTAGCATTAGATGCTTCCATTGTTACCAATATGACTCCTGGTACTTTTATAGCTTTTTTTAGTGCTGCAGGAATGCTTGCAAAACCAGTAAGACAACTCTCAGAAATAAACAGCCAAATACAAAAGGGATTGGCAGCAGCTGAAGATATATTCGGTCAATTGGACGAAACACCTGAAAAAAATGAAGGCACTTACACAGCTGACTATATTAATGGAGAGATAAGTTTTTCAAATCTTAATTTTTCGTATCCAGGAGCAGAAGGAGCAAATACATTAGAAGATATTAATTTAACTATTAATAAAGGTGAAACCGTAGCTTTTGTTGGAAAATCTGGTGCTGGAAAAACTACATTAATGAGCTTGCTTCCAAGGTTTTATGATGGATACGAAGGAGAAATAATGATAGACGGCGTATCTGTAAGTGAGTATGAAATAACTAATTTAAGATCACATATATCTTTAGTTAGTCAAAATGTTACTTTGTTTAACGATACCATTGCCAACAATATAAATTATGGATCTTCTAATAATGATTTGACGCAAATAAAAGAAGCAGCGAGAAAGGCTAATGCTGATACTTTTATAGAATTAATGGCAGATGGATATGAGACGCAAGCAGGAGATGATGGTGTTTTACTTTCCGGAGGCCAGCGTCAAAGGATAGCCATAGCAAGAGCTATATTAAAAGATGCTTCCATACTTATTCTTGATGAAGCTACTTCAGCCCTGGATTCTGAGTCAGAAAATTATATTCAAGAGGCTCTTGTTGCGTTATCAAAAAATAAGACTACTTTAGTTATTGCTCACCGTCTCTCTACAATTGAATCTGCAGATAAGATTGTTGTATTGGATCATGGGAAGATTGTAGAAGTAGGTGACCACGCATCTCTTATAGAAAAGGATAGCCATTATGCAGAGTTACATAGAAATCAATTTAAAGATGACCTTCAGGTAATAACCAAAACAGATGAAGTTACAGATTTAACTATTCCTGAAGATGCTGAAATAGATCAAGTCAGCTTTATTGAAGATAGTTGGTACAAAAAAAGGCTTTGGTTATGGGTCCTATGGCCATTCTCTAGACTAATTAGATCTTTAGTCACAAGAAGAAGAAATAAATTTTTACTTAATTCAGAACTTTCTTGGAAGCCTAACATTCCAGTAATAGTTGTAGGAAATATAACTGTAGGGGGTTCTGGGAAAACACCTTTTGTTATTTGGCTTTCTAAAGTTCTTGAGGAGCAAGGATATAAACCTGGAATAGTAAGTAGAGGTTATGGTAGTAAATCAAATCAATTCCCTCTAGTTATTAACAAAGATTCTAGAATAGAGGATTCAGGAGATGAGCCACTTATAATATATAGAAACACTAACAGACCTGTTTGTATTTCTCCTAACAGAACTCAGGCCGTTAAGAAATTATTAGAAGATACAGACACAGATATAGTTATAAGCGATGATGGATTGCAACATTATAAATTAGGCAGAGATATGGAAATTGTTGTATTTGATGGCATTAGAGGAATAGGAAATAGTCTTTGCTTACCAGCTGGTCCATTAAGGGAGCCTATAGAGCGCTCCAAAGCTGCTGACTTTATAGTTAGCTCAACAAAAAGATTAAATATTGAAGAGATTGACGAAGACTGTTTAATGACTTACAAACCTCTGGAGTGGGTAAGGCTAAGTGATAATAGAAGGTTTCCAGCTAAGGACTGGCCGCTATCAAGAAATGTGCATGCTGTTGCAGGAATAGGAAATCCTTCAAAATTTTATAATACTTTAACTGCTTTAGGCCTTAATCTTGTAGAGCATAGTTTTCCAGATCACTATCAATTTAAAGATGAGGATTTAAATTTTGAAGATAATCATCCAATCTTAATGACGGAAAAGGACGCTGTCAGATGTATGGATATGAAAAATAAAAATCTTTGGTACTTATCAATTGAAGCAGAAATTGAGGATGTTAAATTTAAAACAGAATTACTTACGAAACTAAAAGAATTGGAGAATAAATGACAGCATTAGATAAGAAGTTATTGGATATATTGGTTTGTCCTGTTTCTAAAGCACCATTGGAACAAGTTGGAGATGAACTAATTTGTAAAAAAAGTAGATTAGCCTACCCAATTAAAGATGGAATACCTGTAATGCTTCCTGATGAAGCGCGTAAAATAGATTAGATGCAGGATTTTGTCGTTTTAATACCCTCCAGAATGGAATCAATGCGGTTACCTGGAAAACCACTAAAACTTATAGGTAATAAAACATTAATACAAAGAGTTTACGAGCAAGCTCAACAAAGCAAGGCTAAAAAAGTCTTAGTTGCTACGGATTCTGAAGAGATTATTTCTCACTGTTCCAATAATAATATTGATAC
>MDSW01091134.1_pt1 | contig 11157 bp, 3 predicted proteins | sample 811171 | NCBI WGS metagenome assembly MDSW01 (sample SAMN05326641, study PRJNA326480) | marine metagenome | isolation source: seawater | place: Atlantic Ocean: North West | collected 2012 | reverse complement strand
GCTCGTAGTCCCATTGTAGTAACAAAACCTACTCCTGTTTCCCCTTCTACTCCCGCTCGTAGTCCCATTGTAGTAACAAAATCTACTCCTGTTCCTGCTCCTGTTGATATTAATACTGAAATAAATAATATCTATATTAAAATAATTGCAGTATTAAGGCAATTAATGAATGACAACTCGGCTAACAATCAGTCAAAATTAAAAAATATATTACATTTGGCAAAAAAAACAGATAGTAACATCAATAATGCTCTCATTGAAATTGATAATGCTAAAGAAAAAACGTTACAAGCATCTCTTTTAAAATTAAATTCCGTTTTAAAAGAAAATTGCAGCGGTTGGATTGATGGACCCAAATGTGCTATCATTATCAAAGTCCTCCCCCCTCCAATAAAAAATATGTATGAAATAATAAATTTATTTAATAGTACATTAAGTCAAAATGATAAAAATATAAAAATAACTAAATTTATTAATATAGCAATACCAGAATTAAAAAAAATAATAGATAGTAATATATATCCAGAATTACAACAATTTTCTCATAATATAAACGCAATTTATAAAAAACTATATACTAAAGGTGGAAAAAAAACTGTAAAAAGAAAAAAAAACAGTAGAAAGAAAAAAAACAGATAAAAAATATGCTAGAAAAAATGTCATATTATAAATTTAAATTAGTCTCCTTAATCTATCATTAAATGCTTTTGTTCTTTCTTTTAATTGTTGTATAGAATCTCTAGTACTAAAAGTAAATGGTGGTAATGATAATAATTTATAACCACGCGGTATATTATCCGAACCATATGACTTCCAATAAGGATAAGTCTTAACTTTTAATAAAGAACCATTTTCCATTCCTTTTTGAATTAATAAAACTGTTTCATCAGATGTGTCTTCAAATAACATATCATCTCTAGAAATTATTGGTGCATTGTGTAAAACTTCAAATACATTAAAATTTATTGACCCAATATTTATTTGTGCGTAAAGGTCGTAAATAGTAAAATAAATGTCACTATACGGTGAGGGTTTATAATTTGCTTTTAAGAAATAATTTTTTTTTGTATCTATATTTATGTCTAATGTTGGTTGTTTTGTAAAAAATTTTATATTTTTAAATACTTCTTTTTTTTGTTCTTGTGTTAATATTTCTTTACCCATTGCTAAATTTATAGGATTTTCGCCTTTATTGTTACAATCTAATATATAATTATAAAATGGTATTGTATCATAACAATGTGTTATTATTTTCCCATCTGGTAATCTTGATTTAATTTTTGACAAATATTTAATTTTCTTAAAATGCAAATCCCCTAAGGTTTCCTGTGTTATTGGGTCATTATCATTTAAGTCACAACCTACATATTTTTGTCTTGGAGATTTTCCTGAAAGACTCAATGATTTAGCATATTTTTTAAATTTAGGATTATCTGCTTCAAGTGCTAATTTAAGTTTTAAATCTGATTTTGAAAGTTTTGTTATACTACCTCCTTGAGTTCCAGTTTGTCGTGCAAAAATATCTGCCATTCTTTGCCTCTCTCTTTCTCTTCTTCTCTCTCTTTCGGTTTGTCTTTCTCTATTTATATTATCTATTGGTTCAGAATTTGCAATAACTTCTCTCTCTCCTTCTCTTTCTTGTAACATTCGCACATTCTGTTCCCATCTATTTCTCTCTCTCGTTGTGAATGTGTCTCTTTCTCTGTCAAGGACTTCAGTTAGTGTCTCTCTGTTATAGATTTCATCATGTGTAAGACCATTATCACGTCTTCTTTCTCTCTCTTTTTCTTTTTCATTTTGCTTGTATGTTCTACTATATGGTTTTTTTTCAAATTTTGATAAAAGTTCTTTATTTTTATGTGATTTAAATTTGGTTAGTGATTTAGCTGAAACTTTTAAAGGTGAATAATTTAATCTTAATGAATTTTTATCATTTATTACACTTCTTGCTCGTGATAGTTTTACTGAAAAATAAGGTGATAGTTTTTTATCTAAATATTTATCATTATATTCTTTTAATTTTTTATCATAACTTTTTAATTCCTTTTGAAATTGTTTTTCTTTTTTTGAATGTTCTTTTAATTCTTTTTCTTTTTCTGATATTTTTCCTTTTATATGTGATGTCATTTTATATCTTTGTAAATCTTGACTAATAATTGGCGCCCTAGGCATTTTAGGTGGTTCAGGTAAATTATCGTAAGGGTCTATAACAGGCTCATATAATACATTATTATTTTCTTGTGATTCTTTATGAAGAGTCTCAATATCAAATAAAGAAGATACAAAAAACAGTTTAATATTTTTTATTTCCGCTTCATATATATCTTTGGTAACATTTAACATGGAAACTTGTTCATCACCAATTGGATTATAAAACCTTTTACGATTATAATATGTTTGTTCTTCAAATATTATATCTTTAACTTCAGTCCATAATATTTTTAAAAATGTTTTAATATTTATTTTTTCACTATTATTACTATTATACATTGACCCTAATATTATATTTAAGATGGTTTTTAATCTATATTTATTATACTTTATACTATTATCAATATATTCAATTTTCTTCTTATTATCTAATTCTAATCTCGGTATTTTATTACCATACAAAAAATAATCGTGAAATATTGTAGAATTTAATCTTTTTATAGGCATTAAATAATAACATATCTCGTATATATATTCTATAAACAATTTTAAAAGAGGTGAAGGCTTATAAGGCCATTCATTGGTTGTAACAGTTATTTTTTTAACTTGAAAATTTATACCTTTATTTTGTTCACTTGTAAAATTTAACATACTGTCAATAACTTCTTCGCAATCCATATTAACTGCTTTGACTAATTTTATTTGATTTTCAATAGTTTCATATAAAAATTCTTGATTATCTATATATATTTCTTTTATATTGTAATTATTAAAATGTTTTTTATTTTTTTTTAGATAAAAATGCATAAATAAATGGTCATAAACTGTATAACCAATTTTATCTAATATCTTTTCTTTAGTATAAATTAAGTTCTTTTGTTTTACTAAAAAATCTATCCATTTATTTTCTACATTATCATCACTATAAAGACTTTTTAAATTTTCAATATAATCTATTTCTTTAAAAACATAGATATGATTGATTGGAAGTTGTTTTCTTATATTTTCAAATATTTCAGGATTCATAATATCAGTTGGCGTTAAACCTTTTGTTAAGTGTGTTATAAATTTTTCATATAATTTGACATACTCGCTTTTTAAAACTATTGAAGTTTTAACTTCACTACCATTATATGGATTAAATGTTGGATTTTTTTTCCATTTTTTTATTGTTTCTTCAATATCTTCTTTTTGAGAAGTAGCAACTCCGGGGAAACTAGATTGTATCATTATTGCTTTTGATATTTTAGTAAAAGTAGTTGAAGGTATATTATCAAATAATTTAAGTTCTTCACTATCTGTAAACTTATCTTTATTATTTAGAAACCATTGTAATATTAAATTATAAACTCCATAATCGCTTGTAGTGTTAATTTGTATTTTTGATGTATTTACTAAATTAGTAACTTTATTATTATGTAATTCTGTATATTCTACAGCAGTATCATTTAACCATTTAATTATTTTGGGTCTATCTTTTATATAAAGTTTATCTAAGTCCTTAAATAAATCTTTTTGTTTTTTTAAATCAGATTTACTCATTAATCTATTAACTTAATATATAAAAATATAAATTATTTATTTATTCATTTTTTTACTATTACGTATTAAATTTCTTATTAATTCCATTTCATTTTTATATAATTCAGATGGTTCTTGTAATAACATAAACGTTAATAATTGGTCAATTATCTCTTCATATTTCCATGGTTCCATTTTTAAACATATATGCTCTTTATTTTCTTTTGCAAATTTTTGCATTAATTCTGTTTTTTCATTTATCAATTGTATTATTGAATTATTTAAAGTTTTCATCATAAAATCACCTTGCATTTTTACTAATGAATTTTTTTCATTACAAAATATATTATTATTTTCAGGATAATTATTATTAAAATGAATTTCTTTTGTTAATGTACTTGGAATATTATAACATTTTTTAAATATTTCTAACATTCTTTCATAATTTAAATAATCTAATCTTTCGCTGCCATAGTTATTAATACATAAATTAATATTATTTTGACTTTCTATATTTAATTGTTTTTCTATATTATTTTGTGTTTCTATATTATTTTGTGTTTCTATATTTCCTAAATTTAATTGACGTATATCATTATTTAAACTTTCTTGATTACTTATATAATTTTTACTTCTTATTTGATAAATACATTTATTTCTTGCAATATGTCTTGATTTACTATGTCTATTTGTAAAAGATATCAAACATCTAGGACATGTTAAATCATCAATGCCTTCACATTTAGATTCATGTAGTAATAAATGTTTCTTTGTTTTGTATATTTTTTTACATTTTTTACAAAATAATAGTGGGATAACATTTTCTTTATTTGGGGTAACATTTTCTTCTTTTGGGGTAACATTTTCTTTATTTGGGGTAACATTTTCTTTATTTGGGGTAACATTTTCTTCTTTTGGGGTAACATTTTCTTTATTTATTACATTACTATTCTTATTGATTTTATCAATATGACACTTACTATTATAATGTCTTTTCAAATCATATTTACGATTAGACGAATAATTACAAAATTCACATTTATATTTTTTTGCGTCATTTTGCGCCATTGTGCGTCATTACTATAAATAGTATAATATTTTATTTTTAAATATAAAAAACATTATCATAATTTTTTATTTTTTTTTTACGCAATATAATATGCGTCGTTTCATGTTAATTTACGTTTTTTCACGATACTTTTTTAACATTTTATTATAATTATGTATTATTGTTATGTTGATAAAAATATAAATAAATAATTATTGAATTTATAAAGCTTTTTTTTTACAAAAAAAATCTCAAATTTTTTTAACAAAAAAACGACGCAAAAAATCTGATAACAATAATATATTAAATATAATTTAATTATTAACAAAATAGTGCTGACGCAAATCCCATTTTTTTTGTAACGCAGTAAGTTTTTGAAAATATAGTAAATTATTATTAAATATTTATCAGTACAATTTATATACTTATGAAATATTTATAAATTTAAATTTGCCAAAAATGAAGAAATTGTCACCCCATTTTGACAAATTGTTACCCCAAAATGCCAAAATGTTATCCTAAAAGAAGAAATTGTTACCCCTTACGAATAAACATAAAATAATATATATATATTAAAAAAAATGTTATCATAAAAAATATTAATAATTATTAAATTTATTTTACGCAAAAATATAAAAAAAGTACATTTCTTATTTTTTTTATAATTTTAAACATCTTTATTAAAAATTTTATAAAAAATAAGAAATGTACTTTTTTTATATTTAAAATAATAAAATATGTTAAATACTTCTAATTTAAATAATTCAAATATAAATTATGAAAAAAAATATTATTTTGTTAAAAAAATTAGTGGTCATTTATTAATAATGAATCAAAATTGTGATTTTTTCTTTTTAATTACATTGTTGATGGAAATTCTATTATAATAACTGCTGCACCAGGACCACCCGTTTCCCCATTTCTTGCATATGGATCACCCTCATGTCCATTACTTCTTGAACCCATCCCTCCTGCGCCAGGATGATTAGTCCACCAGTAACCACTATTATATGAATACCAAGTAATAGGAGCTTCTTGTAATATATCCCAAAATGTTGTACCAGATAAATTTACAGTTTGTAAAACTGTAGATATCGCACCACCACATGCACCACCACATCCCCAAGTTTGTGAATCACCACCCCATGCACCGCCATCGCCACCATAATAAGCACCACCGGAGCGTAGACCTCTATAACCATCTGTACCTTCCCACCCGCCATGACCAATTATTGTTGTTTCGTTAAATGTAATAATAGTATCCCCACCTGAACTATTTTGATTACTAACCCATAATCCACCCCAATGCCCTCTTCCTCCTATTGTAATATTTATAGGCACATTTTGTAAATTTGTGCGATTTATTACATATGCCTGACCTCCTGCGCCACCACCACCACCATTTGCTCTTCCTCCACCACCACCACCACCTAATACAACCATATGAACTTTATATTGAACATCACTAACAGGCAATGTAATTGTACGATATATTATACTACCACTATTTCTATAATTATAACCAGGATCAGGAGTACTATAATTACGTTGTTCCCATTCAGCATAATAATTATTATTCACTTTTATAATATCAAAATGGTGATTATATGGACCATAATATGATCCATTTAAAGAGTAAGCATATTTAGAACCATTATATATACTATACCATAAATCGTATAATCCTGTTTGTGATAAACTTTTATAATCATTTAATGATGATATTACATTATTAAAACTTATATGACCGTATTTAGTTGATAAATAAATCTCAACCTCTTGTTTTTCTTCTAATGTTAATTCTCTATTATAAAATATCATTTCTGCGACCTGCCATTTACTGGTTTCATTACTATTACTTTGACCTGTATAATAACCATAATTAATTGATAATGTAGGATTAAAACTACTTGATACTGATCTTGGATAAGTTTCACCATATGTATATATATTATCACAATCCATTCCATTAAATCTAGAACTAATTGTTGTTTCGACACCAATTAACCATGTATTATTATCAGATATATGTTTATTTGTTACAGTATGCCAACCTTTTTCTCCATTATGGGATCTACCTGTATGATTTCCATGGAATCCCCAGCAAGTATTTTGTCCTGTACCGGATCGAGAATCAAAAATTCTTCTATTATATGTAGTATCACTATCGCCTACATATCTTGCTATATAACAAAAAGTATAATTATTAGATTGTAAGGTAAATGGCATAACAAAACCAGAATTTTCATCACCTGATACAACTGTAATTGTATCATCACCCGATAAATTTTTTGAATTTTTAACAAAATTTTCTAATATTGGTGTACCTCTATATGTAACAATATCATTATTATTATCTGATATATCATTCCACCTTATAATTGTTGTTCCGTTAAATACTAATGTTTTTATATTAGATGTATAATGTGCTGTTCTATCATTTTCAAAAGGTATAGATAAAAATCTAGAAGTAGATCCTTTTAAATCTCCTAATGATATTTCTCCACTAGTTGGTATATTTTCATTTATAGAATTATCTGGTATATATGAACCAGATAAATAAAAATCACTAAATTTTACATTATTAATATTAATATTATTATTATTATTAAATTCTATATCCTCTCTATACACTTTTACTAACTGTGAAAATTTAACATTGTGTTTTATAGGTATATTAATTGGTCTTACGGGTAATAACTGATTTTTTTCCTTACCATATATATCCCATGAAGATATTGATAATGTATTATATCCACCAGTTTTATTAACAACTAATGCATAATATGAATACATTTCATATTTAGTTAATCTTTCATTATCATTAATTTTATAATTTAAAGCAGAATAACTATTATTAGAATTATTATATACATAATTTAAATCTAATCTATTTATACTTTTGTGTATTATTAAATTCCAATTACTATTATCATTTGAACCATATATTTTAAAATCATGTGGGAAAAGATTTATGCTACTATGATTAATAGTATCAACTGAAGATTCATTAGACATTGAAATTATAAATCTTGTTAATAATATTTTATATGGTAAACTAATTTTTATCCATTCTCCTTTATAATCACTTACTATATAATTATTTCCTGTATATGTTGCCCTTGATGGAACCTGTGTTAATGATATACCATTATTCACATAAGTGTTATCAGACCATGTTGCGATTTCATTATTGAAAATAAAAGTATTTAATGGTAAAACACTTGTATTTGTTTCAGAAGACCATGTAATTGAATATGAACCATTACCATAAATTTTTTCTTCTACTGTAAATGTTGATGAATTAATATCAATTCTAACAAAATATGGAGGATACAATCTTTCTTCTGAAAATAAAATATATTCAAAATAATTATATGCAGTTATATTATTATTTAAACTAGTATAAATTAAATTCTCTTCTTTTAATTCAATATTATTATCTAATTCCATATTATTATCATATTGATCGTATAATATTGTTTTCCATATAGATTTTTTTTCTGTATTATTTAAATCATCATTAATAATATTTTTCTTATTTTTAATTTTAATTATTACTATCCCTGAACCACCATTACCACCTGTTGAACCACCGCCACCTCCTCCGCCACCTGTATTTGATAAAGCATGTATATCATTTTCGCCACCCCCTCCTCCATAACCACCTTTTTCGTATCTAACAGATTGATATTCGGCGCCACCACCACCAGAAAACCATATATTATTTCTATAAAATTCACCAATATATAAATTAGGTTCTATCTTAAAATGTTTTTTGAAATTTATATTATCTTTATAATATAAACCATTTCCACCTTTACCACCATCTGAACTATTTTCTCCTTTTTCACCAGCACCACCACCGCCTCCTCCACGCCATTGAGTACCAACACCGAGACCACCATCATTACCTTGATTTACAATACCTTGTCCTGCGCCAGTTTTATATCGTGTACCGCCTCCACCTGAACCACCATTAAAACCACCTTGACCCCCAGAAGTACCACTTATGTTATATACATATGTTTGTCCCGTACCTCCACCGCCACCATAACTAATGTATTCATTAAATTCGCTATTATATCCATTGTCGCCTCTATCATTAGTATTATTAGCACCACTACCACCATTACCAACTTTTATAACATGTGTTCCTGATTCAATGTGTAAATTTTTATATAATAATAAACCACCTGCGCCACCACCCGAACCAATACTAGCACCTCCACCACCTCCACCAGCAACAATTAAAATATCACATTCAGTAGTTTCGCTAAGTGTTAAATTATATTCAGATTGATTTGAACCGTTTGTATTAGTTGAATCATATTTATAATATAAAATTTTACTATCGTCAATTTCACAACCATATATATCAAAATCTGCCATTGCTAAAATAGTTGAATCGCCAACTTTATTTACTACTAAAGCAAAATTATTATAAGCTTTAGATGATAATATTTTTTTTTCATAGGCAATATTATTAATATTATTATACGATTTTGTAAAATTTGTATTATCTATTTTTAAATTTTCATTTAGTACAATATCCCAATCAGTACCATTATTACTTCCATATAATCTATAATTTCTTGGTAATCTATTTAAATAAGTAGTATTATATAATATTCCTGAAAATACTATTTTTGTTGGAATAATTTTTACAGGCATTTCAATTGATACCCAGTCGCCTTTATAATTATCACCTGCTAAATCTTCATTGCCATTATATTGCCCTTGTGCTATTATTGGTATAATATATACTTCATGTGATATACTACTGCCAGATTGGAAACCAAATTCTGTATTATTATTTAATGTAATTTCTTTCCAATCTGTTGTAGAATCTATATCATTCCATGAAGATGATGACGATGCTCTATATCTTAAATGAATATCTGTTTTATTTTGATCTGATTTCCATCTTATTATTATACCTCCAGGATTATTTACAGAATAAATAACATCACCATTTACATGATTAATATATGGAGAATTTGCTAAATTTCTATCATTTGTAAATATTGCATCCCAAAAACCTAAAAGCCAACTTAATCTAGCTTCTGATGACATTGGTGCGTGAAATATTAAATTATCATCCATTGTAGCATAATAACTATAATTATTTGCAGCCCACGTTGCATCATTTTCGGGCGCAGATGTGCCTTTAGCAAATATGTAATTGGGACTATATAAATTACTTGAATGTTGTGAAGAAAATTTAACAGTATATGTACCATTACCATAATCATTATCAGTTATATTATATGTTTCAGGTGAAAGACCATCTATATTTTTAAATGAAGTTGCTCTAGCATTTGGATGTGGATATAATCTTTCTGAACTTATATTTTGTAATAATTTATCAGTATTCCAATACCATTTTAATGAAGATATACTATCTAGAATAGATCTATTTGAATTTACTAATTCTAATTCAATGAATTTATTTGCTATATTTTCAGTATTTTTAATTCTAATACTTTTTGGTTTAGTTTTTATTATTACTATACCTGAACCACCATTTGCACCATTCCTTTGACTTCCGCCACCTCCCCCTCCTCCACCACCACCAGTATTATTAGCACCAGCTGTTGGAAATCTTCCCTGCTCACGACCACCATTACCACCACCTGCTTTACCGTCACCACCATTTGATCCAGATGTTGGATGATCCCATGTTCCGCCGCCACCTCCGCCACCATATTCTTTATTTTCACCAGTTATAGAAGATATAAATCCATTACCACCGTGACCAGCTATATTACCAATTTTAGTACCACCATTTGAATTAAGAATTAATTTTTGTATTTCATTATATAGTAATTCCTTATCATAAATTCGCAAATCTTCTATTAATCCATTTGTTGTACTTGTTAATATTGTTCCACTTTTAACAAATGATCCCAAACCTATTAAATTACCAAAAGCAGGTGTGCTCCAATATGTAGATGTTGATTTTTCTTCATTTAATATACCATTTATATATAATTTTAAATCAGATTTATTTGATATTGCAACAATATGATACCATGTATTAATTTGTATAGAATCATTAGACCATACTTCAATCCAACTATTACCAGTACCTTGTTGTCTTTCTAATTTTATTTTTTGTTGAGTTGTTTCTAAATACAAATTAAATCCACATCTAGGTGATTCAGTGTTATCATATCTAGATAATATACTACAATGTGTAGTTAATTCACTTCTATAAAACCATAGACTAATACTCCAAATATTATCATCAAATAATCTTGACAACATATTACTATTAATTGTATAAATACCAGCACCAATATCAATAGCTTTATTAATTATACCATTTTGAAATATTATTAATCCACTATTTTTTATAATGTAATTATTTTGAATATTATCTAAAAGATTATTTTCAAATTTATACCATGCTTTCAAATTTATTTTATCACAAT
>MDSW01185242.1_pt1 | contig 11159 bp, 8 predicted proteins | sample 811171 | NCBI WGS metagenome assembly MDSW01 (sample SAMN05326641, study PRJNA326480) | marine metagenome | isolation source: seawater | place: Atlantic Ocean: North West | collected 2012 | reverse complement strand
TGGTGTACAGAAAGATGACCAGGATGGCCAGTGTTTGTTGAGCCTTAGCCCACAGTCTGCATCAAGCCACCCATTCAATTGGCCCGTACAAAACGACCCCAATAAAATGGATGGGTTGATGAGTAGATTTGTGTTTAATCCACATACTTCACTGCAGCAGCCTCGACATACCAATTGCTGTTGGTGTTGACCGTTCCGGAAGTGGTCGTTTGCTCTGCCAAGAAGCCACTTGTGATGGTTTCGGTCTTACTGGTGGCCAGGGTACGTTCGCGGTAGAACGCTAAAGAAATGACTGCGTCAACCTGGCCAAATTTCGCCTTCGCCTTTTCAAGAAGCATTTGTCTTACAGACGGCAATGGTTTTTCCGTGTTGGTGGTGTCGATATCGTCTAAGTCCACCTGCACATAGCCAACCACTGAGACCTTACGGTTTTCGAAGAGCAAGTCGTGGTCGGCCATCTGAATGGGTTCCGGGCCAACATAGGTCGTAGACTTTGCTTTGCTGGTGAAGGATTGTGACAAACCACATGCAGAGGCCATGCAGCTAACGACAAATATAGTGATCACTTTAACATAATTCATAAGAATCTCCCCCAAATCAGGTGATGTGTTTGGAGGGAAATTCTAGCGTGAATCAATTCTACGATTCAACTGGTTTACCGGAAGCGTTCCATCACGCCGCCCACAACCTCACCCCGCCTCTCGCACCTGCAACTGAGGCGCATAAACCCGCTGAGCCTCCGAGATGCCCTTCAAGTCAAAGCTCCCCACCGCAGTGGTGGCCTGGGTGGTAAGCTGCGCAAACCGCTCCGACACCAGACATACTTGGTTGGTGCGAGCATTTAAAGACTGCAGCCTGGAGGTAAGATTGACCGCCAGCCCCATGACCGTGAAGTCGAGGCGCGCCGGTGAGCCGATGTTGCCATAGAGTACTTCTCCAAAGTGGAGACCGCAGCCAAAAGCAATGGGGGCTTCGGGGTGCTTTTGATTGTATTCATGGGTGGATTGATAAAGCGTTTGGATGGCACTTAGGGCCTTATCGCAGGTGTGCTCGGGGTTTTCTGTGTTAGTGACAATGAATAAAACCGCGTCTCCAATGAATTTAAGAATTTCGCCGCCGGCTTGATAAACAGCTTCGTAGACCTGCTCAAAGAAATCATCCATGAGTTTTAAAAACTGGTTCTGGGAGAGGTTCTCGGAGGCGGCGGTAAAACCTTTGAGGTCAATAAACCCAAGGGCTGCCTCCTGGGAGACCAGATTGCCGCGTCTGATTTGCCCCTTTAAAACCAGCGATGCCGGTTCGTGGCCGATGTAAGCGGAGAGCACCTGACTGAATTGGATGCGTTCTACTTTGAAGGCAACCGATAACGAGAGCAGCGGCAGAAAGTCATCGAAGCTCTTGATGAACGCATCGGGAAAGCCGCCTTTGCGAAGGGTGGTGATACTCAGGGCAATGTTGACGGTTTCTCCGGAGTCTAAGGGGACCACCAGGTAATCGGTCATATGCCGTTCTATCAAGTCGTCCAAAATGGGAAACGGTACGGGGGAGGGCGGCGGTTCCAATGGCACCCGAATGGATTGGCGGCTTTCAATGACCCGATGAAATGGACTGTTTTGAAACATATCTTCGTCGGTGTGGCCGTGCAGCAAGGGATAAATATCCAGAACGCCATCGGCGCGTTTGATGGTCTCTTGCTTGAGAATCGATGTGGTGTTGTTGGCGGGCACTTCTTCGACATCGAGCGGGCGCCAACGCATGACCAACATGGAAAGCTGCGGATGCGGCGTACGAATGCAAATGGTGGCGAGTCCAATCTCAAGCCCCAGTTGATTCAGTATGGTTGTAAGGGAGTATAAAAGTTCTGTTGGTTCTTCGCGCAATCGCGCTTTATCCTGTCCCCACTTTTGGATTTTTTCCCCGTAATCGATCTCTAACTCAGGCACCCTTGCTCACTTTCTTTGAGCCCCGACTATAGGGCTCTGGGAACAACGACGACAGCTTTTAAAACGCTTTGCCTGAAAATTTTAGGCCACAACCCTGAGCAAGATCAATTCGGAGAGTGGTTACTTTTCTGACCGATGCGCTGCAGCTCAATTGTTCCACAAGATAATCCGGTCCTCCCACCCAGACTTCTGTGTCGGGGAGATATGACTGGAGGTGACCCCTTGGAGAGGATTTAGATTCTGGTTTAATTGGTTGATCAAGCGGTTGCGATCAAAGATGTTTGCCTTGATTTGTCCTTATACGCATCTCCACTTCATTCTCACCTTCATTTGACTCCGCTTGGTCACGCATTGTTTTCTTTGTGAGAAATTCGAATTGAAGATTCAAAGGCTCTACGGAGACGAATTTGTGAAGCTCCTGAAAAAAGAGACATCTCCCTAGAAACCTTTCTATAGGGGCAAACCCTGCCCAGTAAGCGAGAGGGGATTTTTTTTCAGTGAAAACGCGGCCGAAGCATTTCGAGGTGTGTTTTTGATAGAATCGAATTGTGTAAAAATTAGGTTACGACATTTCCAAAAGTTTTGTGAACAATCCGGAAAATTGGTCATCGTCATTTTCCGTTTTTGTTTCAGCACATACCCAGCACCTTATTGCATTAAAGCCCTGTAAACATCTGAGGTGTTTGTTGCCTCGACTTAACCGGGAATAACCCGCTTACTGAATGGAGAGAATTATGAGGGCTCGAGATATGTTAAAGTCATTGACTCGAACGACCGTCATGGGAGCTTGTTTTGCAATGTCACTCTATGGTTGCTCAGCTGAACAAGGTGAGATCGGACCAGCAGGACCAGTAGGACCAGCAGGAGCATCAGGACCAGCAGGAGCTGCGGGTCCTGCTGGTAGTAACGGTACCAATGGAGCCAATGGCGCCAGTGGTGCCAATGGTGCCAATGGCGTAAATGGTACGGACGGCGTTGACGGGCAGGATGGCGTAGACGGCGTTGACGGCATAGATGGTGAGCAAGGATATGGAACCAACACACTGCGTTTTGAACACGTAGGTCTGCCGCGGACAACTGCCGAGAAGGATGCACTCCTTGCGTCCAGTAAAGTTTGGGTGAATGGTGTTGAGCATGACCTTCAGTTTCAACAACTTCTTCAGGTTGGCACAGAGTATGGTGGCAACGTCTGGGGGATGTTGGTTGATAAAGACATGAACCCTATTCAGGATGAAGATGGTTCTAACTATGTTTCTTATTCTCCTGACTTCTCTTCACTTTTAAAAGTTGGCAGTAAGCTGTTTACAGTAACTCACTTTGAGAACGGTCCAGGGGGAATGTACCTGACTGAACTTGGTTTAGATGAAGATGGTACATTCAGCGTTGTTGGCACTGAGGCGGTTGACTGGTCTGCGTGGGGCGGCCTTTGGGTTCCTTGTGCTGGTAGCGTGACTCCTTGGAACACGCACCTTGGTAGCGAAGAATATCCAATGGATGCGCGGGATTTCGAAACTTACACCAAGTTGACCGATATGGGTGGCTGGCATCGTCCACACCTTCGGTATCATGGTTTTGATATTTATAATCCAGCGGATGACGCTGCGGAATGGGCAGAAGTTACAGCGGTTTGGTCGCCATACCTTTTTGGTTACGCCACGGAAGTTACGGTTGAAGAGAATGGACACTACACGGCAGCTAAGCATTTTGCTCTCGGACGTCAGTCATTCGAACTTTCTTACGTAATGCCAGACCAGAAGACTGTTTACTCTACCGATGACGGTACGAATGTTATCTTAACCATGTTCGTTGCTGATGCCGCAGGTGACCTGAGTGCGGGTACACTTTACGCAGCGCGTTTCCACCAAACGAGTAATGTTGGAGCTGGTGCAGCAGACGTTGAGTGGATTTCTTTAGGCCATGCTACTCACTCTGAGGTGAAGGCATTTGTCGACGCCAAGATTACTTTCAGCCAAATCTTTAGCGCTGCAGAGCCATTGGTTGACGCTTCAGGTAGAAAGACTGGTGAGTGCCCAGATACTTACCGCGCAATCAACACTTCTGTTGGAATGGAATGCCTCTCTCTGAATGCAGGTATGGACATCGCTGCTTCTCGTCTTGAGACGCGACGTTACGCTGCCTACATGGGTGCGACCACTGAACTTCGTAAGGAAGAAGGACTGGCCTTTGACCCAGTAAGCGGAACTCTTTTTGTAGCCATCAGTGAAATCGAGCGTGGCATGGAAGACAACAAGAAGTCTGGTAGTGAGAACGACCAATACGATATCGGTGGCGGAAACCACTTGAAGCTTGAGCACAATGACTGTGGTGCCATTTACGCCATGGATATTGAAGCTGACGCTATCATCGGCAGCGATTATGTTGCTCGCAATTGGTATGGAATCATCGAAGGTAAGGTTATGGATTATGGTGAGGGCAGTGATTACGCGGGCAACACTTGTTCCGTAAGCGGTATCTCTAATCCCGATAACGTGACTTTTATTCCTGGCTACAACACCTTGATTATCGGTGAAGACACCAGCAAGCACGCAAACAATATGATTTGGGCTTACGATATGGTAACTGGCGAAATGACTCGTATCATGACCGTTCATGATGATGCTGAAACCACGTCTCCATACTGGTACCCGAACATCGAAGGCCGCTCTTACATGACAGCTGTATCACAGCATGCTTTCGGTAACACAGGCTATTTTGGTGTGCTCGGACCATTTCCGAACATGAGCATCGAATAATCAGCTCATACCTAACAATTGGGTAATTTTTGAAAGGGAGGCGGGTCCAACCCCCGCTTCCCTTCTTTTGTTTAATTGAAACGAATGATTAAGGAATTGAGACCATGACACGACTTGGCTCTGTGGTCGTTATGACCCTCGTGTTTTTGCTGCTGGCTGGCTGCCAGATAAGTCCCCCCGAACGGCCTGGGCTGAAGCAGGACTTGCGCTCCGACAATTTATCGGTGCCTTCTGCTTATATTCCTCCTCAGTGCTATACCAAAACCATTGATGCAACTGGGCAGGTACATAACCCCTGTTTTGCATGCCATATGGAATCTCAACGACCAAACTTCATCAACGATGATGATCTGCAAATCGAGTATGCATTTACTGAGACTGCCGCTGAAGAAAATCCCTATACGAACTTGTTTGTGGACCGTCGAGAGGGTGTTGCTGCAATATCTGATTCTGAAATTGATGCCTACGTTTCTGAAGACAACTATCGGCGAGCCGATGGCTCGATTGACCTAGCCCGAGTCTTAAATGCTATCCCGGAACTGTGGGATGCGAATGGGAATGGTCGTTGGGATGGATTTGTTCCGGACCTTGAATTCAATTTTGACAAAGAGGGATTTGACCAACGAAAAGATGGCACCATGACCGGATGGCGTGCATTCGCTTATGCGCCGTTTCCTGGAACATTTTGGCCGACCAATGGCTCAGCCGGTGACGCGATGATGCGCCTACCCGAAGCATTTCGTCGTGATGCGCAGGGTCAAGAAAGCCTCGATGTGTATCGAATAAACCTGGCAATCGTAGAAGCTTTGATTAAACGAAAGCCCGTGGCGATAGCGTCGACTGATGAAAATCAGTGGGGCGTTGACCTAAATCGGGATGGTAGCTTGGGTATGGCTGACTCTGTTGTATTTGAGTGGGAGCCAGCTCAAGGAAAACTCATGAGCTATGTTGGTCAGGCGAAGTTGCTTCAGCAACAAGGCAAAGCCAAATTGGCTGCCGGTCTTTACCCAGTGGGTACAGAGTTTCTTCACACGGTACGGTACCTCAATGTGAACGCGAGCGGTGAGGTCTCCATGGCAAATCGGTTAAAAGAGTTACGGTATAGCCGCAAAGACAGTTGGCGAACTTATGCTCAATTGAGCATGGCTGCTATGGGTGAAGCGCGCGAGAAGGAAGCCTTTCCCGACCGACTCAGAGCTATGAGTGGGAGCTTGGAAGAGGGCGTAATCAATGGCCAGGGTTGGACCTATCAAGGATTTATTGAGGACGCTGCCGGTCATCTTCGACCCCAAACCTATCAGGAAACGACATTTTGCGTTGGTTGTCACAGCGGAGTAGGGGCAACGGCTGATAGTTCTTTTGCTTTCGGAAGAAAGTTTGGTCAGGAGGCCCACGCGGATGGCTGGTACCACTGGGAACAGAAATCTATGAAAGGCTCTGCAGAACCCAAGCGGGCAGACGGCCTAGGTGAATACCAATTCTATTTGACCCATAATGCATCAGGCAATGAATACAGAACCAATGATGAAGTGAGGACTCGCTTTTTCGATGAGACGGGTCAGGTAAGGGCAACTGAGTTGTTAAAGCTGGAACAGGACATGACATCACTCATTGTACCTTCAGCCAACCGTGCTCGACAGCTCAACAAAGCTTATCGATTGATCGCGCAGGAACAGAGTTATGTTCGTGGAAGAGACGCTACGATTGAGCCTGTGACCACAGTTCATCGAAGGGTGGAATCTGGAACTCCTACTGGGATCAAAACGGCCTTGACTGGTCCATGGGTACCCCTTCAGCAAAAGTGAGGTTATTATGAATCCTTCATGGGATACGGTAGCCCTTGCGGGGCTTTTGACTGCTGCTGTAACTGGACTCGGAGCCTTACCGCTGGTTATTTGGCGTGATACATGGGACCGGGTTCAGTTTATGTGCCTTGCCCTCGCTACGGTTCTTCTCTCTGTCATGACCGCTGGTCTGATTTATGAAGCTATTTTACTGGGCCCTGTTTCAGCGGTGCTTGGCATCATCTTCGGGATTATTTTGGTCGAAGGTTTGCATCGGATGGGAGAGGGCATGAAGACGAAGAAAGCCACTGGTTTTCGAGTCGGCATGATACTTCTAGTCATGTCTCTGCATTCCATTGCTGAAGGCATTGGTGTTGGTGTTTCCTACGCCGGCAAGGAAGATTTTGGTCTCTACGTAACAAGTGCCATTGCGCTCCACAATATACCCGAGGGCATGGCCATTTGTTTGGTTTTGGTCCCCGAGGGTATTCGGGTGTTGAAAGCCGCGTTGCTGAGTATTATTACCAGTCTACCTCAACCTCTTTTTGCACTTCCTGCATTTTTCTTTGTTCAGGAGTTTGAGCCCCTCTTGCCTTTGGGGCTCGGTTTTGCTGCGGGCGCGATGCTCTGGATGGTGATTCAGGACCTCATACCCGAGTGTGTCGAACTCTTGGAGAAAAAGAACTTAGAGGGACAAGGTTTATAAGGACAGGTTTGCTGGACCAGGTATCGACAGTGTCTTGGAGCCTTTAGGAAACCATTTTCCTCACATGCTCCAGTAGGACCTCAATGTTGACCTTGTATTAGTGCAGGTGGCACCCAGTGGGAGGGTGCATCGCGTTTTGGGTTTCGTCGGATTTAACGGGAGAACAACTTGCTCTTGAGTTGCCGTTTATCTTAGTCTGACATGTTCAATGATACGCGATGCACCATATGACTCAGGATGTCGTTTCCCGAACGGACATAAACTTCTGTTTTTGGCATTGATTGCTGGTGTCTCACTCTCATCCACCCGGGTGGAGGCTATGCCGGAAATCAGTCGATTAGAAATCAAAGCGCCACTTCGTCATGACACCAGGCTTGCCCACGCAGAGGGTGAACTCACGAAGAATCGGCTTCAGTATCAGGTGAGTTTCCATTACAATTTTGGGCTTGTTCAATGGAACGATTGGGGCGCTCTCAGTTTAAGAGGTTTGGCTGGAACGGGTGGAAGTTACACTTCACAATGGAGCACAATTTACGACTTCAAAAAGAAGGAGACAGGCCAGCAATTGTTCAATATGCGGCAAATTTATTTTGCTTGGAATCTAGATCGGTGGCGGCTCGATCTGGGGGTGATTGCCCCGGTGAAGGGAAAGGTCTCTAATACAAGTTTGGATAAAGATGGTTGGATTCGAGGGGCTCGGTTTATGGTGCCGTTTCTAGAGAGCGGCAGCCTTGAATTTGTTTCGGGAATCTTGGATGCGATTGATGATCCGAATGCTTTTCAAAATTGGGGGCGTTGGAACTATGCAGAGGTGGAGTGGACTCATGATTTAACCGATTATGCCCGAGCAGAGGCAGGTTACGTTCACTTGGCCGGTCAAGATTACCTGCGGGGTGAGTTTCGATGGCTTTGGAAGCTTTCATCGGATCTGAAAATTGAGGCAGCGACTGAGGCTTTACGTAACGTCACCACGCCTACTTGGGCGTTTGATACCAGTTTGAAAGTTTCTCTGCCGTTTATTGCGTTGGTTGCGGAGTATTCCTATGTGCCCTCCACGTTTGGGTTACTGGGAGAGCTTTCGAATGACTTTTTTGCATTGGGTCATCTTGGTATGTTGGCAATGAAAGGCCCCATCGGAGATGGTCTGGGGCTTGACTGGTTTACGAAGTCCTATGTGAGCGAAAACGAGCTTCGACTTGTAGCCGGGATAGGTTTGAGCTGGGTTTATACGCCTGAGCAATAGCGCTTTGCTGGACTTGTAAGCTCCAGATGCTTCGTCCTCTGCCCATGTCAATGAAGCTAACGGCTTGGCCTCCGCGATTCCAATTGTTGCCAGGCAAAGAATCGATTAAAGAATCGTGGTATATTCGAACAAGCGGTTTTGTTGTTACCAAGGAGAACGCGGTGAGCGAGGAAAGAGACAATCAACATAAGACGGGTCGCCGCCAATTCATGAAACGAATCGCCTTGGCAACGGGTGCGGCGGCGGTCTCTGGTTGTACCCCTGAGAAGATAGAAATTCCGCGTCAGCCACCGGTTCCCAATGTACCAAAGATGAGTCCGTCGTTGCCTGATGGTTTGAACCCGGCTCATTTTATCGTTCATAATTTGGCGCCGCTGGCACTCGAATCTAGGCGTTCCGAAATGGGCCAAGCCTTAATCACCCCTTTGTCTCGATTTTTTGTTCGCAATAATCTTCCGCGGCCCGATGCCTCGATCATTGAGAAAGCAGACCATTGGTTACTGCAGGTGAAGGGTGTCAAAGAGGTTGGGCAAATCAGCCTGGCAAAACTCAGAGGCCTCGGTTTGGAAACCGAAACCAGCGTCATACAATGCTCGGGGAACGGACGTGAATTCTTTGACCATGGTGCATCGGGGTCTCAATGGTCAACGGGCGCCGCAGGCTGCGCTATGTGGACCGGCGTGAGAGTTTCTAGAGTGCTTGAGTATTTTGGTGGTCCCTTGCCAGAAGCCAAGTTTCTCACCGCTACGGGCGGGGAAACACTGCCCGATGGAGTCGACCGCGACACGGTGGTGGTTGAGCGTTCTATTCCTTTGGGCAAAGGCATGTCAGATGCATTGTTGGCTTGGGAAATGAACGGTGAGCCTATTCCCATTTCCCATGGTGGACCGTTAAGGCTGATCGTGCCGGGATATTTCGGTTGTAACAATATCAAATATGTGAAAACCCTTTCAGCGACGAAATCAGAATCCAGTGCCAAAATTCAGGCCAGTGGCTACCGGTTGAGGGCGCTAGGCGAAAAAGGTCATCCAGGATTGCCTTCAATGTGGCGAATGCCGGTTAAGTCCTGGGTAAATGGTCCAGGGGCTGACTCGAAACCTGTCTTGGGAGAGTCGGTGGTGTTTTATGGTGTCGCATTTTCAGGGGAGCGGGGCATCAAAGGTGTTGAAGTTTCGATGGACCAAGGTATCACCTGGACCGAGGCGAAATTGGAAGGTCCAGATTTGGGTCCCAACGCCTGGCGAATCTTTAAATTTGCCACAACACTCTCGTTTGGTTCTCATACCATTGTTTCAAGGGCCACCGATCGAGAGGGTGATGTTCAGCCTGAGCAAAGAAAAGAAAACGAACGAGGCTATGGACACAATGGGTGGAAGGACCACGCTCTCACGGTCGAAGTTGTTTCCCAGTTGCCGCCTCCGGCTGTTTCGCCGTCAAAAACGTCTGCTCTCAACGCTGAATCGGATAGAGCCTCTCGCGTCGAGTTGTCGACCGAGGGTGAACGGGGGCGTAAAATATATATAGAGCAATCGCAGCCTTCCTGTGGGGTTTGCCATACCTTGGAGAATGCCGGTTCAAAAGGAGTTGTTGGGCCGAACCTCAATCAACTCAAGCCAACCGCAGCTCAGATAGAAGCTGCGGTAAGTCACGGTGTGGGTGCCATGCCGGGTTATTCTTCCACCTTAAAACCTGATGAGATTAAGGACCTGGCTAAGTACATTGTGGAGTCTACGCGCTAGGGGCTTGGACTTTGTTCGCTTTCATTCCAAGGGTCCATGCCACCAAACCCTGCGTCGGGATGCTCACCCATCCAATGGGCGTCGTCGTAGTTCACAATGCTGAAGGTTTGAGTGGTCGTGTTGCATTCAATCACGAAGAATGCATCTTCATCGAAACGTGTGGCTCCAAGAATGATTTCTCTTCCAAGGTCCATCCAGCGGTGAAGGTGCCCGGTAAAAACCTGGGCAACTGACGCCGGGTGCCGGTCGAGAACTGCAGCAAATCCAGTTAATTCTCCCTCTGTCGTTTCCTCTTGGGTCATGGAGAGCTGGTGATGGTGCAGCAATATAAAGCTTGGCACCCCTTCACTTAAAAGATTATCCAGCCAGATCAGCTGCTCTTGGCCCAATGAACCAAAATTCGTGTCATAGAGTGGGCTGGATGTATCCCAGGTTGGCCCCAGCTGAGAGTTTAACATGATAAAGCGAAAGCCTTTATGGTCCCAGTAGTAGTAGGGTTCAATTCCCATTTTTTCCTGGAAAAGCTGATGCGTCATTTCGCGAGAAAATTTACCAAGGTCATAATCGTGGTTGCCCAGGCCGACGTAATACGGCACTTCAAAACCACTGAGTAAAGTAGCGGCAATATCAACGGCGGGTTGATTGGATGGGTTGAAGTAGTAGTCGTAATCTGCGCTTGGGTATTCGTGAATCACGTCACCTGAAAGCGTGACGAAATCAATGGGGATTGAAATTTTATTGATCATATCAATCGTAAGCCCCAACCGTTCGTTGGCTAGATAGATACTTTCAGAGTCTAAAGGACTGCCTTCCGGCCCTTGGTATTGGTCGTCGATAATATGCGTGTCCGATAACGCGATCCAGTAAAACAGATCGTCTTGTTCATTCGCATCCGAGGTATCGCTGGTTTGGCAGCCCATGAGGTATGTTGTGAGCAAAAGGAAATGAAGAATGGTTGGTCTCACAAGGAAGCTCCTTTGTTTGATTGCGG
>MDSW01019694.1_pt1 | contig 11159 bp, 10 predicted proteins | sample 811171 | NCBI WGS metagenome assembly MDSW01 (sample SAMN05326641, study PRJNA326480) | marine metagenome | isolation source: seawater | place: Atlantic Ocean: North West | collected 2012 | reverse complement strand
GGGATAAAATCAATCACTACCGCTATGATGGTTTTTGCTACAGCAACTGGAGCAGCAACTTTTGGTATTTTAATTGACAAAGGATATTCAATAAATTTTATAGCCTTAATTAGTGGTATTTATATAACTTTTAGCCTTATATTATTGTTAGTTTTCAGAAAAAAAATAGAACCTGTTTATCTATAAATATTTCTTGATTTTTTAACAACCTCAATATACATAACCGCCATGGCAAGAGTTACAGTAGAAGATTGTATTGATAAAGTAGATAGTCCTTATGAGTTAGTGCTTGTTGCAAAAGAAAGAGCAACTCAACTAAATTCTGGAATAGAACCTACTGTAGATAGAGATAATGATAAAAATACTGTTATTGCGTTAAGAGAAATTGCAAATGAAAATGTAAAAGTTTCAGATCTTGAAGACAGTGCCGTTCATAAATTGAGAAAGCATGTTGAACAAGTTGTAGATGATTCAGAGAATGAGGAAGAAATTGGCGATGATTTTGCTAGTTTATATAAAGGAGAAATTTCAAAAAGTGGAACTCCAATATTGCCATCTAAAAGAGCTAGAAAAACACCAGAAAAAATTCAAACTCCTATAGCTGAAGAAAAAAATCTAGAACAAGAAAACTCTGATTTAGAATTAAACGAAAATAAAATAAATGAAGATATTTCTATAGATGAATTAAAAGAACAAGAAGCTGAAGATAACGAAAGTATAGACGAACAAGAAAATAGCTAAAAGAATAAACACATACAAATCTATTGTGTTTTTTTCCAAAAATTATAACCTCGTAATTACTATAAATAATGCATGGTTAAAGATAAATTAAGTAGAAAAATTTCAGTAGCACCCATGATGGACTGTACTGATAGACACGACCGTTTTTTTTTAAGATTAATGAGTAAAAATGTAATGCTCTACACTGAAATGGTTGCAACAAAATCAGCAATACATGGAGACAGAAAAAAAATATTATCTTATAGTTCTGAAGAAAAACCGCTAGCTCTCCAAGTAGGTGGATCGAATAAAAAAGAATTAGCAGAGGTATCTAAAATAGCAGAAGATTTAGGATATGATGAGATTAATATAAATCTTGGTTGTCCTAGTAAAAAAGTCCAAAAAAATAAGTTTGGAGCTTGCTTAATGAAAGAGCCAGATTTAGTTGCGGAATGTATTAATGAAATGGTTAATTCTTGTAAAATACCGGTTACAGCTAAAACAAGAATTGGTTTTGATGATACAGAAGAATTTAATTATTTAAATAAATTTATTCTAAAAATGAAAGATGCTGGATGTAAAACATTTATATTACATGCACGTAAGGCAATTTTAAAAGGTTTATCTCCAAAACAAAATTTGAATATACCTAAATTAAACTATGAAATGGTTTATAATATTAAAAAAGAAAACCCAAACTTAGAAATTATTATTAATGGAGGTATTAGTAAAATTGAAGAAATAAAAAATCATTTAAAAGTATGTGATGGTGTTATGATTGGTAGATCTATATATCAAAATCCATATTCATTAGTAGAAATAGAAAAAAAAATATTTAAAACCAAAAAAGTACCAACAAGAGAAGAAATAGCTGAAAAATTATTAAAATATTTAGAAAAAGAAGTCAAACACGGAACTAAAGTTAATCATATCATGAGACATACCGTCGGGTTATACCATGGACAAGTAGGATCAAAAACTTGGAAAAGATATTTAAGTGATAATATGATGGCACGAAATTCTGATTTTGAAAAAGCTAAACATATAATGACAATAGTTCAAAATAATGAAAAATCTAATCAGTCAATTTTATGATTGAAAACCTAGATCAAATTCAAATAATTTATTTTATTTTAATAATGGCAATAGCTGCTGTGCCAGTAGGTTTTGTAGCAGGATTATTTGGTATTGGTGGAGGTCTTATTACTGTTCCTTTTTTATTTTATATTTTTAGTTTTCTTGGGTTAAATCAAATTTATATTATGCATTTAGCTGTAGGTACTTCATTTGCTATAATCATTCCCACATCAATAGTTTCAGTTATAACACATCACAAGTTTAAGGCAGTAGATTTCGATATTGTTAAAAGTTACGGTATTTTTGTAGTCTTGGGCGTTACTTTTGGAACAATTTTTGCAGCAACATTAAAAACAGAATCTCTGGTACTTTTTTTCTCTCTGATTATTTTTTTTTTAGGTTTTTATTTATTATTCTTAAGAGAAAAAGAGTCTAAAATTTCAATTAAGATTAAATTAAAGTATAAAATTTTCCTTGGTTTTATTGTTGGGTTTATTTCAGCCCCAATGGGAATTGGTGGAGCTATAATGAATGTACCAATATTAAAATTTTTTGGGTATACCATTAATAGAGCTATTGGAAGTTCTGCAGCAATTGGTTTTTTAATAGCCATGTTTGGATCGGTCGGTTTTTTAATAACTGGTAGTTATTTAAAAACAAATATACCCTTAAGTATTGGTTTTATAAATATTCCTACTTTTTTAATATTTGTACCAATAACAATGTTTATGGCTAAAATAGGTGCGGCAACAATTCACAAAATTGATAAAAATAAAATTAGTGTATATTTTGGTATATTTTTAATTATAGTTGCATCAAAGTTTTTGTATGAATATGTAAAAATGATTAAATAAAAAAATGAAAACAATTAAAGTTCTTTTATTATACCCTCCAGAACAATCCTGGCCTGGAACTATGGTTAAACCCAATGGATCATTGGCTTACCCATATTTAGGTGCTGCTCTTCAAGATATTGGAGTTGAAACTTATGTTTATGATGCTTGCATAGGTGATGATAATGATGATCTAAACGATTTTTTTAATAAATCTACAAAATTACCCACAGGTATGATTAGGACGGGTGTTAGTGATGAAAGAATTTTAGAGGTTGCCAGTTCTTATGATGTTGTTGGTGTTACTTCAATTTTTTCACAACAAGAAACTCAAGTATTAAATTGTGCTAAATTGATAAAAAAAAATTTTCCAGATAAACTACTAATTACAGGTGGCGTTAATGCTAAATCGAGATCAGAAATTTTTTTTAAATCTGGTTTTGATATTATTGCAACTTCAGAAGCTGAAACAACAATACAAAAAATTGTTCAATGTTTGCAAAAAGGTAGTAGTGATTTTTCATCAATAGGTAAAATTTATTTTAAAGATAAAACAGGTAAAATTGTCGATAACTCTCATTTTGGAGATATAATAATTGATTTAGATAAACTTCCAGTACCAGCATGGAATTTATTACCTAATGAAAGATATTGGAAAATAGGAAGACCTCATGGAGGTAAAGCAGATCCTGGAGTTGAATTAAGATATGCTGCTATGATGACTTCTAGAGGTTGTCCTTTCCAATGTTCTTATTGTCATATTGCTGAAGAAGTTTCAGGATCTAAATCAGGAAATATAGGTAAATTTAGATTTAAATCTGATGAACGAGTTATTCACGAATTAGAAATTTTAAAAAATACAATTGGTGCTAAACAAATCTTTATTGAAGATGATTCAATATTTGGAATGAAAAGAAGGGCTATAAGACTTTTAAAGAAAATTGTTGGCATGAACTTAGATCTCATGGACGTTAATGGTATCAATATGATTCATTTAGTAAAAAAAAGTAACAAACCTGGATGGATGATTCCTGATGAAGAAGTTATTTCATTGCTAGCAGAAGTAGGTTTTAAAGAAATTGTTCTACCGTTTGAGTCTGGAAGCCCTAGAATAATAAAAAAATGGTGTTCAAATAAATTAGCTATAAATCAATTTAATCCAGGCGACTTAATTAAAACTATAAAAAAACATGGATTATATGTGGGGACTAATTATATGTTAGGTTTTCCTGATGAAACACGTGAAGAAATACAAACTACTATAGATTTTGCAAAAAGAATGAAAGATTATGGATTAGATCATTCTAACTTCTATTGTGTTATGCCTGTACCAGGAACTCCGATATACAATTATGCTATACAAAATGGACATCTTCCAACAGATTATAATCCCGATAGTTTTCAATGGACAAGAGCTAACTTGACGAACATATTGGTACCTCAAGAAGAATTAGAGTTAATAAGAGATAAGGCTTGGAATGATTGTAATAGTGATTTCTTCAAAGACTCTAGAAGAAAGTGGGTAGTTAATTCAAATACAACTACATAAATAAATTATATTAATTTAAATTATTAATAAAAAATATTAGTTAAATATTTATATCTAAATGAAGTTAGTTAATGACAATAATTGTAGTTGGTTAAATCAATTACCAATAAGAATAAATACAAAAAATTTAAATAAAAATAAGAATTGTGAATGGTTAATTATTGGAGCAGGTTATACTGGGCTTTCAGCAGCAAGAAAGCTTGCAGAACTTCATCCAAATCAAAAAATTATAATTGTTGATGCACAATTAGCAGGTGAAGGTGCTAGTGGTAGAAATTCTGGATATTTAGTTGATACAACTCTTAATGATGGCTTCACATCAAATAAGGAATTAAGTAAATATAAAAAAAAAACTGAGATTTATAATCTAGGAATAAAAGCTGTAAAAAAATTTGTTAAAGAATATCAGGTTGATTGTGACTGGAATGAATCAGGTAAGTATTTTGCTTCATCTAAAATACAAGATAAAATTATCTTAAGTAATTTTGGAGATACTTTATCCAAATTAGGATTTGAATATGATTTATTTTATAAAAATGAATTGGAAAAAAAATTAGGTACTAGTTTTTATAAGTTAGCACTTTATACAAAAGGAGGTATTTTACTCCACCCTGGAAAACTTATTAGATCAATGATTGACTCTTTACCAAGTAATGTAGAGTTATTTGAAAATTCACCCTTATTAAAATGGAAAAAGATTAAAGATATGATTTATTGTAAATTTAAAAATTCAAGTATAATTTCAAAAAAAATAATTTTTTGTACAAATGGATTCTTAAAATCATTAGGAATAAAAAGTAATTATAATTTTCCCTTAACATTAACAGCAAGCATGACCAGAATCTTGTCTGATAAAGAATTTAAACTGATTGGTGAACCTAAAGAATGGGGAGTTTTACCTGTAAGACCGATGGGTGCAACAATAAGAATGACAAAAGATAGAAGAATTTTAATTAGGAATACTGCTGAATTTCTTAATCCATTTAAAATGACAGAAACAAAACTTAAAAAAAGATCTATTAAACAATATATTGGAATTAAAAAAAGATTTCCATATTTTCCAAATGATATAATTGAATCAAGTTGGTCAGGTATAGTTTCTAGAACAAGAAATAGCTCACAAATATTTGATCAAATAGATGATAATATTTTTGCTGCTGGTTCTTACAATGGATCAGGCATAGGTGTTGGTACTTTATTTGGTGAACAAATAGCTATAAAAGCAAGCAATGAACAGACTTCTGAAATCAAGATTATAGAGTCTAGAATTAAACCTACATGGCTACCACCTAATCCCATATTAAATATAGGTGTTAAAGCTAGATTAATTTATGAACGTTTTATAGCAGCATCAGAAATTTAATAAAAACTAGTTTCTTAATTGTTTTTAAGCTGAATAAACTAATTAATATTTATATACTTAATAATTATATATATGTATATGAGTTAAAATAAATAGATTCACCTCTATAACAATTGTTTTATATGTTTAGATAATGAAAAATGAAAAAGTTATAAATGGCACTTTTTATAAGATTAATAAAAAAGTAAAAAAAAAAATTAAAGCTAAATACCACAAGATAAATGACTGGGTAATGGATCCCAAAGGTTATTTTCTAATAGCAATAGATAGAAAAAAAAAGATACTTAGAGTTGGATATTGCATTTTTAAAAAATTAGGAAATAAACCAATAAATGATATGATTTCTGTAGTGTCAGGAAAAACAGCAATTGAAATAGTTAATACTTTAATAAGATATAAATATATCTCTAGTTTGCAACATGCAGCAGACATGGGTATTGAGCTATGTAAAGCTGAATTAGCTTTAAAATATAATTTTAATTATATTCAAGATCAAGATTTAAAAATTCAAAAAAAAAAATAAAAGATATTCTTTAAGTATATATATAATTTAATTAATAAAAGTATTAATAAACTTTATTATATAATTTCAATTTTTGGTAAAGGAAAAATAAATTTAGTACCTTTCTTTCTTATTTTAATTTCTCTTTTTAAAATTTCTTTTTTAAAGTGCCAGGCAAGGACTAAATAGTAGTCAGGATTCAATTTTCTAGATTTTTTTTCAGAAATAATTTTTATGTTTGTCCCAGGCGTGAATAAACCGTCCTTTCTAGGGTTTCTATCAGAGATAAATTTAATTTTATCATTATTTAAATTATAATATTGAAGCAATACATTACCTTTTGTTGAGGCAGCATATCCATGAATTGTTTTGTTTTTTTTAGAAAGATTATCAATTAATAAAACTAGATTTTTTTTTAATATATTTATTTTTTTTTTAAATTTTTTAAATGTTGAGATTTTTTCAATACCTATTTTTTTTTCTTGTTTTAAAATTTTAATAAGTTTATTTCTATTTGATTTGTATTTAGCATTATCGTGACAAATGTAATAAGATGAACTACCACCATTTATATTGTTATAAGAATGATCAAATATTCTAAGGTTATGTTTTTTAAGAATCTTATTCATAAATGTAACAGAATAATATTCTAAATGTTCATGGCAGATCGTGTCGAACATATTTTTTTTGAGTATTAACATTAAATCTTGGAATTCTAAGTAGAATATACCTTCTTGATGTAAAATTTTTTTTATTGAATTTAAAAATAAATTTGGATTTTCTAAATCATAAAAAACTGATAGTGCAGTAATTATTTTAAATTTAACTTTTTTATTTATTTTTAAAATAGTTCTATATTCAAAAAAATTTGAAATTTTATGATTAATTTTTTTATATTCATTTTTATATTTATCTAAAATAGGATCCATTCCCCAGGTTATAATTTTATTATTATAATTATTTAATAAGGTTCCATCATTACTTGCTATATCTAAAACGTTATCATCTTTTTTTAGTTTTACATTTTTGGATATTTTTCTAACAACATTCTTTACATGGTTGCACATTGTATTATTAATCCCAGTTCTGTAACCATAATCTTTATTGTAAAGATATTTCATATTAAAAATTTCTTTTAACTGAACAAGCTTACAAGACTTACACATTACTAATGTTAAATTTCCAAAAGGTATCTTTTCTTTATATTTAGGAAATTTTCCAGAAAAATTTAACTTTCCTAAACTAAATAGATTTACGATAGATTTATTATTACAGTTCCTACATTTTTTAATATATTTAATCATTATTAATTTTTATAATATTCTAATATAGATTTTATCTAGTATCAGATATTAACTTTAAAAAATTATATTTTGAGAGAACATGCAGTATTCATGCAAGAAATTCACTAAAAATGTTTTGCAGTCTGTAGAATTAAAATATATAAAATATTCGATAATAAAAAATTGCACTAATTATACCAAAATAACTATAATTTATGAATTTTATTAAAAGAAAACTAGACATTTTTAAAATTAATTTTAAAAAATTTTGGAAAAATGCATCAAAATCAAACCTTCCTCAAGAATTAGTAGATATTACAGACAATTTTATTCTATCTGATTCTTTTAAATATATTTCTAATTACTGGCATTCTATAAATATTAATATTTATACACAATTCATAAATAAAGGGATTAATATAAATACAAAAAATATAGATGGTCAACATTACAATATATTTGCTAATTTAATATCTGATTTACATACTTATTCAAGTAACGATCTAATAAAAAATACTTTTAAAAATGTTGAAAATAATAAAATTAATTATGAAATAGATCTTTTTAAAAAACATGATTTGTTAGATTATGATCAAAGTTATAAATACAACCAGTTAGTTACATTATTGTATGCAAATTTAAGAAAACTTGAGGAATTTAAGTTATTAAAATCATTAAATAATAATACTTTTATTGATCCATACATAGAAATTGAAAATACAAAAGTTACATTAGATAAAATACTTACTTTATTTAAATATAATTCAATATCTAGCATACCCTCTTTTTCAAAACAGAATAATATTATCTTAGAAGTAGGGGCGGGCCAAGGTGGAGTTGCGGAAGTAATATTAAGTAATAATGAAAAATTTAAGTATATCATATGTGATATACCGCCATCAATATTTGTTAGTTATTTAAGATTACAAAAAGCATTCCCAAACAAAAAAATATCTTTATGTTTTGATGTTAATAGCAAGACTGAAATGATGAGTAAATTATTAAAAAATGATATATTATTTATCTTTCCACATCAAATTGGACTGTTTGAAAAAAAAGTATTTGATATTTTTATGGGCATAGGTTGCTTCCATGAAATGGATAAAAAAACAATTAAAAGATACATGAATTACGTTGATAAGTTTTCCAATTGTTTGTATTTTGATGCTTGGCAGATTACCAAAGTCCCATTTTCTCTTAAAAAAAACAAATTATCAGCTTATAGTGAATCTGATTATTCAATTAATAAAAATTGGAAAAAAATTTTCATTAGAGATTCAATTTATCCATCAAACTTTGTCGAGTTATGTTATGAAGTTAAAAATTAACAAACAAGAGACTAATTGATAATATAATTTAAATGTATTTAAAAAAACTTTTTTATAAACTTACAAATAAAGAAAAACATTTTTATTATAAAAATACAATATTAAAACAGGAAATTATAAAAGATCATTATCTTAAATTATATAATAATGGTGTAGATAAAAAAGTTAGTGAAATTCATAATAATATAGCTAATAAAAAAGAACTCTCCTTTTTACACTACGGACATTTGGGTGATATAATCAATTCTCTATCAATTATTCAGGAACTTTCTAAAACTCATAAATGTAATCTTTATATTCAAGCAAATAAATCATTAGGTACTTCTAAGCATTATAAAAATTTTGGAGATACTATTTTTCTTTCAGATAAAAATGTTGATATGATACTTCCATTATTAAGTAAGCAAAAATATTTTCATAAAGTTGAAAAATATGTTGATCAAAAAATAGATGTTGATTTAAATTATGTTAGAGAGATGCCATTACATTCAAGAAGGGATGATTTGAATAGATGGTACTCAGGCATGACAGGAATTAAAGCAGATTTTTCAATCCCTTATCTCCAATCAGAACCTCATCTGTCAATTAAAAATAAGATTGTTATAATTCGAACGATTAAAAGACATGGTTGGTTTGTAAACTATAAATTTCTTAAAAATTACGACAACTTATTATTTTTGGGTCTACAAAATGAATACGAAAATTTAAAAAAAGATGTTCCTAATTTAGAATTTTATGATTGTAAAGATTTTTTAGAAATGGCAAAAATTATTAAATCCTGTAAATTTTATTTAGGAAACGTTTCATTTGGTTGGCATATAGCAGAAGCTCTTAAGGTCCCTAGACTTTTAGAAGGCTCCCCAGAAGATGTTTTATATTACCCTCATGGTGATAAATCTTATGTATTCTTCTTTCAAGAGCATTTTGAAAAATGGATTAAGCATCTTAATAATTTATAGTTATTTTTTTTGAAACAAAATTTCTACATCTTTTTCGTAAGGATTATTTGGATAATCTAAATCTTTAATTGGAAAATTGTAAACATATTCAATTTTATCTGGTTTGTATTTGTTATTAAATAATGTCATTTCAAGAACTATAGGCAGTCCTGATTCTGATTTATTCACAAAATTATTTCCATGTATGTGAATTATTTCAAAACATTTTTTTAACTTTTGTATAGATTGTATAAAAATTTCTTCATTATTAGATTTATTAATCCAATGAAATTCAAATATTATCATATCAATTCTGTCTGCAAATTTTATAATTTGGTCAATAATTTCAAATTCACTTCCTTCTATATCGCATTTTATAATTATATTGTCTTTGTTATTTATTCTTGAAAAAATTTTTTCAATATCGCTATTTTTTTTATCTATTGCAGGATATGTAATTTTTTCCTTAAAAAAAAATACATTATCTAAATTTAAAAACATTTTAAAGTTTAAATAATTGTCTAGTCTTATTTTAAAACCTTTATAAGTAGTTTTAAAGGTCATTAGTCTTCTAAAATATTTAACTACGTCTTTAATGTATGGCCAACTACTTGTTGTATGATCATAAATATGAATTTTATTATTATTTAATTTGAGATAATCAAGTTCGAAAGACCAGTTTGACCCCAAACCAAGTGACACTAAGATATTTGAATTTTTTATTATTTGACTATCAACAATATAACCACCATCAAATTTTTCACCTATTCTAATTAAATTTTGGTTTATGATAGGTTTTAAAAAATTATATTTTTCATCAACGTATTTCATTAATTATTAAGTATATTTATAAATTGAATATATCAAGAATTTGATTGCATAAAATTATAGGTTATTATAATTAATTTTTTAATGAATATAAAGATATTTACTTTTTATTATACCAACAATTATGGAACGTTAATTCAAGCATTATCACTTCAAGAATTTCTATCAAAAAATACTAATTTGAAAGTTGAGTTTGCAAAGTATCAACCTAAAAAGCTTTTGTATAGAGAAATTTTTAGACCAATAATCAAAAAGAATTTATCTGATAGTTTAAAAAACATGATAAAAAGTTATCGTCTAAGAAATTGGAAAAAAGAAAAAAAATTACCAAAGCCTAAAAAAAATATTGATGAATATAATTCATCAATAAGTGTATATGGAAGTGATGCTATCTGGCACACTTATAATTTTATGGGATTTCAACCATATTTTTTTGGTGAAGGTAATAATAAATTTAAGATTACTTATGCCACAAGTATAGGTCCATCAAATTTTGATAAATCTAGTACAATAACAAAAGATAAGATTAAAAAACTTTTAAACGCCTATGACCACATTTCAGTAAGGGATAACAATACTGCACTTTTAGTAAAAGAAATGACTGGCAGGCAACCATTAATTGTTGTTGATCCAGTTTTTTTAGTTGATTTTAATTTTATTAATTATCCATTAAATAAGATCAAAAACTATGTATTAATTTATGGAACAGTATTTACTGAAAATGATAAAAAAAAGATT
>MDSW01188382.1_pt1 | contig 11160 bp, 10 predicted proteins | sample 811171 | NCBI WGS metagenome assembly MDSW01 (sample SAMN05326641, study PRJNA326480) | marine metagenome | isolation source: seawater | place: Atlantic Ocean: North West | collected 2012 | reverse complement strand
CGGCAGGCGCCCTCGGCCTCGGTTGCCCCGGCCAGCGTCAAGCTGAGCCGGGGCGCGCCCTGCGCGGAAATGCCATGAGGGAGGCACGCGCAAAGCAGTGTCAGGAGCGCCGCCCTCACCATGTGAAGGCCTTGGCGACGGCGAGTTTCACGTTCCGGCCCGGCGCGTTGTCGAGCGAGAGGTTGTTGCGATACTCGCGGTCGAAGACGTTCTCGACCGTCAGGTTCACCTCGATCCCGGCGAGCCGTTCGGGTTTCCAGCTGACGAAGAGATCATGCGTGGCGTAGCCCGGCGCGGAGGTCGAGGCGGACGCCGTCTCGATCCCGCTGAAGCCCTGCACGCGCCAGCCCGCGCGCACGCCCTGATCGGGGAATTTCGCCCCCAACGTCAGCGCGATATTCTCGGCGGGCGTGTCGGTGAGGGTCTGGCCCGTCGCCTCGTCCTTGGATTTCACCTTGGAATAGGCGAGCTGACCGAACCACCGATCGGCCTCGTAGGACGCCTCGATCTCGCCGCCCCAGATTTTCGCGGAATCGACATTGCGGAAATAGGGCACGCCGACCGAGCCGGAGGGATTGGCCGCGATCAGATCGGTCAGATCGTTGTGGAACAGCGTGGCTTTGGCGGAAAGGCTGTCGCCCTCCGACAGAAGGCCCGAGGTCTGATAGGTCACACCCAGCTCGACCGTGGTGGCTTTCTCCTTGTCGAGATTGAGGCTCGCGGTGCGACCCGCCGCCCCGATCCCGTCGGTCTGATAAAGCTCGTCCAGCGTCGGCATCCGCTCGGTCCGTGCGAGCGAGCCGAAGACGCCCCAAGTGTCGTTGAACTGATAAAGCGCTGCGATCTTCGGCGAGACCGCCGTGCCGTCCTGATCGGTGCCGCCTTGGGCCGCCGCCGCCGCATCGGGCGAGAGCCACGCCCGGTCCACGCGCAGGCCCGGTGTGATCGTCAGCTTGTCGTTCCAGACGAATTCGCCCTGCACATAGAGACCCAGCTTGTCCTCGGTGCCGCCGGGGTGGAAGGCGGGTTCGCCCACCGAGGAATTCGCGTAGCGGTTCTGATGCGAGAGCTGCGTGCCGAAGGTGAGGTAGTTCTCCCACGCGCCGCGCGACATCTCGACGGTGTTCTCCAGCTTGAGCGCGGTGGTCTCGTAGCTTGCCGTATTCGGGCAGAGCACCGAGAAACGGCCCGCCGAACACATCATCCCGAGCGAGAAATTGTCGCGCTCCGTCGAGGTTTTCGAGTAGCTCAGCTGCGCTTCGAGATCGAGCCACGGGTTGCCCACACCTTCATTGGCGTAGGTCAGGCTGAGCGTGTCGTCGATCGCATGCAGATCCGAGGTGCCGAAAGCCGAGGCCAGCGCCCCGCCGGTCTGCGCGACGGCCGCATCCTTCAGGTCGCTATCGGTGCGCGAGGCCGAGAACGTCAGGCGCTGATCGCGGTTCTCGCCGAAATAGTAGTTCGACTTCAGCAGCGCCGACCAGCGATCGCCTGCGGTGGCCGGGATCGTCTCGCCCCCGCCGTCTTCCATGTCGTCGGACGAGCCCCGCGAATAGCTGAACAGCATATTCGCATCCTCGCCCAGTTTCTGGGCATAGGTCACCGTGCCGATCTTGCCGTCGCCATTGCTGTCATACGCGCCCTTGAGCCGCACCGCGCCGGTCTGCCCCTCGGGGATGAAATCGGTCGCGTCCTTGGTGGTGAAATTCACCACGCCGCCGATCGCGCCCGAGCCATACATGGTGGACGAGGCCGGACCGCGCAGCACTTCGACGCGCTTGTAGAGCTCCGGATCGCCGAAGAAGGAACCGGTGCGATATTGCTCGAAGAATTTCACCGCGCCATCCACGGTGATGATGATGCGGTTCTGGCTGCCGGTCTGCTCGGCATTGCCGATGCCGCGGATATTGAAGGCCTGCCCCAGCATCCGCGCCGAAGCGCCCGCCGCCTGAACGCCCGGCACATCGGCGAAGAGATCGCCCATCGTGCGGGGCTGTTCCTCGTCGAGGTCCTGCTGGTCGATCACCGTCACTGCCTGCGGCGTGTCGATCGCCACTTTCGGCGTACCCCAGCCATAGATCAGGCGGCCCAGCATCGTATAGCCGTCATCGGACCCGCTCTCCTGTGCGAGTGCCGGACCTGCGGCGGCGATCAGCGCGAGGCTGGTAACTGTCGTGAAAAGCCGCATCCGCGCGGCGCGAGGCGTCGTAGCCATGAGTGTCCCCTTTGTGGTCTGCATGGGGCTGGCGTGACGCTGGCAGCGCAGAAACTGTCTTGATTTCGATGATTTGACCAGCTAGAGAATCCGACAAAACTAGTCAAGTATATTCCCGAGATATATTTGATCCCATCCGCGCCCAGCCCGAGGCCCCGCCCTCTCGCCAGATTCGCGCCCTTTGCGAAAACGACGAGAGGACTCCCCATGCCCGCAGACGGCACCCTGCCCCAACAGCTTTCCCCCGAAGGTATCCGCGCGCTCCGCGCCGAACGCCCCGAGATGCGCGCGCGCGATTTCGCCTCTCAGCATGGCATCGCGGAGGCCGAACTGGTCGCCGCCCAGATCGGCACGACCGCCACCGCGATCGAAGCCCATCCCGATGCGATCATGCCGCGCCTGACCGCGCTTGGAGACGTGATGGCGCTGACCCGCAACGAGAGCTGCGTAATCGAACGGCGCGGCACTTACGAAGAGTATCACTCGGGCGCGCATGCGCAGATGGTGCTCGGCAAGGAGATTGACCTGCGTCTCTTCGCGCAGCACTGGGCCCATGCTTTCGCGCTGGAGGATGGCGAGAAACGCTCGATCCAGGTGTTCGACCCGGCGGGCGATGCGATCCACAAGGTGCATCTGAAACCCGAGAGCGACGTGGCGGCCTTCCACGCGCTCGTCGCGGCGCTGCGCCTGCCCGCGCAATCGGATCAGCTCGACCTTGCGCCCCGCGCTCAGGTCGAGGCCGCTAAATCGCTGCCCGAGAAGGCCGAGACCCTGCGCGCGGAATGGGATAAGCTGACCGACACGCATCAGTTCCTGCGGCTGGTCTCGAAGCTTAAGATGAACCGGCTCGGCGCCTACCGGATCGCGGGCGCGCCCTATGCCACCGAGATGTCCCCCGATGCAGTCGAGGCGCTGCTGACCCGTTGCGCAACTGATCAGACGCCGCTGATGATCTTCGTCGGCAATGCGGGCTGCATCGAGATCTATGGCGGCACGATCGAGACGGTGAAGCCGATGGGCCCGTGGATCAACGTGCTCGACCCGCGCTTCAACCTGCATCTGCGCAGCGACCACATCGCCGAGGTCTGGCTGGTCGACAAGCCGACGAAGAACGGCCCCGCGCTCAGTCTCGAAGCCTTCGACAAGCACGGCGCGCTGATCACGCAGATCTTCGCCTCGCGCAAGGATGGCGGCGTCGAGGCGTTCAACGCGACGATCCGCGCATTGCCGTGTCTGGAGGGTCAGGCATGAAGCGCCTTGCCCTGATCGCAGCCCTTCTCACCGCCGGCCCCGCACTGGCCGAGCCCGCCCGCGTGATCTCGCTCGGCGGGGCCGTGACCGAGATCGTCGTGGCCCTTGGCGCGGAGGATCGACTCGTCGCGCGCGACACCACCTCGCAATATCCCGAGCGCATCACCGAGCTGCCCGATGTGGGCTATGTCCGCGCGCTCTCGGCCGAGGGCGTGCTGGCGCTCGATCCCGACCTGATCCTCGCCGAAGCCACGGCAGGCCCGCCCGAAGCGGTCGAGACGCTGAAGGCGGCGGGCGTCGATTTCGTCGCGCTGCCGGGCGATCCGAGCGTGCAAGGCGTGCGCGAGAAGATCGCGGTGGTCGGCGCCGCGCTTGATCGCGAAGAGGCAGCCGAACGGCTCACCGCCAGTTTCGACGCTGAGATGGACGCCGTGCGCAAATCGGCGGGCGCTGTCGCCACGCCGAAGCGGCTGCTCTTCGTGCTGTCTTTGCAGAACGGCCGCGTGATGGCAGGCGGCGAAGGCTCCTCGGCCGAGGCGATCATCGAGCTTGCGGGCGGGGTGAATGCCGCGACAGGGTTCGCCGGATACAAACCCGTCACCGACGAGGCGATCCTTGCCGCCGATCCGGACGTGATCCTGACGATGGATCGCGAGGGCGAAATGGCGGTGACCGAGCGCGACATCCTCGCCCATCCTGCGCTGGGGCAGACCCGCGCGGCCCGGGGCGGCGCGCTGGTCGCGATGGACGGGATGCTGCTTCTGGGCTTCGGGCCGCGCACGCCGCAGGCCGCGCAAGCTCTGCATGCAGCGCTTTATCCCGAGGCGGAGGGCTGAGGCGATGGCGATGACCTCCCTCGCCCTGCCCGACGCCGCGCGCCGACCCTGCGCGCCGCTGCGGCTCGGGCTGATCGCGCTGCTGGTGATCGCGGCGGCGCTGTCGCTCGGGACCGGGGCGGCGGGGGTCTCGCTGCCGCAGGTTCTGGGCCAATGGCTGACCGGCGAAGAAATCTCGACCCGCGACCGCGTCGTACTGCTCGACATCAGGCTGCCACGGCTGATCATGGGGTTGATGGTCGGGGCGGCGCTCGCGGTGGCGGGCGCGGTGATGCAGGGGCTGTTTCGCAACCCGCTCGCCGATCCCGGCATCATCGGCGTCGGCGCAGGCGCGGGCCTCGGCGCCGTCGCGATGATCGTGCTGAGCGGCTTCCTCCCCGCCGCCATCGCCGCATTTTTCGGCACATGGCTGGTGCCCGTCGCGGCCTTCGGCGGGGCGTGGACGGCCACGCTGCTGCTCTATCGGGTTGCCAGCCGGGGCGGTCAGGTTTCCATCGCGACGCTGCTTCTGGCCGGGATCGCGCTGGCCGCGCTGGCGGGCGCGCTGACCGGTATCCTAACCTATCTCGCCGATGACACGCAGCTGCGCGACCTGACCTTCTGGGGCATGGGCTCGCTGGCAGGCGCGAGCGATATGAAGCTGCTGGTCGGCGGGCTGCTGATCGGGCCCGCGCTGATCCTGACCCCGCGGCTTGCGCGCGGGCTGAACGCGCTGGCACTGGGCGAGGCGACGGCGGCGCATATGGGCCACGATATCGAGCGGCTCAAGCATCGCGCGGTGATCGGCGTCGCGGCGCTGGCGGGGGCTGCGGTCGCGATGGCGGGGGGGATCGGTTTCGTGGGCATCGTGGTGCCGCATCTGCTGCGCATCGCGGGCGGGCCGGATCACAAGACGCTGCTGGTGGATGCGGCCCTCCTCGGCGCGGCGCTTCTGGTGCTCGCCGATCTGATCGCGCGGCTGGTGGTCGCGCCCGCGGAACTGCCAATCGGGATCGTCACCGCCATTCTGGGCGCGCCGGTCTTCCTGTGGATCCTGATCCGCCGTCAGGGATTGGGAGGGGTCTGAACATGCTGGAGATTTCCGATCTGCATGTCGCGCGGGGGCGTAGCGGCGTGTTGCACGGCCTCTCGCTGACCGCCCAACCGGGCGCGGTGACGGTGATCCTCGGCCCGAACGGCTCGGGCAAATCCACGCTGGTGCAAGCGGCCTCGGGGGCGCTGCCCTATCGCGGGCGGATCACGCTGCAAGGTCATGAGATCGCGAAGACGCCCGCCTGGCGGCTGGCCGCGCTGCGCGCCGTGCTGGAGCAATCGAACAGCGTCGCCTTTCCCTTCACCGTGGTCGAGGTCGTGGGGATGGGGCTGCATGCCGGGATCGAGGCCGATCACCCCGAAATCGTGGCCGCCGCTTTGGCCGAGGTCGGGTTGAGCGATCTGGCCCATCGCCCGATCCAGTCGCTGTCAGGCGGCCAGCAGGCCCGCGCGCATCTGGCGCGGGTGCGGGCGCAGGTCTGGCAACCGGTCAGTCACGCGGGGCCGCGCTGGCTTCTGGTCGACGAACCGGTCGCGAGCCTCGATATCGCGCATCAGCTGGAGGTGATGGCGATCCTGCGGCGCTTCGCCGATGCGGGTGGTGGCGTGGTCGCGGTGATGCATGACCTCAACCTCTCGGCGCAGCTGGCCGACGAGATGGTGCTGATGCGCGAAGGCCGGATCGAGGCGCATGGGCCGCCCGAGGCGGTGATGCGCGGGCCGGTCCTCAGTCGCACCTATGGATGCGAGTTGCAGGTGGGCGCGGCGACCTCGGATGGGCTTTGGGTTCTGCCGCAATTCGCGCGACCGGCCTGAACCCGCGCGCCGTCTTTCACAAGTTTCGCACAGAACTCTGAGTGTTCGCATCGCTCTAAGCGCGCTATGCTCGCGGCAGTGCCGCGCCTCCTGCGGCGCCGGAACAGGCAGGACCGTCGCATGACCCAATCCTTGAACCGCCTCGTCGAGCGGCAAATCCAGAAGGCCCTCGCGGAGGGCCAGCTGAGCGGTCTCTCGGGCGAGGGCAAACCGCTCCCGGATCGCTCGGGCGAGGCGTTCACCGATATGGCAACGGCGGTGGCGTCGCGCATCATGGCCGAAGCCGGGGCGCTGCCCGAGGAGTTCAAGCTCAAGAAGCTGCTGGAGGCCGCCAAAGAGAGCTACCGGGAGGCGGAGGGAGAGGATGCCAAACACGTCGCGATGGCGCTGATCGCCGATCTGGAACAGCGCTACAACATCGCGGTGGAGGCGCGGCGACGCTTCATGGCCCCTTAGCCTGTCGTGGGCGTTCGAGGCTCGATCCGCTTGACCCAGAACAAGGAAACCCGCGCGGAAAACGGCGACGGTAACGCGTTTCCTGACGTCACGCTCCAAGGCCAACCCAATGTCTGTCGCTCGCGAACACCCGACCCCGGCATCCACGGCGCTCGCCCTGCTCGCCTTTCTCGCACTGACCTTTGCGATCACGTGGGGCGTGATCGGCAGCTACATCTTCTGGCCTGACGCCATGGCCGCGCGGTTCGGCCAGATCAGCGGCGCGCATCCGCTCTTCTTTCTGGCCACCTGGGCCCCGGCCATCGCGGCTTTCACGGTGGTTGTGACCTCCGCGGGACTAGGCGGCTTGCGCCGGTTCCTGTCGCGGCTTCTGATCTGGCGCTGTCCCGCGCCGTGGTGGGGCTTCATCCTGTTCGTGATCCCGCTCGTCTTCATGGGGGGCTCAACGATCAAGGGCGGCCCCCTCATCGCACCGATACCGCCCGAGGGCGGGGGCGCGATGGTCAGCGTGATGTTCATGATGCTGATTCTCGGTCCCATCGAGGAATTCGGCTGGCGCGGCGTCGCGCAACCGCTGTTGCAGCGCCATATCGCACCGTTCTGGGCGGGCGTGCTGATCGGCGCGATCTGGGGCGTCTGGCACCTGCCCGCCTTCTACCTCGCCGGGGTGGTCTTCGCGCAATGGAGCTTCCTGCCCTTCTTCATCGGCAACATCACCCTCGCGGTTCTGGTCACGCCGATCTTCAACGCGGCGCGGGGCAGCCTTCTGTTTCCGATGCTGTTTCACTGGCAGCTCATCAACCCGTTCTGGCCGGATGCGCAGCCTTGGGACACGTGGATTCTGGTGGGCGTCGCCGCGATCGTCGTCTGGTGGAAGCGCGACATGATGTTCACGCGCGAAGGCGCCGTGACCGAAGTGATCCCCGGTGAAGCGCGGTTATGAGGCACGGGTAGGCGCCGTCACCTGGGAAAGCGGATGTCGGTGACATCGGCGATGTAAAACGGGAAATAGGCCTCACTCTCGAAGTTGTTCCCCGCCTCCACATGGGTCGGCAGCCGGAAGCCCTCGACCTCGCGAAACTCCGAAAGATAGCCGCCGAAGGGCTGAAGCTGGTGGTGCTTTTGCGGGTTCGCATTGCTCCAGCGCTGGAAGCGGACCTGCTCGGGGCGGCCATCCTCGGCGACGGTGAGATCGACCGCCTGCTCCAGCCCGTCATGGCGCATCGTCATCCGGGCGATGTTCGTGGAGACCGGCTCCCAGGTCACATTCGGGCCCGGCAGCACTGCGGCGGGCGTCCAGAACACCGCCTCGGCCACGTAGCGCCCGAAGGCGGAGCGTTTGTGATCCGCGCTGCCGCCGAACCGGGCCACGGGAGCGAGCCCAGCGATCCAGAACCGGGTCCATTTCGCGCTGTCGGAGCCGCTGAGACGCATCCCGCCTGTCCCACCCGACATCGCCCAGACGAAGCCATGCGGCGCGGCGAGGACCTGCGTGGCGCGCATCGGCATGTAACCGGGGGCGGATTTGTCACCCATGCCGAACTGCCCCTGCATCTCCAGCCGGGCGACGGTGTAGAGCGGCGTCCCCTCCGCGATGGCGAAGGTGAAAAACCGGCGCGCGGGCTCGGGAAGATCGGCGACGATATCGGCAGAGAAGCGCGGCGGATCGGTGGGCTGAAACGCACTCAGGCGCGCCATCTCGGCCCGGTCTGCCCGCAGGTCGAGACGCCGCCTTGCGAAAAGGCCGAAAAGACCGATGGCGACGATGGCCAGAACCCAAAGAGCCATGCGAGTTTGCTACCTTTCCATATCCGATCCGCGAGACGCCAATTGCGCGCCGTCCCGAACGTCAGGATAGCACAAAGACTCAACGCGCTTCGATCCGTTGGGCGCCCCCGCAGCCCGAGAACCGACCGCACCACGCGGATCATATAGTCGCAATCACGCGCCCGTGAAATTGCAGTTCCGCCCCCCTGCCCCTATCGTGCCGCGGCAAGCGGTGCGCGGGCGCGCAGGACTGGCCCCATGGGAAATCCCCGACTGGCCCTGTCGCACCGGCAGACCACGAAGACAGACTGGCCGCGACCGCCGCGCCGAGATGCGCGGCCCGACAGGCAGCAAGACAGGAAGGCCCCTTCATGACCAAAACCGCTCTCATCACCGGAGCCACCGCAGGGTTCGGCGACGCCATCGCCCGCCGTTTCGCCCATGAGGGCTGGAAGGTCATCGTGACCGGGCGCCGTCAGGAACGGCTCGACGCGCTGGTCGACGCGCTCGGCGGACCGGAGGTCGCGCATCCCCTCTGCTTCGACATCCGCGACGAGGCGGCGACACGTGCGGCGCTCGACAGCCTGCCCGAAGGCTTCGCGCAGATCGACGCGCTGATCAACAATGCGGGCCTCGCGCGCGGCACAGCGCCTGCGCAGGACTGCGATCTGGATGACTGGCGCGCGATGATCGACACCAACATCACCGGGCTCGCGGTGATGACGCGGCTCACGCTGGATCGGCTGATTGCGCGCCGGGGGTTGATCGTGAACCTCGCCTCTATCGCGGCGAACTGGCCCTATCCGGGCGGCAATGTCTATGGCGGGACGAAAGCCTTCGTGCAGCAGTTCTCGCTCGGGCTGCGCTCGGACCTGTCGGGCACCGGCGTGCGCGTAACCTCTATCGAGCCGGGCCTGTCGGAGAGCGAATTCACGCTGGTGCGCACCGGTGGCGACAAGGCGGCCTATGACAAGCTCTATGCCGGGGCCGATCCGCTGCAGCCCGAAGATATCGCCGAGAGCATCTACTGGGTCGCCGCCCTGCCCGCGCATGTGAACATCAACTCGATCGAGATCATGCCGGTGAGCCAGAGCTGGGCGCCGTTCCAGATCCACCGCGACTAAGGCTCAGATGCGAGACCGGCGCGGGGCCGATCACAGATAGACCGAGAGGCCCCGCCACCCTGCCAGCACCGCCGAGATCGCCATCACCGCGATCGCGATCTTGCGGTATTGCGCATGATCGAGCCGCGCGAAAGCCGCCGTGCCCGCCCAGGTGCCCAGCGCCATCGGCGGGACGGAAATCGCGGTCAGCCAGAGCACCTCCCCGTCAATCGCACCTGCGAGCCACAGCCCCGGCACCGCGATCACCGAAGCCACGAAGAAGAACAGCAGCAACGAGGCTCGGGTCTGCGCAGGCGGCGTGCCTGCGCCGAGATAATAGACCACAGCCGGCGGCCCGGGCATCGCGGCCAGACCTGAGAACGCGCCCGAGGCGACGCCCGCCAGCAGCGCCAGCCCCGAATGCGGCTGCGGCGTCGCGGGCTTGTAGCGCAACAGCATTGCGAGCCCTCCCAGCACCAGCACCGCAATCGCCATCCGCGCGGCATCGGGGCTGAGCGCACTGAGCGCCCAGATCCCCAGCGGCGTCCCGATCAGCGAGCCCGCACAGAGCCGCAGCAGCGAGGGCCGATGCACCGCGCCGCGCAGTTTGACCAGATCGTGCAGCCCCACGACCACCTGCAACAGCACCGCCATCGCGACCGCCTCCAGAGGCGGGATGAACAGCGACAGGATCGGCACGGCGGCAATCGCGAAACCGAAGCCCGCCATGCCCCGCAGCACCGCCGCATAGGCCACGGCGAGGATCACATAGAGGGTCGTGGCGTCGAACATCATCGGCTCCGTCAGGGTCGTTCCCTCGCCCTAGCTCGCCGCCTGCGCGCCCGATTGGTCCAGAGCGGCATTTTCGTTGGGGCCAGAGGCGCCCTCCTCCGCCAGTCGCGCCGCGATCTCGCCCAGCAGGCGCATCCCCGGCACGATGGCTTCGGTCTGGATCAGCGACAGGCCAAGCCGGATGAAGCGCCCCGCCTGTTCCGGGGCCACGAAAGGATCGCCGTTTTCCAGCAAGATGCCCTCTGCCCCTGCCGCCGCGATCAACGCGCGCCCGTCGACGCCCTCGGGCAGCTCCAGCCAGACCGATGAGCCGCCATGACACGGATCGGGCGCACGGAAACCGGGCAGCAGATCGGGCAGATGCTCCATCACGCGATACCAGCGGTCGGCATGGGCCGCGCGCAGCTTGCGCAGCAGCGACAGGTAATGCCCTTCGGCCAGAAAGATCGCGGCCGTGCGCTGGTTGTTGAGCGGGACCGAGCGATGCACCAGCCGCCGCAGCCAGCGCGCCTCTTTCACCAGCGGCTCGGGGGCCACCAGAAAGCCCAGGCGCACCCCTGGCGCGAGCGTCTTCGACAGCGTGCCGAGATAGATCACCCGCCCGTCCCGGTCGCGCGATTTCAGCGCCGGTTCGCGGGCGAAGGCGACCTCGCCCTCGTAGTCGTCCTCGATGATCAGGAAATCGTCCTGCGAAGCCCGCGCTAGGATCTCGTCGCGGCGCGGCCCGGGCATCATCACCATCGAGGGGCAATGCGCGCCCGGCGTCAGCAGCGCCAGATCGAGCCCCTGCCCCGACGCGATCCGCGCGCCTTTCTCATCGATCGGCAGCGGCACGGATTGCGCGCCGGACATCTCGAAGATGAAGCGCGAATCCGGGTAGCCCGGCATCTCG
>MDSW01021849.1_pt1 | contig 11160 bp, 7 predicted proteins | sample 811171 | NCBI WGS metagenome assembly MDSW01 (sample SAMN05326641, study PRJNA326480) | marine metagenome | isolation source: seawater | place: Atlantic Ocean: North West | collected 2012 | reverse complement strand
TGGTTCAGAAAGATATACACCTTATACTTCTACTAAAAAACCTCAAGAAATATTGACTATTGCCAATCATATTTTAGGAACAGGTCAGATGAGTTTAGCAAAATACTTATTTATCTGTGATGAGGAGAGTAATCTTGATGTAAATGATGAAATGGCTTATTTTACACATTTTCTAACAAGAGTTGATTGGCAAAGAGATCTGCATTTTCAAACTAAGACTACTATCGATACTTTAGATTATAGCGGCGAAAGCCTTAATGAAGGGTCTAAACTAGTTGTAGCAGCAGCAGGAGAGGTGAAAAGAAAATTAGCCAAGTCTTTAGTTAATATAGATTTACCATCAGAGTTCTATAACCCAAAATTAGTAAGTGATGGCAACTTAGTTATTCAAGGAAAAGGAGAAATAGAAGAACTGATCTCTTTTTTAGAGAATCAAGATATGCAAGAAATAGCTCTTATTACGTTAGTAGACGATACTAACTTTGTGATAGAGGATTTTTCAAATTGGTTATGGGTTGCTTTTACACGTTCTAATCCTGCATTAGATATTTATGGGTTATACTCAGGATTTACAGATAAACATTTTTCATGTTCTTTGCCAATTATTGATGCTAGAATAAAGAAACATCATGCTCCTATCTTAGAGAGATGATTGCGATGAGAATGTGTAGAAGTTATTAGCAATAAAATTCCAGACTGTAGTAATAATAATTGCCATGATTTTTGCAAGGTAGAAGCCTTTATTGAACTTATGATGGAAAACAAAAATAAGAGTGTTATTAATAATCAGGCCAATTATTGATACAATAATAAAATTAGTATATTGCGTAGTGATATCTAATGTTGTGCTATTAAATGTCCATATTCTATTTAAGTAGTAGTTTGAAGAAGCAGCAATCATAAATCCACATGAGTTAGATAAATACTTATTTATTCTTGCTTTCTCTTTGAGTATCCATGTAATAATAAAATCTATTGAGAGTCCAGAAGATCCTACAATACAGAATCGAACTATTTTAAGAATTAATTCAATCATAGATATGATATCTCTTCTTTCTTGCTCTAAAGATTCTTTGATTATTAGAAGCCAGTCCGATATTTATTAATGGGCTCTTAGTTTCTATTTGGTTATTGAGATATATATTAAATGGAATCTCAGCATAGGCTTTGATCTCATCTGATTTAGTAAGATTGTGGAGGTCATAATACTGGATTCGATTATTATCTACGGATAATACTAACGTTATTTTTTGATATTCATCTTTCTTCATTAGAAAAGATTTGCTTGTATGGTTAGTTAATTTAAAGCAAAGCAGAATAGAGTCATTAGAGTGTACTAATTTAATACTATCAATTTTTAGACCAGTGTATGAATAATAGTCATTAATAAATGAACCTCTATGTTTTGATCCATCTTTTGATGTCCATTTCTTTTCATCTCTTAGATTTAATGCAAACACTTTATTTCCATTATAAATGGAATCTAGTCTGTTTATATCAATTTGACTATATCTACTATGATAATCTGGAGCACCGGGGGTCCATTTGTTCTTTGCGAAAGAATAAATAGATAGATCTTGATATTTGTTTGTAAATAGAATAGGGTATCCCTCAGCAATTGAGTCAAGCTCAACAGCCCATTTATTCATATTTATAAAGTCAGATTTGAATGAAATCTTATCATCTAGATAATCTGTTGCTAGTATAATCCTTGCTATAAAGATGAGAAGAATAGATGGCGCTAGTAAATAGGAGATGATCCTTCTTATTTTTTTGTGATTATGTAGTTCTTTATATGAGATAATAATAAGAGCAATTGTAGATACAGAAGTCCAATGAGCTTCAACCCTACCTCTAAAGCAATATATCAAGAAAAAGATATAAAAACCGAATGTAATATATTTTAAAGTTTTATGAAATTGATCTTTAGGTTGGAATTTGAAAGCAAGCCATATTATTAAGACACCACTGAAAGGGCCTGCTAATAGTATTTGAGAGTAAATATGATGAATGAAATTAAAAATTTCAAAACCTTTCGCTCTATCACTTAGATGATATAATAAGCTAGGAAAGTTATTATTATATTGCCACAATATATGTGGTAAGAGTAAGGCAAAAGAAATTATTCCGGATAACCAGAAGCTTCTTCTTCTTAGCAGGCTTGTATTAGATAGTATAGTAAATATGATAATAAGTACAGCATGATATTTACTGTAGATCATAGCAGTTATTGCCAAACTAAGTATAAAAAGATTCTTTATGTTATCTTCATGTAAATACTTGCGATATGAGAATAGGTAAATAATAAAGAAGAAAACTAATGGTGCGTCAGGCAAGATAAATATTCCAGCAATATGAGAGCTAACCAGAGGGAATGATATTGTAAAGAATATAATTTCTTTATAGTTCTTCCTATCACCTATTAAGTGGAATATGGAGAATAAGACAAAAGACCCCATAACTATTGGGAATAGTCTAACGCCTAGTGTACTATGATGAATAATGTCTCCTATTCTGGCTAGTAAACCAACCATAGGAGGGTGATCGAAATAACCCCAGTCAAGTTTCTGAGAGTATAACCAATAGTAAGCCTCATCATAGTGAAGATTTGTAGTGAGAGCTTGTATGAAATTTATGATGATCCAGATAAATAAGAACCATCTATACTTCATCCATGTTAATTTTAGGTTATGCATTTAGGTTATATTTTGTAATAGATTAGCTTTTAGTATAACATTTATTTAATTAAGAAGATATCATTTATATTTGGTTTGATACTACTATGAACTACCATGCTATCTTCAATAGAGATGTCATAATATAAAGCCCCATATGCTGAAAAGACACCTATACCACCTTCAATATTATTGATTAGATTAATAGGTTCACTAAAAGGATTATTATATAATTCTTGTTGCATTTTCTTTGATCTTAAGAATAAGTATGTTGCATTATTAATTTGAGAGATCTTAAAAATTACTTTATCTCTTTTGAGTTGTTCCCCATTTTCTGTTCTTTCAGCATAGAAAGGTAATTGTCCACCATTACCATCTTCATTTAGTAAAACTCCTGATCTTGAGAAATATGTTGAATGCTTCTCTCCATTCCAAAGATTATCTCTTCTTATAAATCTTGAGCATATCCTAAGGGATTTATCAATATTCTCTCCATCATATCTTCTGTATTGTGCATATAGAATATTTCCTAAACTGTCCGGGTCGTTTATTAAAACCCAGATATAACACTCATTTAAAGAGTTAGGGTCTGTTCCACAGATGCACCAGACACTATCTATATCTAAGCTTGGAGGCATAAAAGTATTTGCTGTAATAAGCTTATTATCTATTTCAATACTTAGTTTGTATGAATGATTTGTTTTATTAAAATCCTCAAAAGATGGGTCAAGGTCGATATAAATTGAATAGAACGGAATTTCAATATCCATGATATTAAGATAGTTTGCTATTGAGTCACTGATCTCTTGACTAATATGCGTTAAGATTCTTCTTTCTCCGTCATCTCGTATAATAGTAATTTCTGCATCTTTGATGAATAAGTTATTTATCTCATCTTCATTTATCTCATCAAAGAAAGATTGACTCTTTGATAAAAAAACATAAGCAGGAAGGTTAGGTTCAATATAGCCCTCTACTACAATACTTTCTTCGTTATTATTTAGCTCTAGTTCAATAGACTCCTCACATGAGAGTATTAATAATGGGAGGAAAAATATTAGAAAATACTTTTTCTTCATTTCTTTTTCTTAAAACCTCTCCATTTTTTTTTCTTCTTCTTGTGGATTGTTTCGTATTCTGGCGAAGACCCAATACTTTCTGGGAGATCTAATTTAGGGACCTGCTTCTCAATTAGTTTCTCAATATTCATAAAATCACGGACTTGTTTAGGATTTATAAAAGTAATAGCTTCACCTGTTCTATCTGCTCTTGCTGTTCTTCCAATCCTATGCACATAATCTTCTGCATCATGAGGGACTTCATAGTTTATTACAAGTTCAATGCCTTTAATATCAATACCCCTAGATAGGATATCTGTGGCTACTAATATCCGTATTTTTTTATTTTTAAAGTTCCTGATAGTCTCTTCTCTTTGTTCTTGGTCTAGTCCTGAGTGCATTTCTGAAGCTTTCATGCCAGACCTATTTAGTGTTCTCTTGATCTCTCTTACACTCTTTATGCTTGATGCAAAGATTAATACATGACTAATATCCTTTCCTTTTGCTTTTAAGATTTCTCTAACTAATTTAACTTTCTGAGTATCATGGCACATATAAGCTGATTGTGTAATGCCAGATGCAGGTTTTGAAATAGCTAGACTAATATTTGCAGCGTTTCTTAATAAGATATTAGCTAATTTCCTGATCTTGTTAGGCATAGTTGCTGAAAATAAAAGAGTTTGTCTCTCTTTAGATAATTTCTTAGCAATCTCCATTATATCATCATAGAATCCCATATCAAGCATTCTATCTGCTTCATCTAGGATTAGATGTTCTACACCAGAGGTGTCAAAATAATCAAAATCTAGATGAGCAAGTAATCTTCCAGGTGTACAGATAATTATGTCAGCCCCTTTCTTAAGAGCTTGTTTCTGTTTGTCAAACTCTACTCCAGTTCCTCCACCATATATTGGATAGGATGATGAATTTGTAAAATATGAGAACCCTTCGATCTGCATATCAATTTGTTTAGCTAGTTCTCTAGTAGGAGCAATAATAATTGCTTTTACTTTATTGTTAGGTGCTACTTTTGTTAGTTTATCTAGTATAGGTAATACAAAAGCAGCAGTTTTTCCTGTACCTGTTTGTGCGCATGCAATTAGATCTCTTCCTTCTTGAATAATAGGTATTGATTGTTCTTGTATAGGAGTTGCTTCACGAAATCCCATCATATCAAGTCCCTCCTGTAATTCGTTTCCAAATTTAAATTTTTTGAAATCCATTGGGTAAAGATACTAAAAGCAATATTGATTTTCTTTAATTAGTTTATCTGCTAATTCTCTTCTTAAATTTTTAGGATTTATGATATATCCTTTTGTAAAGCGTTTTAACCCCATTAGTAGCATTCTTCTTTCATCTCCTTTTGCAAAAGAAAGAATGACCTCTTCTCCTGACTGATTGCAGTTCTTCATAGACTGATATAACAATAATTTACTCATAATAATTTGTGATGAGATTTCTGCTCTCTCATTTTTAAAAGCTAGTTTCTCGGTTCTTAAAATAGCAGATTCGGTTACATACACATCTATTATCATATTTGCTAAGTTCATAAGTACTTCTTGTTCTTTTTCTATATCCATCGCGTAATATTGGGCTGCTTTTCCTGCAGTCATTAAGATTACTTTCTTTAATTTTCTAAGATATTCTTTTTCCACTGCGAATAATATATTTTCATCTGGCTTTTCAAAAGAAGGGATGCTCATCAGATCAGTGGCTACTTTCATAGCAGGGGTCATGATATCTAATTCGCCTTTCATTGCTTTTTTTAGGATCATTCCAACGAGAAGCATTCTATTTATTTCATTAGTACCCTCATAGATTCTGGAGATCCTTGCATCTCTGTAAGCAGCTTCCATAGGAGTATCTGCTGAATAGCCCATTCCTCCATAGATTTGGATCCCTTCATCTGAACAGAGTTGGATAGTCTCAGAACCCAGTATTTTTGTAATAGAACATTCAACAGCATATTCTTCAATTCCTTTAAGGTATGCTTTTTGTTGATCTATCCCTTCAGACTCCAGACGTAATATATTTTGTTCAATATCATTGCCAGCACGATAAGTAGCAGATTCTATTGCATAGGTTCTTACGGCCATATCAGCGAGTTTGTGCTTTATGGCCCCAAATCTTGCAATAGGGACCCCAAATTGGATACGCTCATTAGAATATTTAGTTGAAAGACTAATTACTCTTCTACATGCGTCTAATATTGCTGCCGAGAGTTTAATCCTTCCTACATTAAGCGCATTCATAGCAATTTTAAATCCATTTCCCCTACCTCCTAACATGCTTTCTATAGGAATCTTCACTTCATTAAAAAAAACTTGACGAGTAGAGGAGGAGTGTAATCCTAATTTATGCTCTTCTTCTCCCATAGTAATTCCTTCTATTCCTTTATCTAAAATAAATGCTGTAATATTTTTATCATCTTCGATTCTAGCAAATACAATAAATACATCTGCGAAACCTGCATTTGAGATCCACATTTTTTGTCCTGTAATAAGGTAGCTTTTACTATCTTCACTAAGTACAGCTTTTGTTTTTCCTGAATTTGCATCCGAACCTGATCCGGGCTCTGTTAAACAATAACAACCCATCCACTCCCCGCTTGCAAGTTTTGGTAGATATTTTTCTTTTTGTTTTTGGTTTCCATAAAGTAGGATAGGTAAAGTGCCAATTCCAGTATGTGCACCAAATGCAGTAGAGAAAGATCCATTTGCACCAGAGATTCTATCACAAATAAGTACAGAGGTGTTAAATGGCATACCCATTCCGCCATATTCAATAGGAACACTAATTCCTAGCAGACCTAACTCACCTGCTTTCTTCATGCATTCTTCGGTTAGTTTGTAATCTTTCTTTTCAAATCTTTCTCTATGTGGGTCTAGCTCTTTTTCTACAAATTCTTTTGTTGCAGAAGCCATCATTAATTGATCCTCTGAGAAATCTTCTGGGATAAAAATATCTTTTGCTTCTTGATCTTTAATTAAAAATTCTCCTCCTTTTATCATGATTTTATTTATTTTCTATTTTGTGTATTGCTTTTATTGTTTTTAGCATAGAGTCAGGAGTTACAGAGATACTATTAATGCCTTCTTCTACTAGAAATTGTGCGAAATCCGCGTAATCTGAGGGTCCTTGCCCACAGATTCCAACTTTTGTTTTTGTTTTTCGGGCTGCTTTTATAAGCTTAGAAATAGAGTGTTTTACTGCTGGATTTCTTTCATCATAGATATGTGCTACCAAAGATGAATCTCTATCTAGTCCTAAAGTTAGTTGTGTTAAATCATTTGAGCCAATTGAAAACCCATCAATGTGTTTTGCAAATTCTTCTGCCATTATAATATTAGAAGGAAGTTCTGCCATTAGATAAACTTGAAGCCCATTCTTTCCTCTTTCTAATCCATATTTTTTCATTACCTTGTATACCATTTTTAACTCTCGTACTGTCCTGCAGAATGGGATCATGATAGTGACATTATCTAGACCCATTTTCTCTCGGACTCTTTTTATTGCTTTACACTCCATCCCAAAAGCGGCCTCATACTGTTCAGAATAATAACGACTAGCTCCTCTCCAGCCAATCATTGGGTTTTCTTCAGATGGCTCAAAATAACTACCACCTAATAAATTATAATATTCATTTGACTTAAAATCTGACATTCTTACAATAGCTTGTTTTGGATAAAAAGCAGAAGCAATCTTTGCTATTCCATAAGATAGTCTTTTTACGAAGAATGTTTCACCATTTTTGAATCCCCTTGTAAGGATTCTAATTTTTTCTGAAAGCTCCTTATCTTTTAATTTTTTGTGTTTTAATAGTGCTAAAGGGTGAGCTTGGATATAGTTATTTATGATAAATTCCTCTCTAGCTAGTCCTACTCCTGAATTAGGGATCTGAGCAAATTTAAAAGCTAAATCTGGTGATGCAACATTAAGCATAATTGGAGTCTGTGTTTTAGGAAGATTATCCAGTTTTGTTTTTTTCAATTTAAAAGGGATTATCCCTTCATATACTTTTCCTTGGTCTCCTTCTGCACAACTTACAGTCATTTCTTCTCCATTAAATAATACTTCTGTGCCATTTCCTGTACCTACAATCGCGGGAACACCCATTTCACGAGCTACAATCGCTGCATGACAAGTTCTACCTCCTTTATTAGTAATAATAGCAGATGCTTTTTTCATAATTGGCTCCCAATCTGGGTCTGTCATTTCTGTTACGAGTATATCTCCTACTTTAAAGTCTAACCCATCAAAACTCCCATCTCTACCATCTAAGGAATACATTTTCTGAATCTTCCCTTGTCCTATTTTGTCTCCAACAGCTATTCCTGTTAGTCGAACTGGTGCATCTTCACAGTTATTAATTATATACTCTATTAGGTCATTATTTTTTTTTCTTGAGTGAATTGTTTCTGGTCTAGCTTGTACAATAAAAAGCTCTCCAGAAAGCCCATCTATAGCCCATTCAGTATCCATTGGGCACCAGCTACCCTTTAGTCTTGAATAGTAATCCTCAATAATACAGACCCATCTTGCTAGCTTTAAGGCTTGTCTATCAGAGATACAGAATCTATCTTGTTGGGTATTTCCAACGTGTACTGTTTTTACTAATTGTCCTGGGTCAGTAGAGTAAATCATTTTATTCTCTTTTTTTCCCATTTTCTTTTCAATAATAGAGTCAAATCCATTTTTTAGAGAGGGTTTGAATATTAAAAATTCATCTGGAGATACAGTTCCCTGAACAACACTTTCTCCTAAGCCATAAGAACCATTGATTAATACGATATCTTTAAAGCCACTTTCTGTATCTAATGAAAAAGCAACTCCAGAAGAAGCTAGATCTGAACGAACCATCTTTTGTATGCAAACAGAGAGTCCTACATCAAAATGATCAAAGCCAAAATTATCACGATAAGAGATAGCTCTATCTGTAAAAAGTGATGCAAAACAATTTCTTACAGAAGTTAAGATCTCTTCAGGGCCTCTGACATTTAAAAAAGTTTCTTGTTGTCCTGCAAAAGATGCATCTGGAAGGTCTTCTGCAGTTGCAGATGAACGTACAGCTACGTCTGTAATATCTGTACCATATTTCTGCGAAAGCAAGGTGTAGCTTTCGCGTATTTCTTCTTTTACTTGTCTTGGCCATTTGCCATTTCTTATTAATTGTCTGATAGCTAATCCAGTTTTCTTTAAAGAGATTAGATCATCTTTCTTCATTTTTCTAATATGTGTTCTTATCTTCTTATCTAATTTATTATGACTTATAAACTCCCAATAAGCATCAACGGTTAATGCAAATCCTCCAGGAATATTTATCCCTAGTTTTTTTAGATTTTGAATCATTTCACCTAAAGATGCATTCTTTCCTCCTACTAATTCTAAGTCATTTAATTGTATTTCTGATAAATCTACTATATATTTATTTTCCATTCTTTTTATATTATATATTTATTCAGGCGTCTTAAATTATCTCAAAAATTCCAGCTGCACCTTGTCCTGCACCAACACACATGCTAACCATTCCATATTTCTGATTTCTTCTTTTCATTTCATTTATTAATTGTACAGTGAGTTTTCCTCCTGTACATCCAAGGGGGTGTCCTAATGCAATTGCACCACCATTTACATTTACGATATCTTGATTTAGTCCTAATTCACGGATAACTGCTAAAGATTGTGATGCAAATGCTTCATTTAGTTCTATTTGCTCTATGTCGTCTAATTTTAATCCTGCTTTTTTTAGTGCTATTGGTATGGCTTCAATAGGACCAATTCCCATATGTTTTGGCTCAACTCCAGCAACAGAATAGCTCAATAGTTTAGCAATTGGATTTATATTTAATTCGTTTACCATCTCTTCTGACATTAACAAAACAAATGCTGCCCCATCAGAAGTTTGTGATGCATTGCCTGCAGTAATACACCCATTCTGAGCAAATACAGGTTTTAGTTTTGAGAGTTGTTTAAGTGACCCATCTTTTCTTGGACCTTCATCTGTATCTATAATATATTCTTTTTCTTGTCTTTTTTCATTTTTATCTAGGTAAGTCTCTTTTACCTTAATTGGAACAATTCCACTCTTAAAATACCCTTCTTTAATTGCGTTGAGTGCTTTATGATGAGAGTTAACAGCAAACTCATCTTGGTCAATTCTACTGATATTCCATCTTTTTGCAACTGCTTCAGCAGTAAGCCCCATGTTCCAGTACCAATCAGAGTTATTTTTTGCTACATCATAGTTTGGTGTAATCCTCCAGCCACCGAATGGGATAGTAGACATGCACTCTACTCCTCCTGCAATGATACAATCAGCCATTCCATTCTGTATTTTTGCATTTGCAATAGCAATTGTTTCTAGCCCTGAGGAACAATATCTATTTACGGTCATCCCTGGCACTTTTATGCTATCTAATCCCATTAATGATATCATTCTACCAATATTAAGTCCCTGCTCTGCCTCAGGAGTTGCATTGCCACAAATTACATCATCAATCTTTTCTGTATTTAACTCAGGTACTGAAGCTACTAAATGTTTGATAACATCTGCAGCTAGATCATCTGGACGAGTAAATCTAAACACTCCTTTGCCTGATTTTCCTACTGCTGATCGGTATCCTGCTACTATATATGCTGTTCTCATAATCTTAGTTTCTTAATGGTTTTCCTTTTTTTAGCATGTGTTCAATTCTTTCTAGAGTCTTTCTTTCTCCGCAAAGAGATAAAAAGGCTTCTCTCTCGAGATCCAATAAATATTGTTCAGAGACTAGAGTAGGAGATGATAAATCTCCACCACAAATTGCATAGGCTAATTTTTCAGACATTAGCTTCTCATGTTCCGTTATATATCCTGCTGCATGCATCGAATGAGCGCCTACCATAAACATACCCAATGCCTGTTTTCCTAATACTTTTACTTTTTCTGGTATTGGTTTTGTGTATCCTTTATTAGCTAAGTTAAGGGTAACTTCCTTTGCATCACTAATAAGATTATTAAATCCTACAGTTACTTTATCTCTGTTTTTCAATAATAGATCTAATTCTATCGCTTCTTGTGCTGAGGTGGCTACTTTTGCCATTCCTATATTTAAATATCTCTCTTTAATAGTTGGCAATTGAATATCTCCAGAAAAGTAGGATTCAGATGCTCTTTTTGCCATTTCTTTTGTTCCGCCACCACCAGGTATAACGCCAACTCCCATTTCTACTAAGCCAATATAAGTTTCTGCTGATGCTTGTACATGATCTGCATGTAAGGCGATCTCACAACCTCCACCCAATGTCATTCCGTGTGTTGCAACCACTACAGGTATAGAAGAGTTTCTGATTCTTCCAGTTGTTTGTTGGAAAGCACGAACTGCAAAATCAATTTCTTCATATTCCTGTTCAATTGCCATCATAAATATCATAGCGATATTTGCTCC
>MDSW01116790.1_pt1 | contig 11162 bp, 8 predicted proteins | sample 811171 | NCBI WGS metagenome assembly MDSW01 (sample SAMN05326641, study PRJNA326480) | marine metagenome | isolation source: seawater | place: Atlantic Ocean: North West | collected 2012 | reverse complement strand
TCGTCCAACCCGCTCATCTCATCGGCCAGCTCGTTGGCCATGCGGGTGGTGTCCACAAGGGCTTGCAAGACTTCGCCGTCGTGATTCACAAGTTTTCTGACGGCCTTTGCGTTGAGTTTTCCAATTCCTGTGTGCTTGGACACGTGGTTGCTCGTGATGGAAAATTGGGCTTCATTGCGCAAAATATTGACCGATTCAATCATGGTGTCGAGGGTCGTTCGAGCATCGCGATAACCGGCTTGGTGGACGTCCCCCTGCAGTTTCTCTGCATGCCGTGCCACCATTTCACAGCGGCGTTGAATCTCCGAACGCACGGCTTCATCCGACTTCATGAACCGACCCTTTTCGTAGCCGTCGTAGGCTGAAATCAAGGCACGGACACCTTGGACAGCAGCAGCCAGCGTGGATGTACTCATGTCCATGGATTGATTACAACCTTTCTCCCATATAGAACTCTTGATGGCTTCGTAATCGTTTTTCACCAACTCCAATTGACAATCACTGACCGAAGATTTGGTTAGGCTACTCCCCCTACACCGCCCATGGCCGACCCGTTGTTCAGCCCTGACGGCAAATGGATGTGGTCGGGGAGTGAGTGGATTCCGGCACCGCCCGGAGAAGGTGGACAGCAACTCAACATGCAGGATTCGGTCATCGGCGGAGACGTCGTCCACAACACGGTGGTCAACAACGACCCAGCAGCCGTGACAACGGCCGTGATTGCCGCATTGCAACAAATGGGCATGGTCAATCCACCACCAGCCACACCCGCATCACCCCCGCCTGCGCTCGAAGTTGAGTTGCCGGCTGCGTTCAATGTTGGAGACCACGTTGAATACCACAGCCCGACCAACGCTCGATGGTTGGACCGCTGCAAGGTCGTGGGCATCAACGATGATGGAACCTACAGAATTGAAGTTCCCTACCAAGACTCCATCGTGCAAACAAAGCACGCTGTTGTCATCGGTTCATCCCCCGGCACCATTCGACCGGCGAGTCCACCGTTCAAGGCTGGAGACCGGGTGCTCGTTGATTGGAAACGGTACGGTCATTACTATCCGGGTCGAATTGCCTCGGAGCATGAAGATCACACGTTCTTGATTCACTTTGACGACGGCGATGTCGAAGACAACGTGGAGTGGATTCGTATTGAACCGTTGCAGGAAGATTCTGCGGAGGTTCAGGCGTACGTTGAAAACGTCACGAACGAGGAACAGGAACTGGTCGAGGCGTTCAGAATCTTTGACAAAAACAACACGGGAACCATTTCTGCCCGAGAATACCTCCGAATTCTGACTGAAATTGGGGACAACCCCATCCCCGTTGAAGACGTGCTGAATGAATTCACCGACCTCGGCATTGAACTTGACTCGGAGATTGATTATCGGGCCCTCGCAAAATTCATGGTGGCCTCCGATCAAGAGGAAATCAGCCAACCGACCAAGCCGGAAGTGGTCATTCACGACGCCGTCATTGAAGGAGACACGCTGTCCGGCTACGCCTACCACCATCCAAAACTCGGTGAGGGTCAAATCAATTCATCGGCCGTTGTTTCCATCACCTACGACGAGCGAGCCACGGCCCGGGTGGAAACCCAGAACACCGTCTACGTCATTGGACCAACCGGTTGGAAAGAAACACCACCCAATCATCCATTCAACGATGCAGACAATCAATACTACACGGTCCAAGGCGCTGGTACCTCCAAATGTAACGGCACGTATCTTCCCTCAACCGAGTTTGATGGCGTTCCCAGCTACATCAACGGAGAAGTCCTCCTCCTCCGGTGGAGAATGGGCAATGGAGACCAGTGGTGGTATTTGGCCAACCGCAACAGCCTGGACAGAAAACGCGGCGACTACTACCGGGTCAAATCATCATCCGACACCCCACCAAGCACGGGGTGGATTAGCGACGACCAAACCGAAGGGGTGGAGCCCTATCCGTCGGTTGGGCACACCGGAAACCCACCCTCCAACAATCCCTTCAGCGTTGGTCAACATGTGAAGATTGAATGGAAGGGCCAGTGGTGGGACGGTCAAATCTTGGAAACCAATGGCGACCAATACCGCATCACCTACACAGACTATGGCTCTGAATGGGACGAGTGGGTTGACACCTCCCGGCTCAATTCCGCTTGATGACAACCCTTTGCCGGGCTTATCTGAAGAACGGTTATAGACTCTGTTGGGGGATTTTTCAACATGGCAGCACCTGCTTGGTTTACTGGACAAAACATGATGCGCATCACCGGTGCAGCATACATACTGAACGGACTGATGGCTTGCTTCTTTGGAGATTTCTTCATGGAGCAAAGTTTCGGCGCATGGACGGATGATCCCGAGGCGAATGAACTTGGGCTCTACCTCCTCGATGCGTTGGGAGGCATCCTCATTGGGTTTGGTATCTTCATCGTCATGGCCAGCCTGGCCAACGGTCGGTTGCGCTGTCAAAGCATTGCGAGGGTTATCGTGCTGGCCTCGGGACCCGCCCTCGTCGTATCGGTTCTGCACCGAATGATGACGGACATTGATTCCACCATCATCATCATCCAACTCGTGGTGTTGATGAGCGCCATGCTCGGCGCCTCCTTCGTTGAAGTGGAGGACGCTCCTCCGGTCATCAACGTAGAATAAATCACGAAAGTGGTGGCGGACGTACCAGGCTATGCTCCCCAAACACATTGGCTCAACTTATGCCGATCGTCCTTTCGCATATCTCAACATTAACCCTTACCAGATTATATCATCCGAGGGTGTATTGGGACATAAAGTCCCAGAGAATGGCGGTGGACTGAGTGTTAGTTGGATTGCCTGAAAGATATGGATTGTGGCCGGAAGAAAACAGGCTCATCAACCGCACCTCAGCGTTTGCCGTGCAATCCGAATACCCGCGGATGTCGTAGTCTGCGTTCAATGTGATCACTTCGGGGACCACGCCACTACAGCCGTTAAGGTCTGCCCAATACTCGAGGTTTTGCATGGCCCCTTTGTTGAATCCCACAGTGTTTTGGAACCAATAAACGGTCATCGCCGTGTTGTCAGCATAGCTTACCGTCGTATCCAACACGCCATGAACCTCCATAAACGGAACCGGAGCGACGTACGAGGACGGGGCGTCTGTCATCAAGTACCCAGACATGCAGCCAGCAGAAGCCAACACGCCTTGTGTTTCGACGGCAAAACGCTGCGTCATTTTGCATCCATTGGACCAGCCTGACATATAGATTCTTGCCTCATCAATTGGGTACGCCTCGATGACCGAATCAATCACTGCCGTGAGAAAACCGACATCATCAAGGTCGTTGTCAACGCCATCAAACCCTAAGCCCCAAAACGAATCATAACCCTGGGGATAAGCCACGATGAAGTGTTCTTCTACCGCCAAGGTGGCAAATGAAGACATGTTCACTTGCGACGAACTGGTGGCACCGTGCCCGTGGAGGTCAAGGACTAGAGGCACGGGTTGCTCGGTGGAGACATTACCGGGGACCAACAGGGTCCAACAGCGTTCCACTGCCCTAAACTCCATGCATTGCGTGGAAAGGGTACTGGACTCGGAAGGTGGTGATTCTTGGTCAGACCCTCCGGATTCAGAAACGGTCTTTTCCGGAAAAATGCAACCCGAAATCGGGCAGAGCATCAACAGAAGCACGAACAGGGCCGTCCCTTGCCTCCTTGAAGGGCTCATGGTGGTCACCTCAATCGTCTCCTTGAAAAATGCTCCACTCAGGAGGATTCTTGAACCGATACATCGTAGAACACGGCTTCCCACGCCACATCCACTTCCTCATTCGTGTCGGAAACGGTAGGAATTCCCGAGGTGGGTGGTTCATTGACAAGCACTTCGACGTCCAGTTCAAAGATGCCTTGCCCGTACGAGCTATCGGACCATGCATCGCTCCAGTGAGACGCATCCATTCCTGTAACTTCCTTCGGTTGGCCGTCGTACTCCGGATAAACATAGAGGGTGAGGACGATGGTTTCGCAATCCGAGGAGACCCCGCTCAACACGTTGTTGGCGTTGTTCCAATCGGCCGAGACGTCGGTCAAGGCAAGGTCGGCAGAAACTGTATCACACGGGTCAGCGAACTCACCTGATGTTTCTGCGTAGGAGACGGTGATCGTCAAGAGGCCAAAGCCACTCTTGGAGTCGAAAAAGTCGGCTGATGCCGTAAACTCCAGCGTTTCTTTTTCACCATCATTGATCGTCCTTGAATCGGAAAAAAATTCTGAAGACTCTTCAAATTCGATGGTGTAGTTGATTTGCACGTCTTTCGCTTGAATTTCACTGCCCAAAATAAACCAATAAACGCTTGCGTGGTAGAGCAGTGCGACGACCAACACCGCCAAATAAACGGAGACGTTTCGCCGTGAACCATCGCTTGAGAACAGATCAGACAACACGTTCTCGCTGTCGGTCAAGTCAGCCACCTCGCTGGATTTGGAGTTCCAATAGCACGTCGAATTCCCAAACATAGTAGGCAATGAGCAGGCTTACAAGGCTGTAAATCAAACACGCGATTTCTATCCGCCCGATGTTTCGACGAGGGATATCGAGTTCAGGGAACCATCTGTTGTCGATGTTTTCTCGCAGTTGCCCAGGGTTCGCAACGAGGGTTTGAAACGATTTTTCTTCCCAACCCAATCCCAGGGCGATGATGATTCCAAGAAGTGCGGCACTGATCATTTGATTGATGGGAATGATCGATTGAATCAACTCAAGAATAGCAGAGGTTGCGACGACGATCAACACGATGGACATCGTTTTCGCTAACGGCTTCGTTTCGTCGTTGATCTCAATGAGGCTAAACCTGAGCAGAATATACATCGCAATCAACGGACGAATGATGGTGAAATGCATGCTCGTCGTGAATGTGGCCCACAATTGGACGGCCCCCTCTGACCCAGACCGGACCCCAAATCCGGAAGCGCCGCCTTGCGAATAGATCAAAAATCCAATGATGCCCAATACAAAATAAGGCGAGATGATGTACAGGAGTGTGTTCATGTTGCCTTTGATGGCTTGATGGATTTCCACGATGAGAATGGTGAGACCTGCTGCGATGCCAACGGCGTATCCAGCAACCCAAATGTAATTCGCAACGGTGGAACTAAACACACCAAAGGGGTCAAGGAAGTAGAAGTATTCAGACTGCAGAATAAAACCCGGCCACCACATCCACACGTGCCCGAGAACGAGGGTCGTGAACAAGCCGGCGACGAGGGCTATGTTTTGTGTTGAAGGATTGGACTTTTCTGCGGGCATCAATCGAAACTTGATGTAGACGGTACCCCAAACCAAGACGACAACGAAAACAAACACGCCAGCGAGTCCGAAGACGGAGAAGTTCAATCCGACGACATCGAGAACAAGCCTAAGCAAAGCAAGACCGACGACGAGACCCAAACCGACTTTCACCTGTTTCATGTTTCTTAACATCGGGACGGGATAAAGCAAGGCGATGGCGATGATGCTTGATTCGAAAATGTAGTCCATTGAGACGGCAATCTGGGCCCAGAACTGCCAAATATCCCCGGTTGACTCGGAATTAACGTAGCCAAACGCAGCGTTCTGGATGCCTTTGGTGATGAACATGAGGCAAAGGATGTGGGCGGCAATGGCTTCGTTCCATGGAAGGTTGATGTTTTTTCGAACGAGTCGAAGAGAAAGACCTCCCAGAGCGATGCTGAGGATGGCACCAATAAACAGCAGGTTTTCCTCGTCCACAATTACTACACATCCCGAATTGAGATGAAGTTTGTGCTTAAGAATTTCACAACTGAATCAACAAGTTTCCAAAGATGGAGCAAGGAGGGAACGGACGTACCAGGATTCGAACCCGGGTTTTCGGATTAGAAATCCGAAGTGATATCCAAACTACACTATACGTCCAGCCTTTGGGCAGAGCCGACCATACATGAATACTATCCCGAAGTAAACACCTTGAGCATGTCAGTCGAATACCCAATAACCAATTCAGTTGTGCAAGAGATTTTGCAATGGAAGAATCTCCTCCTCAAGGAATCCAATATGTTTGAATAACTCCGTCACTAATGGCCACAATCGAGGCTCTTGTTCTTGTTGAGGCATGCCTTTGATTCCATGTTTATCTAAAATCCGCTCTAACTCAGCTAGAATTTTCTTATAGTTTTCATTTAAGTAAAGTTTAGCATGACAAACAACGATGTCGTAGCATCCTGCAATGAGTTTTGAGATGGTTGTTTCAATGGTTGACCAATCATTGGTCACACTGGAATAGGCGCTGAGTCTAGACAACGCATCATAAAACTCAACAAAAAAGACCTTCGGTGCCATTTTGAAAGGCCTCTGCTTCATAACATCGGTGAACTTCATGACTCTTTGGCGCCTTGCAGATTCTGCTCTCTTTTCTTCTTCAATACGTTCCATCTCTTCCCGCTTGATACGCTCTTCTTTCCTTTTTTGCTCCCGGTTTGCACGTTCTTGCTGACGTTGTAGGTTTCTCGCCCGGTCACGTTCTTGATCTCTCTCTCGCTTGCGTTTGATGTAAGAATCAACAGGCAAGTCGTACGATTCTCTTAGACGACGAAGCCAATCTTCACAGAAGCGAAAGATTTTTTCCTTTTTTGTGTTTGGAATTTTTTCCATTTCCAGTTGCCTGCGGAATTCACGCTCGTAATCATCAATAACGGCTGAAATAGTTGGTTCGACCTGCGTGCGGGATGCGCCAAAAGCTGCATAAAAACGCATGCTTGTTCGCCTGTGGTCGCTATATGGACGGCTGAACTTTCCGACAAATTTATTTGCAAAATCAACAGGAGAAACAGTCTGTTGGTGGTGGATTGAATGGAAGGGTACCAACTCACGGAATAATTCATCTAAGGTTCTTTTTGCTTGTTCAAAATCCGAATACACACCCTGCTTCTTTCTTTCAAACCAAGCCTTTACTTCAGAATCGATGTAGTGGCTTCGGACAGCGTTATTTTTTCCAACTGACTTTGGTGACTCACTTGGTTTACGGTTAATGCCAATCGGATCTTTACCTGTGAGAGAGTACATAATGTCCCATTTGTTTTTGGTGCGCTCATCCTCGTTCACTTTGTCAACAAGGCCCGCCAATTGAGTCGTGAGGAATTCGAGCCACCCAGATTCGGGAGCCTCTTCATTAGCTTCCTTGAGGCTTTGAGCGAGTTCATTGATGTATCGTTGGAGAAATTGAAGACCAATGATAAATTCAACTGCAATATCTGTAAAATCGATCGGATCTTGAGGAGAAGTTTCTGTTTTTTCTGCGAGGGTTGGTGCCTCAGTCTTCTTGGAGGTTGGGTGAGCATCGAAAACTTGTATCAGAGTGTAGGATTTTAAGAGCGGAATAGAACTTACAATGAAACAACGCTTTTGTGGCTCAAATCCGCCAGATTTCTTCCCATCGGCGCCGATGTACGAAAATTCAGCATTCCCTTCGATAGCGCTCTCAAGAGAAGGATAATCTTGAGAGAACTTGAGTTCAGTAAACGGAAGTGCTGATTCGAGATCCGCCTCGACACCGTACTCGACATTGATTCTTTCACTTAAGCAATTGAAGAATTCCATCATTTTGATAGAGGACGGAGTGACCTTTAGTTTCCATTTTACATCAGGTCTCTCAAGAGATTCGCTGATGGATTTTTTGGTCAACTCTAGATCCTTGAAATGAAGGCCATGCCTCCTCAATTGCTGTTCAAATCCCTGTTCTGAATCAAAATTTCCGAATATGTGGAGGTGTTCAAGAAATTTCACAGTGGGTGTTTTGATTTGTTCAAAATTTTCCTCCATTAGGGTGAACAGTTGAACCAGAGATTTTGCCTCAGAGGGTACAGTTTCGTCTGCGGCCACCCGTTCAAGCATCCTTGAGAATCTCATTGGTAGTGAAAAACCATGGAGAAGAGGAACCTTGTATGTATCTAGATGAGTAGTTAATTCGGAAAGGGTTTGCGAAAGTGAAAGGAAATTCAAAAAATACATAGGGAGTTTTTGAACATCATCTTTCGTTTCATCCGGCAATTTTGAGACATCAAAGTCATCACTAACAAATACATCAGTAGCTTTTTTGACCCACTCTTCCTTGTTGTATTTCGATTCAGCAATCGATTCAGATGATTGGGTGTTTGCGAAGGTGGCCAATTTTGGGATTGTCCAAGATTTGATGGGAAGAACACGTCCGTAAATCTCGTTAAACAGGATGTTGAGTTTTTTGACACATTTTTCAAAAGTATGAATTTTTCCTGCGTCTAAGATTCTATGCGTACATTCCACAAGAAGGCAAAAATCGTTTAGTGTGAGAGAACTTCCTTGTTTCCCGTCGGGAATAGAGAGTGGCAACTGACGACTGAGAGCCTCGGAATCCTCAAAAATGGGACGCAGATCTGTAAGAAGGTCGGCTGATAGTGATGCCTTATCTTTGAGTCCAAATCTGGAAATAGTGGACGAGGAAATACGTTGCTTTCCGTTCTCCAGGTGTTTTTCAAGAATTCCATCGTGACTTGCTAGTTTTGTAAAGGCAGTATTCAATGTTGGCTTGTCTAAATGAGGAATAGCATCAAGGAGGGAAATGACATCAAAAAACTCTGTAGGATGTTCTGCCATATACGCCAAAATGGCCATACAAGATTTGTCGTTTTGAATGTACTTTGTCGTTTTGTCTTTTATCCAATCATCCCAGCGATCAAGGTAGGCGGGAATGCCGTAGTCTTGGTGGCAAACAGCATATTCAAACAAAGCAGCAAAACTCGGACTGATTTCTTTTTCTCTGACATAATCATCGTACAAATCCCCATCCATGAGCATTGAAATGAAGTAAAACAGCACACCTGGATGCAAAACACCATCCATAAAGTTGCTGGCAATGTCGGGATCAATGCCCTCGATGGTTTTCTTAATGTTGGGAATGAGTTTTTCATTAATGGCCTTTTTGAAATCGTCGAAAATCTGGACGCGATTTCCTGAAGTCTGACCAGAATAATATTGCCGAAATTCAAAGTCGTATTTCAGCTTCATGAGTTCAAGCGCTTGGCTATCTGAAAGACGAAGTAATTCAAGCATTCTAAATTTTGATGCATCTTCATGTGCTGTTCTCCCAGTGATGATGATTTTGGATTGGCACTCAGGCAATTCATCAACTTTATCGAAGAAATCGTCGTAAAATCTCTCAGCAACAGACTGGGAAGCATCTTCAAAATTATCCAGAATGATGAGATGATTCCCCTTCCGAAGTTCTTCTAAGAGTCGATCTTCTCTGTGTTTTTCAACATCAACTAAATCATAGATGTAATCCATTACCTTGTCATAATCCATGTCTTGTACGTAATGGCCGAAGGCAAGTGTAGGGTCTCGAGGACTCAACAGACCTTCTTGATTACGGAAAGAACTGAAACTCGTATTCCATTCCCCTTGTTCCGGTGACTTGGCGGTCAACATCAGTACAGATTCGAACCTAAGTTCATCGCTCTCCAGACAATGTTTCATGAATTCAATGGTTAGCTTGGTCTTACCCAATCCACCTTCTCCGATAATCTGGATGACATTTCTGTTCTTTTTTCGAAGTTCGATGAGGTGATCAAGTGCCGGAAGTGTTTTTCTACCAACTTTGCCATTTCCTTTGACATAATGCTTCCACACAATGGTATTGAGTTGATGCTGAAGCAGGTTATTTTTGGCGATGATTTTTGCAGCCTTTTTTCCAGCATGTGTCTGAATACACCGAGTAGCAAAGGCGAGATCGCTTTCTAATTCAGACGATTCTTCTGTGAAGATTAGACGGCGTATCTCACTCACAAGTTCAGCAAACAAATCAAACAATCTGTCCCCGCCCTTGTGTTCGTTTCCAATCCAATGCAAGAGTTTGAGTTTAGTTTGGACTGGATGGTCACCCCTTTTTTCAATGGCCTCGAATAGATCGTTAAGATGGCCACCCACGGACATGCACAAATTCCGTATTTTGTAATTATGAGGCGAAAGAGTACCCTCGACCCCCTTGAGTACATCGTCAATTTCTTTTCCAAAACCGCGGATTTTATCAAAATCAATGGCTTTTAAAGAACTGATAAAGGAGATTTTTTCTTCTTCGGGAATAAGCGCCAGTTTTTTTGCAAAATCTTCTTTGGAAGATTCAACTGCGTCTCGGAGTAATTCATTGAAACTCACGTTCGTGTCCTCATTCAACCATTCTTGATAGGCTAAAACCGTAGCCTGAAAGACAGGATACTGATTGGCAAGATAACGGAATTCATCCAGTTCGTGGTTACTGGATGATTTCATGCCCTTGGCTGTCGCTGAGGATATATATACCATCCTTACCTTGATGATGACCAGCAATGCTTGCCATAATTTGGGGCCAAGAAAGCTGTCAATTGCGCTACCAAGGCCTTGCACACTTCAGGCACCGAGTAGGACGACGCACCGTGGTTCGCTTCCACGTGTAGCCACAATGCTTGCAGGTCCATTCCTGAACCTTCAATGAATCCAACACGGCCGACCTCATTTTTTGCAAAAGCGGTGAATCTTTCATGGAAGGCGATGGAGCCACTTGGTTGGTCAAACGGTCGTGCAGTTCGGTGTGCAACATGAGCCCAGCGGCGTGGAACAATTCGTGAGCGAAGGTGTGCCGGTAGAGGGCTTCGTCCTCGAGCAGGGCCGGATGAAGACCGATGGTGACCGGCCCAGGGTCCAGCCGCAATCGACGACGACGGACCAGCTCGCTGCTCCCTTCCTCAAAACGGGTCATGCCCAATCGGTCATCGTTTACATCGAGCCATTCAACGGTAAACCGGTCAGCGATCCACGGGCGAAAAATCGCTTCAACGTGGCCAGAAAGGGCAGCCAAGACCTCGTCGACGATGTCCTCGTGAACGATTGGTGGCGAAGTGGGGACGGGTGTGTCGGAAAGAGGACCACGCTTTTCCTCGCCCATGAGCCAGCGACTTGGGCGCCCCTTCAAGAGGCTTCACGCCAGCAGCGTTGGCTCCTTACGTGGCCAAATCGGTGGCGGTAGGCGGGAAGGAAGTCGGGAATCCTTATCATGGCGGGGCCGGTCGGCGGGTTGCGAAAGCACCCACATGGGCGTGTAGATCAGTTGGAAGATCGCTACCTTGGCATGGTAGAGGCCCCGAGTTCAAATCTCGGCACGTCCACTTCTCTCCTTT
>MDSW01207461.1_pt1 | contig 11164 bp, 7 predicted proteins | sample 811171 | NCBI WGS metagenome assembly MDSW01 (sample SAMN05326641, study PRJNA326480) | marine metagenome | isolation source: seawater | place: Atlantic Ocean: North West | collected 2012 | reverse complement strand
CAGAGCTGTCATCAGAGCTGTCATCAGAGCTGTCATCAGAGCTGTCATCAGAGCTGTCATCAGAGCTGTCATCAGAGCTGTTATCAATTTTGATATTTTCTTCATTATCTAGATTTTCTAAATCCTCTTGTCTATCAATATCATTTTCTTCCTGTTCATCATCAGAAACTTCCACCTTAGCAACAGCAGCTATTAAATCATCATTTTTTAAATTAATTAACCTCACACCCTGAGTAGCTCTTCCCATTACTCGCATATCATCAACAGACATTCTTATTGTTATACCGGATTTATTAATTATCATTAAATCATCACCATCTTTTACATTTTTAATAGCAATCAAATTTCCTGTTTTATCAGTTATACTAATTGTTTTTACACCTTTTCCGCCTCTATTAGTAGTTCTATAATCTTCAACTTTTGACCTCTTTCCATATCCATTTTCTGAAACCACTAACACTTCTGATTCAACATCATCGACACAAATCATTCCAATAACTTGATCCTTTTCACTCGCTAATCTTATACCTCTTACACCAGTACTCCCTCTTCCCATTGAACGAGCTTTTTCTTCATTAAACCTTATACATTTCCCAGATTTTAAAGCCATCATAATATCCATAGATCCATTTGTTAACTTTGCTTCTAATAACTGATCATCTTCTCTAATATTGATAGCTTTTATTCCATTTTGACGAGGACGAGAATAAGATTCTAAAGAAGTCTTTTTTATAACTCCTTTTTTTGTACACATTAATATATAATTTGAATTTATATAATCCTCATCTTTTAAATTATCTACATTGATAAAAGCCATTACCTTGTCATCAGATGGAATATTGATTATATTCTGTATAGCTCGACCCTTTGCTGTCTTTGAACCTTCTGGAATTTCATAAACTTTTAACCAAAAACATTTTCCATTTTCTGAGAAAAACAGCATATAATTATGATTGGTAGCAATAAAAATATGTTCTAAAAAATCTTCATCTCTGGAAGAGGCACCTCTGTGACCAACACCACCTCTGTTTTGTTGCCTATATTCAGAAAGAGGTGTTCTTTTAATATAACCTAAATGAGAAATTGTAATAACAACTTTTTCATTTGGTATCATATCCTCAATACTTAAGTCAGCACTTGAATACTCTATTTGTGTTCTTCTTTCATCACCAAATTTTTCCTTGACATCTTTAAAATCCTCAATTAACATCTCTAATCTCAAATCTTCATTGTTCAAGATCTCATTCAGAGATTTAATTTTTTCCATTAAATCTTGGTGTTCTTTTTTAATTTTATCTCTTTCTAAACCAGTAAGTTTTTGCAAACACAAATCTAGAATAGCTTTTGCCTGAACCTCTGATAAATCATAATTATCTATTAATCCATTTCTTGCTTCTTCTGGGGTATGAGATTTTTTGATTAAAGCGATAATCTCATCCAAATTATCAAGAGCAACAAGAAGACCTTGTAAAATATGAGCTCTTTTTTCTGCTTGTTTTAAATCAAATTTCGTTTTTCTAATAAGAACCTCATGCCTATGCGCAACAAAAAGTTGAATAATTTGCTTTAGATTTAATAATTTTGGCCGGCCTTTTACTAAAGCAATATTATTTATACTAAATGAAGATTGTAATTGAGTATACTTAAATAGTTTATTTAAAACAATATTTGGAATAGCATCTCTTTTCAAAACATAAACTATCCTCATTCCTCTTCTATCAGACTCATCTCTTATGTCAGAAATACCCTCTATTTTTTTCTGATTAATTAAATCTGCTGTTTTTTTTATCATTTCAGATTTATTAACCTGATAAGGTATCTCTGTGACTATTATCGCTTCCCTATTATTTTTTAATTCTTCGAAATGAGTTTTAGAACGAAGAACCACTCTACCTTTTCCTGTTTCATAAGCTTGTTTAACCCCTTCATATCCATAAATAATGCCACCTGTTGGAAAATCAGGAGCTTTTACATAATTCATAAGTTCAGCAGTATCTATACTACCCCTATTTTCTATATATTTTATAATTCCATCTAAAACTTCAGTTAAATTATGAGGAGCCATATTTGTAGCCATTCCTACAGCTATACCACTGGCTCCATTAACTAAAATAGAAGGTATTCGAGTAGGTAAAACAGTTGGTTCTTTTATTGTGTCATCAAAATTTAATTGAAAATCTACAGTGTCTTTTTCTATATCAGATAACATTTCTTCTGCCATTTTCCGCAAGCGAGCTTCAGTATAACGCATGGCAGCGGGGCTATCTCCGTCTATTGAACCAAAATTTCCTTGACCATCAACCATTTGATATCTTAAAGACCATTCTTGAGCCATTCTAACCATTGCGTCATAAACAGAAGAATCACCATGAGGATGATATTTACCAAGAACCTCCCCTACTACTCTAGCAGATTTTTTATGAGCCCTATTAGACATAAGGCCTAACTCATGCATTCCATATAATATTCTTCTATGAACAGGTTTCAACCCGTCTCTAACATCAGGAAGAGCTCTAGAAACAATCACGCTCATTGAATAATCAATGTAAGCTGATTCCATTTCATTAACTATATTTATAGGTATAACTCTCTGGTTTTCCGAGCCTTCTTTTAAATCTTTATTATCCATAAAATATTACTTTTTAAAAAAGAAAAATTAAGTCAACAATATAAGGTATATATATCAATTTTTATTACTAAACCATAATGTTTTTAATAACAATTTATTAAAAACATTATGTTTTCATTTTTTAATCATAAAAGTCATTATATTTGAGTATATAATTACAAAAAATGGAGCAAAGTTTTTCAAATAGAATAAAAGAAGTAATTAGTTACAGCAGAGAAGAAGCTTTAAGGTTAGGTCATGCTTTTATTGGGACCGAACACCTTCTACTTGGAATAATAAGAGAAGGCGAAGGAGGAGCTGTTGATGTTTTAACAAACTTACAAGTAGAATTAATCTCTCTAAGGGAAAGAATAGAAGATTTTGGACAAAAAAACAATATTGAGCAAGCTGTTTCAAAAAAACAGCTCCCTTTAACAAAGCAGGCCGAAAAAGCATTAAAAACAACATTTTTAGAAGCCAGAAAATTTGAAAGCTCTGTAATTGGAACACCACATTTATTATTATGTGTTTTAAGAAATTTTGATGACCCTATCACGAAAATATTAAATGAGTTCGATATAACATATGAGACAGTAAAAAATGAGTATAATAATTATTTATTCAAAAAAGAGCAAAAAGAAGAAAATATGTTTAAAGGATCCATTAGTGATGAAGGCGAATCAGAAAGAGAATCAAAAAGTTGGGTAAGTAAACAAAAAAATAAAACAAAATCATTAACACCTATTCTAGATAATTTCAGTAGAGATATTACAAAATATGCAGAAGAAGGAAAGTTAGATCCAGTTATAGGAAGAAAAGAAGAAATAGAAAGAGTGTCGCAAGTATTATCTAGAAGAAAGAAAAACAATCCTTTACTTATAGGAGAACCAGGAGTAGGGAAATCTGCCATAGCAGAAGGCTTAGCTATAAGGATTGTTAAAAAACAGGTTTCTAGAGTATTATTTAACAAAAAAATACTAACACTTGACTTACCATCTTTAGTTGCTGGCACAAAATATAGAGGTCAATTTGAAGAAAGAATGAAAGGAATAATGAATGAATTAGAAAAAAATCCTAATATTATTTTATTCATTGATGAAATTCATACAATAGTTGGAGCGGGAGGAGCAACTGGTTCACTAGATGCTTCAAATATGTTTAAACCTGCACTCGCAAAGGGAGAAATACAATGTATTGGGGCAACAACATTAGATGAGTATAGACAATTCATTGAAAAAGATGGCGCTCTAGAAAGAAGATTCCAAAAAGTAATTGTTGACCCTACAACACCTGAAGAAACAATAGAAATTTTAAAAAACATAAAGGAAAAATATGAAGATCATCATAATGTAATATACTCTGAAGAAGCAATACACGCTTGTGTAAATTTAACTACTAGATATATAACAGACCGATACCTTCCTGATAAAGCGATTGACGCATTAGACGAGGCTGGATCAAGAGTTCATATTACTAATATTAATGTTCCTGAAACTGTAACAAAACTAGAAAAAGAATTAGAACAAATTCAAGAACAAAAGAAAGAAGTAGTAAAAAAACAAAAATATGAAGAAGCCGCTAAATTAAGAGATACGGAAAAACAGACTGAATCAAAATTAATTGAAGCTCAAATAAAATGGGAAGAAAAAATAAAATTAGAAAAAGAGCTAGTAACAGAAAATAATGTTGCAGAAGTAGTTTCCATGATTACATCTATTCCTGTTCAGAGAATCGCAAAAAGTGAAAGTGCAAAATTATCGACAATGTCGAACGATCTTAAAAAAGTTATTATTGGACAAAATGAAGCGGTAAAAAAAATAGTTAAAGCAATTCAAAGAAATAGAGCAGGATTAAAAGACCCTAATAAACCTATTGGGTCATTTATATTTTTAGGGCCAACCGGCGTTGGAAAAACACAATTAGCTAAAGAACTAGCAAAATACCTTTTTGATTCTGAAAATGCTTTAATAAGAGTAGATATGAGTGAATATATGGAAAAATTTGCTGTCTCAAGATTAGTTGGAGCACCACCAGGATATGTAGGATATGAAGAAGGAGGACAACTAACTGAAAAGGTTAGAAGAAAACCGTACTCTATAATTTTATTAGATGAAATTGAAAAAGCTCACCCTGATGTTTTCAATTTGTTATTACAAGCAATGGATGATGGAGAAATGACAGATAGCTTAGGTAGGAAAATAGATTTTAAAAATACCGTCATAATTATGACTTCAAATATTGGAACTAGAAAATTGAAAGAATTTGGAGCTGGAATTGGTTTTAGCACAACATCTAAAAAAGAAAACCTAGATGAACACACAAAAAGTGTTTTGGAAAACTCATTAAAAAAGACATTTGCACCTGAATTTTTAAATAGACTAGACGATGTAATATTATTTAATAATTTATCAAAAGAAGATATTGATATTATAATTGATATAGAAATTAAAAAACTAAAACAAAGAATTAAAGACTTAAATTACGAATTAAAACTAACAAAAAAAGCAAAGGATTATATAGCAAAAAAAGGATTTGATCAAAATTTTGGAGCAAGGCCATTAAAAAGAGCTATTCAAAAATATATAGAAGACCCTTTTGCAGAAGACATAATTCTAGGAAAAATAAAAGAAGGAGACCAGGTCAAAATTGATTATAACGAAAAGACTGACTTAATTTCTTTATCAAAAAAAAATTAATCTGACTTTAATTTATCAATAATATCTTGACTAATACCCATATTAGAAAAACCTCCATCATGATATAAATTTTGCATTGTCACCATCCTTGTATAGTCAGAAAACAACATCACACAAAATTTAGCACAATCCAAAGCACTTGCATTACCTAATGGAGACATTTTTTCAGAGTATTTATAAAAAGTATCAAAACCCTCTACCCCGCTCCCGGCAGTAGTCATCGTTGGAGATTGAGAAATAGTATTAATCCTAACTTTGTTTGCAACACCATAATGATAACCAAAACTTCTTGCTATTGACTCTAAAAAAGCTTTATTTTCCGCCATATCACTATAACTTGGAAAAGTTCTTTGCGCAGCTATATAAGATAAAGCTAAAATTGAACCCCAAGAATTAATAGCATCTAATTTCATTGAGACCTGTAACAATTTATGAAATGAAACTGCAGAAACATCTAAACCTTTCATTAAATAATCATAATTTAAATCAGTATAAGCTCTTTTTTTTCTTACATTAACAGACATTCCAATAGAGTGTAATATAAAATCTATTTTTCCATTAAAAATGTTCATTGATTTAGTTAATAAATTTTCTAAATCTTCTAGAGATGTTGCGTCAGCAGAAATTACTTCTGTATTACATTTTTTTGCTAATTCACTAATACTACCTAATCTAAGAGCTGTAGGCGCATTTGTTAAAACTATTTTAGCTCCATTTGAGACACATTCTTCGGCAACTTTCCACGCAATAGACTTTTCATCCAAAGCTCCAAATATAATTCCATTTTTTCCCTTTAATAAATTGTTCATGTTTTTTGTTTTTTATTATTAATCAACGCTATGAATATTTGCTATCTGTTTCCAAGAATCGATAGCTTGTTCTTTAAAAACCTCAGGTGTTCCTTGAAATGAATTTTTACCATACAAATCATATATAAAATCACAACAACCCTCACCATGAGAGGGAGCTTGAGTATGGCCACGAATAGCATATTTTTTATTTCCTTCATGCATAATTACTTTTATTTGTTCACTGCTATAACCAATCCAAGTCTCTGAAATTCCATCATTATCTAAATCACTTATTACAACTTCATCAACCCATATAAAAGTATCAGAAAAATCTCTCAATTTCCATATTAATTCATCACCAACATAATGATAAGCATAAACATCTTCAACTATATAACCTGATTCAAACATTTCAATTGGTCCGTATCTATCTTCTTTATCTAAATAATCTGAATGCGGTTTTTTTCCACTAAGAATTAAAGTATTTTTTCCTAATACATCAAACCAAGAAAATCCAATTTTAAACTCTCCTTTATAATACAAATTAGAATTATAAATTTTAGAAATTTCTGGAGGATATGGAGATTTATTAGAAGTAAAACTTTGAGGTGTTGGTTTTTTTTTACGCGGTTCTTCAGGAGCTTTTTGAGCATCTTGAGAAAAATTTGAAAAAGGTATCAATAAAAGAAAAATTATAACTTTTTTCATAAAGACAATGTCAGTTACTAAGATTAGTTATTCAAATATTTAACATTTTTTCAGCATTTGCAATAGCTTCGTTAGTTATTTCCTCACCACTTAATAATCTTGCTAACTCTATAACTCGCTTTTTTCTATCTAATAAATGAATTTTGGTCTCTGTTTTTTCTGACTCAAATTCATTTTTAAAAACTTTATAATGATCGTTTGCAATAGATGCAATTTGAGGTAAGTGTGTGATTGCTATAATTTGTTGTTTTTCTGAAATTTCTTTCATAAAAAAACCTACTTTTTCTGCAATTTCTCCTGATACACCAGAATCTATTTCATCAAATATAACAGTAGAAGACTTTTTAACTAAATACAGATGCTTTTTAATACATAACATTAATCTTGATAATTCTCCTCCAGATGCTACTTTTTGTATTGCCTTTAAATCATGACCTTTATTTGCAGAAAAAAGTAATTCTAATGAATCTTTACCATAATAATTAAAAGAATCTAAATCTTTAAAAACAAATTGAATTTTTGCATCATGAATACCAAGTTGTTGTAAATCTTGAATTAATTTTGATTCTATTTTTTTCGAAAAATCTCTTCTTAATTTTGAAATTGAATTAGATTTATGCAATAACCATTCATTATTTTCATTGAAATCTTTTTGAAAAGTACTTATATCTTTTTTTGACGATTCAAAAAAAGATACTTTTTTTGATAAATCTTCTTGTCTCTGAAGTAACTGTTCTACCGAAGAAACTAAATGTTTTTCTTCTAGTGAATTAATTAAATTTAATCTACCTGTTAGTTCTTCAAGTTTATTTTGGTTAATATTTAGTCTATCTTGAAATAAATTAATCTCTTCATTTAAATCTTTTAAATCAATTAAATTACTTAACAACCTATCATTAAAATGCACTAACTTTTCATTAAAATTGGAAATAGAATTTAATAATGATGATGATTTTTCTAAATTTGATATAACACCATTTTCAGTTTGAAAAAAATTTGCAATTTTATTTAATGATTTTTTGATTTCAAAAATATTATTTAATAAATTATAATCTTCTAAAGCTTGTTTTTTTTCTCCAATTTTTAAATTAGCATTTTTTAATTCAGAAAGTAAAAAACTGAGATTATCAAATTCTTCTTTTTGTAATCTTGTGTTCAAATGAAACTGATCTATTTTTTGAGATAATAATTGATTTTCAGAAAATTTCTTCTGGTAATTTTTCAAATCTTCTGAAAATTTTGGATTTTGAATAACTAAAAGACTATCTAAAAAATTTAATTGGAAAAACTCATCATTTAACAATAAATTTTCGTGTTGAGAATGAACATCTATAATTTTCAAAGAAAAATTTTTTAATAACTCTAATCTGACAGGTGTATCATTAATAAATGAACGAGATTTACCATTTGGAAGAACCTCTCTTCTTATAATTAAATCTTCCTCATTGTCTATATTATTATAGTTCAAAAAATTAGAAAAATCAAAATTTGAAATATCAAATTCAGCTTCAATAACTATTTTTTTTGTCTTATCATTTAATTTCGAAAAATCTGCTCGACTACCAGATATTAAATTTAAAGCTCCAATAATAATAGATTTTCCTGAACCAGTCTCACCTGTTAAAACAGAAAAACCACTAGAAAAATCTATTTCCAAATGATTAATAGTCGCAAAATTATTAATAATTAATTTTCGTAACATTTAATTATTAGTTAAAATTTTTTGCCATTTATCAGAGTTTTTTGGTGAAATTCTTGTTAAAACATTTACTAATTGATTAGCTTGCATTAATGTCCCCTGAGAAAAAACATTAACTATTTCATCCGTTTTTGAATCAAAAAATAATTGGATTAAATAACTTTTTGGCCTTTGATTATAAACATCTAATAATTTAATTAAGGCATCAGCTATAGTCTCTCTAACTAAATCGGGTTTTTCTGTAAAATTATCCATACCCTCTCTATGATAACTAAAAAATGAAGATCTCATGTTTTCAAAATCAGGGTTTAATAAATTTTCAACTAACCAATATCTATTTTTAGATCCCTCAAAAGATTTCCAACCAGATGCATTATTATCATTTTGTGCATTATTGACAATTTTTTGTGCTTTTAAAAAATATTTATCACCTCCATTTAAAGAAAAACTATCATAATCTAAACCAATAATTACATAAACATAATATGCTAATACTGAAGTTAAATTTGATAAATGTGTATTTTCATTAAATTCCAGAGGTTCAAACTCAACATACTTAAATCTAAACTGATCATCAACTAAATTAATGACAGGTGAATTATATGTACTTTTAAATATTGGCCTTGAAGATTGAACGGAAATAGTTCCTGAAAACTCATCGGTGGATATTTGTTGATTTATCCTTATTAAAATAGTACAATCAATTCTTTCTTCATTAGAAAAAACATCATTTGTCCATTTTGTAGTATTCAAAAATTCATTAATACTTTGCCTCATAGAGTTAAACATTTCTCTGTTAGCACTTGGGACAGATGAATAATTTAATGAAACTCTGCAATTAATCTCTTGAGAAAGAATTAAAACTGACCAAAAAAATGTAAAAAAGAAAAATCTTTTAAAAATTATCATTTTATTATTTTTTTCTTACTATAAAAACGATTAAAAAACATATTTGTTGCTTCCTTAACAATTATTTTAGAAGCTTCTATTTTCGTCATTAAAGGATGTTCTTTAACATTGAAGTTATTATCTATTATCGTAATTTTATTAGTATCAAAACCAAATCCAGCCCCTTTGTCATTTAAAGAATTTAAAATAATTGAGTCTAACTTTTTATCCTTCAATTTTCTTTTTGCATTTTCAAGTTCTTTATCTGTTTCTAATGCAAATCCAAATAATATTTGGTGTTTTTTAATTGATCCTAATTTTTTTAAAATATCTTTTGTTTTTTGTAAAGAAAGATTCATTTTTTCTTTCTTTTTTATTTTTTTTGAAATAATATTTTTTGGAGAAAAATCAGAAACAGCTGCAGAAAAAATGACAATATCTTGATTCTGAAACTTTTCTAATGAAAGATTATACATTTCTTTAGAAGAAATGACTCTATTTATAGAAATGTTTTGATTGATTTTTTCAAAACTTGGACCAATAATAAGTTCTACATTTGCACCTAAACTTTGTAATTCATTAGCTATACAACATCCCATTTTACCTGAAGAAAAATTTCCAATAAATCTAACTGGATCTATTTTCTCATAAGTTGGCCCCGCCGTCACTAAACAATTAACACCACTTAATGGAAGTTGGTTTAAAAAAAAAGATTCTATTTTATCGAAAATTTTTTCAGGTTCTGAAAGTCTTCCTAAACCAATTAAACCACTAGCTAATTCACCTGATTCAACATCAATCAATAAAAATCCATTCTTTTTTAATTTTTTAATATTTTCTTGAGTAATATCATTAAGATACATATCGTGATCCATTGCAGGAGCAATGAAAATTGGACATCTCGAAGATAAGATTACAGCTAAAAGTAAATTATCACAAGAACCTGATGCTATTTTTGAAATAGTATTTGCTGTGGCAGGAGACACTATCATAACATCAGCCCATAATCCTAATTCAACATGATTATTCCACTCTTTTTCTTCATTTGAAAAAGAAGAAAAAACTTTATTCTTAGAAAGAACTGAAAGCACTAATGGAGAAACAAAATTATGTGCAGAAGGAGTCAAAACTACTTTAACTTCTGCTCCAGATTTAATTAATAACCGAACTAAAGATATAGACTTGTACGCAGAAATACCCCCTGTAATACCTAATAATATTTTTTTTTTAAATAATGAAGATTTTTTTCTTATCATTATAAAGTTTGATTCAAAAATCTATGATTTTTTTTCCTCATTCGAATCATCAGAAGCAGATTCATTGGAAGAAACATCATCAGAAGAAAGTTCATCTTCAGAAAACTCTATAACTTCTTCTAATTCAGGTTCTCTGTGATAAACATTCCCTTCTAACATTTCTTGAATCGCAATAGCAGTTGATTTAGGAAGTCTCTCATAATATTTTGAAACTTCTATTTGTTCTTTGTTTTCAAAAACTTCCTCTAGAGAATTATTAGTTGTTGCAAATTCATCTATTTTCTCCAATAGTTCTTCTTTCATTTCTAGACCTATTTGTTTTGCTCTTTTTGATAAAATAGATATTGTTTTATAAATATTATCTGTCTCCTTACTCAATTCTTTCACATCTCTAGAAACCGTTGTTTTACTAGCGTTTGTTTTTTTATAATTCATCTTTTAAAATTTTTAATTCACCTAAATATTTACTGTCCGGATATGTTAAAGTAAAATCTCGGTAGGCAAATATAAACTCTTTT
>MDSW01098945.1_pt1 | contig 11164 bp, 9 predicted proteins | sample 811171 | NCBI WGS metagenome assembly MDSW01 (sample SAMN05326641, study PRJNA326480) | marine metagenome | isolation source: seawater | place: Atlantic Ocean: North West | collected 2012 | reverse complement strand
TAATAGTTTTGGAGGCTAGAGGTGAATGCTGCTTGAACCCGACCAGATCTTAACGGAAGCAGTCGTAAAGACAGTTTTTCAGGTTCTAGTCTCCTGATATATTAAAAAATGAATAAAAACACAAAAGTTTTAGCTCTAAAGTACAGGCCTCAAACCTTTGATGACTTGATTGGTCAGGAAGTGATTTCTGAGACGATAATAAATTCCATTAAACTAAATAAAGTGCCTAATGCTTATCTTTTTACAGGGATTAGAGGAATAGGTAAAACAACAACAGCGAGAATTGTTGCAAAGTCTTTAAATTGTAAATATGGCATTGAAAATTTGTGTAAAGATAATTTATGTGAAAATTGTGAATCTATAACTAATTCTAATCATATAGATGTTCTTGAAATGGATGCTGCAAGTAAAACAGGAGTAGATGATGTTAGAGACTTAATTGAATTTTCAAGATATGGACCAACATCCTCTAAATTTAAGATATTTATAATTGATGAAGTTCACATGTTAAGCAAACAAGCTTTTAATGCTTTATTAAAAACATTAGAAGAACCTCCTGAATATTTAAAATTTATTTTTGCGACAACAGAAATAAAGAAAATACCAATAACCGTAGTCTCAAGATGTCAAAGGTTTGATTTATCTAGAATTAGATCTAAAGAATTATTTGATTTCATTAAAAAGATTAAAGAGAAGGAAAATGGCAAAGCAACCGATGAAGCTTTAAAGTTAATTGTAAAAATTTCTGAAGGGTCTGTAAGAGATGCGCTGTCTTTACTTGATAGAGCTCTTTTAAGTCTGGATGGTAATAAGGAATTAGATTTAAATAACGCATTAAAAATTTTTGGTTATTTCGATAAATCTCAATTAATAGATATGTTTAATTTGATTCTTAAAGGCGATGAAATAAAGGTAATTGAAAGATATAGAAGTATTTATGATCAAGGAGTTGAACCAAAAGTATTCATTAATGATTTTTTAGAGATCTTATATTATTTTAAAAATATTAATTCACTCAATCTAGAAAGCATTAATTTTGCACTTAATGATGAAGAATTTAAGCAGATTAAAGAAATTTCTAATGATATTGACAGTGAAGTTTTGATTTTATTTTGGCAATTTACAATTAAGACTCTTGGGGAATTGGATATTGTTGCTAATCAACATGTTTCTATTGAAATGTTTTTATTAAGATTAATTCATCTTCAAGGGGTTTCTTATAAAAATCTTGATGAAAAAAAAATCAATCAAAAGGAAAAGCTTCAAGATAATATAAAATCTCAGATAGTAAATAAAGAAACTATTAACCAAATTAAAAATGTTGCTCAAGAAAAAAAAATCAAAACGGATCCAAAAATTGATACAAAAGTTACAAATGAAATATTAATAAATACATTTGATGAGCTTATAAAGATATGTTTAGATAAAAAAGAGATGAAACTTAAATATGAGCTTGAAAATTACGTAAATTTAGTAAAATTTGAAAATTGCAGAATTGAAATTTCCTTTAATGAAAATTTAAATAAAAATTTTGTAAAAGATTTATCAAATAAATTACTGGAATGGACCAATCAAAGATGGATTATAAGTTTTAGCAAAAATAGAGGAGAAATTTCAATTAAAGATAAAGAAAAAAATAAACTAAAAGAGTTAATCGAAAATTCAAAAAAAACTGATCTTTATAAAATGGTGTTAGATTATTTTCCTGATGCGGAATTAACTGATATTAAGACTGATCGAAAGGATGATGAATAATGACAGATTTCTCAAAAATATTAGATAAAGCAAAAGAGCTGGAAGCCAAAATGAAAGAGAGCCAAGAAAAAATTAAGAATATAAGAGTTGAGGGTATTTCAGGTTCTAAATCGGTAAAAATTACATTAGATGGTGAAGGGGAAATGCAAAAAATTGAATTATCAAATGAAATTTTGAAAGAGGAAAAATCCATAGTTGAGGATTTGATAGTTGCAGCTCATAATAATGCAAAAGCTCAATTAAAATCTAAAACTACTGAAGAAATTTCAAAAGCAACTGGTGGTTTGGGTATTCCTGGTTTTAAATGGCCATTATAGTTGATGCAAAATATTACTGAAATTGATGAACTAGTAAAATTGATATCAAAATTACCAGGTCTAGGTCCAAAATCTGCAAAAAGAATAGTTTTAAAACTTATTAATAACAGAGATGAAATTATAAAGCCAATGGCAAATACTTTAGCAAAAGTTTATAAAAATGTAACTCGTTGTAATTCGTGTGGCTCATTAAAATCAAATATTGAGGGATGCGCTAATTGTGAAAATATAAAAGAAAAATTTTACAAAATTTGTGTAGTTGAAGATATAGCTGATCAATGGTCTATTGAAAACTCTAATATCTTCAAGGGATATTATCATATTCTTGGAGGGACTATTGCTTCAGTTGGGCAGAGAAAAGAAGATCTTTTGATTAATTCTTTAGTTGAAAGAGTTGTAAAAGAAAAAATAGATGAAGTTATATTGGCAACTAGTGCAACTGTAGAGGGACAAACTACTGCATATTATATTCAAGATAGTTTAAAAAAAACTAAAGTGAAAATTACTAAGCTAGCACAAGGTTTACCAGTTGGAGGTGAGATTGAAAGTCTTGATGATGGTACTTTATTTTCTGCATTTAAAAACAGATCAAATTTAAATCCTAATTCTGATTAATTTTCCTTTTTAATCTATTAAGATGTAAAAGGGGCTCAGTATACCCTGAGGGTTGATCTTTCCCTTTAAAAATTAACTCACATGCAGTTTTAAATGCTCGTGACCTCTCATAATCATCACTCATATTGATGTATCTTTTATCATTTTTGTTTTGTTTATCGACTATTTTCGCCATTTCTTTCATTATTTCTAATACTTTGTTTTTTGAAGTTATTTTATGATGTATCCAATTTGCAATATGTTGAGATGAAATTCTAAGGGTTGCTCTATCTTCCATTAAACCTACATCATTTATGTCAGGAACTTTTGAACAACCTATTCCTTGATCAATCCAACGTACCACATACCCAAGTAAAGTTTGTGCTGAGTTTGATATTTCTGTGTTTATTTCTTCCTCAGACCAATTTGGTTTATTTATAATTGGGATATTTAAAAGATCATCTAGTTTTGCCTGTTCACGTTTTTTAATTTTTTGTTGTTCTTCAAATATATTAATCTGATGATAATGTAGTGCATGTAAAGAAGCTGCAGTTGGAGAAGGCACCCAGGCGCAATTTGCTCCAGATTTTAGATGATTTACTTTTTCTTTCATCATTTCTTTCATTTGATCTGGCATTGCCCACATACCTTTTCCTATTTGTGCTTTCCCAGAAAAGCCGCATTTTAACCCAACATCAACATTGTTATTTTCATAAGCGGTAATCCATTTTGAAGATTTCATGTCTCCTTTTTTAATCATTGGTCCGGCTTCCATAGAGGTATGCATTTCATCTCCAGTTCTATCTAAAAAACCTGTATTGATAAAAAAAACTCTATTTTTAAGGGTCCTGATGCATTCTTTTAAATTAGCTGAAGTCCTTCTTTCCTCGTCCATTATTCCAATTTTACAAGTAAATTTTTCTAAACCTAATAATTCTTCTACTTTAGAAAAAATTGTATTAGTAAAAGCAGTCTCCTCAGGACCATGCATTTTAGGTTTAACTATATAAATAGAACCAGTTCTAGAATTTCTTTTTCTTTTCAAGTCATGAAGAGCAGCTATAGTGGTAAAAAATGCATCCATGATGCCCTCAGGTATCTCAGATCCGTCATTAAGAATTATAGATGGATTAGTCATTAAATGACCAACATTTCTTATTAAAAGTAAACTTCTTCCATGAAGTTTCAAACCTTTGCCATCTTTTGAAATATAGCTTCTATCAGGATTTAATTTTCTTTCCAAGTTTTTCCCATTTTTTTCAAATTGTACTTTTAAATCTCCTTTCATTAAACCCAACCAATTTCTATAACAAACGATCTTATCTTCAGAATCAACTGCTGCAACGCTATCCTCATTATCGCATATAGTTGAAATCGCAGACTCAGCTATAACGTCACTTATTCCAGCAATATCATGTGCAGCACTAAAAGCTTTTGGGTTAATTATAATTTCAAAATGAAGTTTATTATTTTTAATAATCACTGCTGTAGGCTTGTTGACCTCACCTCTATGACCCACAAACTTTTCTTTATCTTTTAGAAAATATTCATAATCATCTTTTAAAATGACTAAATTATTATTTTTTATTTGTAAACCTGCTATATTTTTCCAACTCGTGCCATCTATGGGTATGAATTTATCAAAAAACTCTCTTACATATTTAATAACTTCTTGTCCTCTATTTGGATCATATCTTTCACTTCCTCCTTCCTCGGACTCAATTATATTTGTTCCATATAAACTATCATATAAACTCACCCATCTTGCATTAGCTGCATTAAGTGTATATCTGGCATTCATTATCGGTACAACTAATTGAGGACCGGCAGTATTTGCTATCTCTTCATCGACGTTTTCTGTTTCAATATTAAAGTCTGGTCCCTCTTCTTTTAAATAACCAATCTCTAATAAAAATTTTTTATATGCTTCAATATCAATTTTACTTCCTTTATTTTTGATATGCCAATTATCAATTTTAGTTTGTAAATTTTCTCTTTTCTTTATCAACTTTTTGTTTTCAGGAGCAAGTTCATGTATGATATTATCAAAACCCAGCCAAAATTTTTCAGCTGAAATATCAATACCTTTAAGTAACTCATTGTTTACAAACAACAACAAATCTTCTGCAACTTTCAAATTATTTACATTTTTATAAGAAGTAGGCATAATATAATTTCTAAAACTCAAGTAAAATTAAGTCAAATAATTAATAGTAGCATTGTCATTATATTGTCACTTTTAAATAATATGACATAATAAAACTTCAATGAAAAATTATCTTAATTTTGAAACAGATATAAAAACCCTAGAGAGTGAGCTTGATAAATTAAAGGACCCCTATAATCAAGATGGTCTTACAGAAGTTGATACAAAAAAAATTTCAAAAACTCAGGAAGAGATTGATAAAAAATTAAAAGAAATTTATTCATCTCTAGATCCTTGGCAAACCACGATGGTTGCAAGGCATGAAGACAGACCTAAGTCAAAATTTTTTATAGATAATTTGTTTGAGGATTTTATACCTTTGGCTGGTGATAGATATTATGGTGAGGATAAAGCAGTTATTACAGGATTTGCCAAATTTAATGGTCAATCAGTTTTAGTTATAGGACAAGAAAAAGGTGAAAATTTAGAGTCAAGAATTGAGAGAAACTTTGGAATGATGAGACCGGAAGGATATAGAAAAACTATTAGACATATGGAATTAGCCAACAAATTTAATATCCCAATAATTTCTTTCATTGATACTCCTGGAGCTTATCCTGGAGTTGGGGCAGAGGAAAGAGGTCAGGCAGAAGCGATTGCAAAATCAATTGAGTGTTGTATGAAATTAAAAGTTCCATCATTAGCAATAGTTATAGGTGAAGGAGGTTCTGGAGGTGCAATAGCATTAGCTTCATCGAGTAAAGTTATTATGTTAGAAAATGCTATTTACTCTGTCATATCACCTGAGGGCTGTGCTACAATTTTATGGAGAGATCCAAAAAAAATGCTTGACGCAGCAAAGGCTATGAAGCTTTCAGCAAAAGATCTTTACGAATTAAAAATTATAGATGAAATCATTCCAGAGCCATTAGGAGGTGCTCATCGAGATCAAAATTTAATCTTAAGTTCAGTCAGAGAATCTATCTCCAAAAATTTAAATTTATTTAAAGAAATGACTGCTGATGAAATTTTAGAACAAAGAAAAAATAAGTTTTTAAAAATTGGAAGAAGAGAAGGTTTTATAAGTAAACCAGAAAATTTAAGTATGATTGATGATAAAAAAAATAATATAAATCAACTTTATTTTAAAAATAAAAAAAAATTACTTTTCATATTTTTTTTATTAATTTTAGCAGCTTTCTTAGCAATAATATTATTATAAGGCACCACAACAATGTTTAAATTTTTTACCTGTTGCTTCACATCTATCGTTTCTAGAGATTTTTTGATTTTTATTTAAAATTAAAAGACATTTAGGATTATTTAATAAATCATTTTCCTTATTATTAATTTGTTCTTTAGGTTGCTCAACTACTTTAAGATTCATTAATACTGTAATATAGTCTAATTTTAATTTTTCTAATAAATTTGAAAATAAATCAAAAGCTTCTTTTTTGTATTCAACTAATGGATCTCTTTGACCATATGATCTAAGACCTACTACTTGTCGTAATTGTTCTAAATATTGTATATGAGACTTCCAATTTATATCAATCGATTGTAATAAAATTCTCTTTTCTATTTCTTTAGATTGATTTTCACCTAATATATTAGTTCTTTCATTTCTATTGATATTAAAATGATCAAATATTTTCTTTTTTAAGTCATTATCTCTAAGTGAGATGAGTTCTGAAAATTCTTTATCTCCCAAACTTTTTCCCATTAATAACTTCAACTTATTATGAAATTCATTACTTTTTGGATTTGCAATCTTTTGGATTTTTAATTTTATTAAATCATCGATGATTTCTGTAAGGAAATTTTCAGAATAAGAAAATATTTGATCACTATTCATAGCATCATTTCTTTGAGAAAATATAACGTGCCTTTGATCATTTAAAACATTATCAAATTTTATAAGTGTTTTTCGAATATCAAAGTTTCTAGCCTCAACTTTTTGTTGAGCTCTCTCCAAAGCCTTATTTATCCATGGATGATCGATGCTTTCCCCGTCTTTTAAGCCAAGTTTTTGAAGAATATTATTCATAGAGTCTGAACCAAATATTCTCATTAAATCGTCATCAAGGCTTACATAAAAAATTGAATTACCTTCATCTCCTTGTCTGCCAGATCTTCCTCTTGCTTGATTATCCACTCTTCTTGACTCCATTCTTTCAGTTCCAATTACAAATAAACCACCTAAAGATTTTATTTTATCTTTTTGTTTTTTTAATTGATCTTCTGGAATAGACCCCCTTTTTCCCCCTAATTGAATATCAACACCACGACCAGAGATACTTGTTGTAATAATCACTGAACCTTCTTTACCTGCATTAGCTATAATTTCTGCTTCATTTTCATGATTTTTAGCATTAAGAACAACATGATTTATATTTTCTATATCTAACAATTTTGAATAAATTTCTGATTTATTTATACTTGAAGTAAAAATCAATAATGGCTGACCAGTTTTATTACATTCTTTTATTTTTTTAATTATTGCATTATTTTTTTCTTTTTCAGTTCTAAAAATTTGGTCATTATAATCTTTTCTTATCATAGGATTATTTGTTGGAACAACCACTACTGGTAAATTATAAATTTCAAAAAACTCTTCAGCTTCAGTCGCAGCAGTACCAGTACAACCTGATATCTTTTTATAAAGTTTAAAATAATTTTGGTAAGTAATAGACGCTAAAGTTTGATTTTCAGCCTGAATTTCAATTTTTTCTTTAGCCTCTAAAGCCTGGTGTAGTCCATCTCCAAATCTTCTACCTTCAAGAATTCTACCTGTAAGTTCGTCAATAATTTTTAGACTATTATCTTTGACAATATAGTCTTTACCTTTTTCAAATAAATAATTTGCGCGTAATCCTTGATTTACATGATGAACTAAAGCTAAATTTTCTGGATCATAGAAATTATTATTTTTTAAAATCCCAGCATTTGAAAAAATTTTTTCAACATTGTTTATACCGTTGTTAGTGAGAAGTATATTTCTATCCTTCTCATCAATTTCATAATCATCTTTATTCAATTGTTTAATTAATTTATCAATAGCTAAATATTGATTAGTTTTATCTTCAGCAGCTCCAGAAATTACCAAAGGCGTTCTTGCTTCATCAATTAAACAAGAATCTATTTCATCCACGATTGCATAATTATGTTCTCTTTGAACTTTTTCATCTTTTGAATATTTCATGTTATCTCTAAGATAATCAAAACCCAATTCACTGTTAGTTGCATAAGTGATATCACAATTATAGTTTTCTTTTCTTTCAAAATCACTTTGATCATTGTTGATAAAACCAGATGTTAAACCCAAAAAATTATAAATCTGACCCATTTCTTGAGAGTCTCTTTTTGCTAAATAATCATTAACAGTTACAACATGAACACCATTTCCCCCAAGAGCATTCAAGTATGCTGCTAAAGCAATGGTCAAAGTTTTGCCTTCCCCAGTTCTCATTTCTGCAATTTTATTTTGATGTAAAACAACTCCACCAACTAACTGAACATCAAAGTGACGTTCATTTCTGGATCTTTTAGAGGCCTCTCTAACTAATGCAAAAGCATCTGGTAAAATTTGATCCAATGTTTCTCCATTTTTAATTCTTTTTTTTAACTCAATTGTTTTTTTTGGAAAATCGTCGTCTTTCAATATTCTATATTTTTCCTCCAAATTATTAATGATGATTACAATTTTATTAATTTGGTCTAACTCTTTTTGGTTACCAGACTTAATAAATTTGGATATAAAGTTAAGAGGATTAAGCATTTTTTTGATATATAATTTAATTATAACCTTTATATAAGTATAAAATAATTATTTTAAATAGCATGGGAATTAATATAAACAATTTTTTATCTACTAAATCAAAAAATCAAAAAATGATTGATTTTCAAGATTTAGATCATTTAGATGGCCTATCCATCTCAACGATTAGTGCGAATCTTTATAATACTAGCCGAGATGATTTAGTAATGTTTTATTTCAGAGAGGGTGCTAATTTTGCATCTGTATATACCAAGTCAAAAATTTTATCAGAGAATATTAAATGGAATATAAATCAAAAAAGTAAAAAAATATATTCGTTGTTAATAAATACTAGAAATGCAAATTCATTTACTGGCAATCAAGGTTATAAAAGCATGCAAAATATTGCAGAATATATTTCTATAAATCTAACAAATAAGCAAAAACAAGACGAAGACTATCCAAAAAAAATTAAACCAAACAATATTATATTTGGATGCACAGGAACTATAGGCGAAGTGTTTCCCGAAAAAAAAATAATCTCAAGAATACCTGATTTAATTAATAGCATTAAATACACTCAAAACAAACTTATATGGATGAAAGCTGCACTTGGAATTATGACAACAGACACAACACCTAAAATGGCCATGGAGGAATGTTATATTGGTAAGACTTTAGTTAAAATTTATGGAATAGCCAAAGGCTCAGGAATGATATATCCCAATATGGCAACAACTCTTGGATATATTTTTACTGATGCTGAGTTATCAAATGAAATATTGAAAAAACTTTTAAAAAAAAATATTGAAAGTACTTTTAATGCAATTACCTGTGATGGAGATACCAGCACAAATGATATGGTATCATTTTTTTCCACTGGAAAAACTGATCATATAAAAATAAAAAATGTAAATGATAAAAATTTAAAAGATTTTGATTATTCAGTTAATAAAGTTTTATTAAATTTAGCCAAAAGAGTTGTAAACGATGGAGAAGGCGCATCAAAGTTTATAACCATATCGGTATTTGATGCAAAAACTGATCTAGAAGCAAAAAAAATTGCTTTTTCAGTAGCTAATTCTCCTTTAGTAAAAACAGCTATTGCTGGTGAAGATCCTAATTGGGGAAGAATAATTATGGCAATTGGAAAATCAGAAGCAGATATAAAAATAGATAAACTGGCTATCAAATTTGGCAACACTAGTATTGTATATAAAGGTAAATTAGAAAAAACTTATAATGAGACTGAAATAGCCAATTATATGAAAAATTCTAACATAGATATTATTATAAATGTTGGAAGGGGTAAAAAAAATTTTACAGCTTACACCATGGATCTAACTAAAAAATATGTAGAAATTAATTCTGATTATAGGAGTTAAGGATGTTGAATTTTTTTATTTTATAATTAAATAAATACTTATGATTAAGTATAGTCTTACATGTAAAGAATGTGATCTGACTTTTGAAAGCTGGTTTGCAAGTTCAAAAGAGTATGAAAAACTAAAAAGAAAAAATTTCTTAAATTGCCCTAATTGTAATGCTTATAAAATTGAAAAAAGTCTTATGGCCCCAAGTTTAATTAATAGAAAGTCAGAATTATCAAATAAAAAAGAAATCAAAAGATATAATAAAATTAAAAAGACAATTTCAGAGTATCAAAAATTTATAAAAAATAATTTTGAATTTGTTGGAGATAATTTTGCTTTTGAAGCAAGGTCAATCCATTATAATAATAAAAAAAAAGAGAAGGGCATTTACGGTACAGCATCAAAACAAGATATCAAGGAATTAAAAGAAGAAGGAATAGATACCCAGATGATTCCTTGGGTTGAGGATAAAAATAATTAATTTTTTATAAATTTAGCAATATAGTTAACAGACTTATCATCACTTACTTTCCACTTATCTGTTAAAATATTGAATTTCATACCATCAACTTTCTCAACGATTAAATTATTGTCTTTTTGTATAGAGATTAAATCCTCTGGTTTTACAAACTTTTCCCATTCATGTGTTCCGACAGGAAGCCATCTTAATACATATTCAGCACCTACAATTGCAAATATATAAGATTTTAAAGTTTTATTTAATGTAGCAACAAACATTATTCCATTTTTTTTTAAAAGTTTACTACATGATTCCAAAAAAAAATTTACATTTTCAACATGTTCCACAATTTCCATATTTAAGATTACATCAAAATGGCTTTTAATTTGTAATTTTTCTGGAGAAGTACAGACATAATTAATTTTTAAATTATTTTTTTTTGCATGAAGCTTTGCTATTTCGATATTTTTTTCAGATGCATCTATACCAGTAACTTTAGCACCCAATCTACAAATTGGTTCAGAAAGCAAGCCTCCACCACAGCCTATATCTAAAATTTTAATATTTTTAAGGGGAGTTTTTTCATGATTTAATTTAAATGTTTTAATAATATTTTCTTTTATATAGGAAATTCTAATTGGGTTAAATTTATGTAAAGGTTTAAATTTGCCATTTGGATTCCACCATTCTTCTGCAATTTTTGAAAATTTTTCTATTTCTTTTTTGTTTATTGTGTTAGTTTTCATTAATTAGTTGATTTTA
>MDSW01067272.1_pt1 | contig 11164 bp, 3 predicted proteins | sample 811171 | NCBI WGS metagenome assembly MDSW01 (sample SAMN05326641, study PRJNA326480) | marine metagenome | isolation source: seawater | place: Atlantic Ocean: North West | collected 2012 | reverse complement strand
TGTTTTCATAGACATACAAATTACCGGGTATATAGTAGGGTATGCCTGCATTGAGCCAATCGTAAGTAGTTTGAGAATTGCTTAGGTGATCACCTTGAACGGTAATCAATGTATCAGCTGTTGAATTAGAAACGGTGATATTTGAAAAATTAGAATCGATCATTGTAATATGTGTACTGATAATTAATTCATCAATATTATCAAATGAAACATTATGAACCAGGGGCATCGAGCTACTATTAGCTACTATTCCTTTTTTACTATCTTTGATCGTTGAATTTTTAATAATTGGATCTGAACCATCAAGGTCAATCGCCACATCAACTACACCTTTGATCGTTGAGCTGTCAATTTCAGCATATGAAAAATCAGCAAAATCTATTCCCCTCCAGCCGCCAGTGCTATAGCCCTCAAATACTACCCCTGTAGCTTGAAGTTTTCCGCCGTCACCATTATCGCCTGAACCAATACGCAGATCAACGCCTTCTTTAAATTTTACGGTTACACCAGACTCAATGATCAGTGTTGATAATCGATTTGTATTTCCATTTCCATCTGCTTTAATAATTAAATCTTCACTAATAACATAAGGTGCGCCATCTTTTTTCCAGGTATGGGAGGTATTATCATTTACATATCCTACGGTAGAGCCTGTAACTTCGATCAGATCATTATTATTGCTAGAATAGGTATTATTATAAAAATTGCCATCAATAGCATTTACTTGAGCTTGAATTGCGGTATTATTAAGGGTTAGGTGGCAATCTGTGATCGTTACGGCTGCATTGTTGGTTAATTTTACGCCATAGGCACCACTTCTTAACGTAAAACCAATCACCTCTGCTGTGCCACCTGTTCCATTGCTGGATGCGGTAATCGCATTGTTGGAATTGCTTGTCGCTTTAATGATGGTTTTATCTTTGCCATTAATTGATCTTAGGCTAACCCATTTGCCGCTTAGATCAATATTTTCCTGATAGGTTCCATCGGCCACGTAGACCGTGTCACCTTTGGTAGCGCTGTTAATTCCTTTTTGTATTGTTTTATAGGCAGCTTGGGCGCTATTGCCGTTATTGCTATCATTGCCTGATGAGGCATTGACAAATTTTGTTCCGCGCGGCGTAATAAATACCTGCTCAGAGTATCCACTAACGTTTCCATCGGAATCTACGGAGTTGATCCGGTAATAATATGTTGTTCCATTATTAGGTGCACCATGATTACCAGTATAACCTCCTGCATCGTAATCACCGTTATCAACAAAGAATGTGTCAATCGATGACCCATCGGTTTGAACAGTAATAATATGTTGGGTGGGGTCAGGACCTGTACCTCTGAAGATTTGATATTTATTAATATTGTATCCGCTGTCCGGGGTCCAGCGTAAGGTGACTGAGCTATTGCCACCGGTAACAGTTACATTGGATGGTGGTTTTAAGGGCACATTGGTTTTCCAAGTAGCACCATCAATCGCTCCATGGTTCGCGTTCACTGATTGATCGTACGCTACGGTACCAGTCCCAGAATTGAACTGCCAAGATGCAACCAATCCGTTAGTAGAAGGATTGACTGATTTCCAGTAATTATCCTTTATTTGTTCAGCGGTACGGGCCACATTCCAGATTCTTACCTCATCTATATTGGCTTCAAGCCAATTGGTGAGCGGCACAGCTTTTCCACCATCAACGCCGACCCAAAGCGGTACACCGGAAACCATATCACCTGAAATATTATCAGCGTTTGCCCTTTCAATACCATTGGTATAGATACGCATACGATCTTGATCTCTGACAGCTGCGATATGTTGCCATTGACCATCGCGAGATATACCAGAATTAATCAGTCGATTACTATCTTCAGTTCGAACTTGAAAATAATAGCTATTACCATCAAGATATATTCTCCATAATGGGCTATTGGACTGCTCAGAATTTGCTCTATAGAGCAAATCCCCATTAGAATCATTATTATTTACCTTTACCCATAACTCAGCGGTGAAATTTCCATTAAAATTCAACGCAGAATTATTAGGGATCTTGACAAAGTCATCGGTGCCATCAAAAAGTAGAGAATGCGGGTTGCTTTTTTTACTCCAAGTAATAAAGAAGACATCCGAAGCGGAGTTATAATTACCCGCAAGATCCTTAGCAACGCTATCCTTAATCGATACTTTAAGCAGTACCGATTCATTGCCTGTTAAATTTGTTGTCTTAAGCGCTTTAGCGGTAGCGCTATAGCTTTTACCCGAACCGCTAAATCCAGAGACCTCGGAGCCATCGGCTACATTTTCCGAAGCTTGCTTTACAGCGTTAGTGTACGTGTAATATATATTGCTGATCGTAATATCATCTGAAGTAAATCCCTCGACCTTATCTGAAAAAGTGATCGTGATCGGGGTATTGGGATTGTTTGTCGGAAATACTGATGATGATGAAATAGTTACGGTTGGATCTACGCCATTGTCAAATACAATACTGAACTCTTGCGCTGCTGTATTGCCATTATTTGCCGCATCCACCGCTACGCTTGCTGCAATGTTAACGGTGATAGGACCCTCTTCGGTTGGTGATAATGCAAAGGTATAGGTATCATTTGATCCTGAAAAATTACTAATAGAACTATTGGTAAGCGTTATATCAGAGGAAGTAAAACCGGTGACATTCTCGCTGAATTTTACAGTTATTGGAATACTATTTGACGTGGTTGGTGATGATTTAGTTGATGTAATTGCAATGGTAGGATTTTGATTATCGTATATTATTGATAATAGACTTGTTGCTCTATTTTTTAGGTTATTACTACCAACACATACCTCCGCTGGTACACGAACCGTAACGGTTCCATTTTCCGATGGGGTGATATCAAATGTATAGACAGAGTCTGAACCAGAGAAATTTCCAATGGAACCATTGGTCACAGTGATATCGCTCGCTTCAAAACCGGTAACCGGCACATCGGAGACCACCTTAATACCAATAGGAGAAGATTTGGATATGCTACCTGCGGTAGTGGATATGATCAATGATGCGGAATCTGAAATCGTAAAGCTTTGCTCGGAAGCCCATGCGCCACCTTTGTAGCCACTATCGACTGCTTGAACGCTCCAGTAGTAAGTTTTGTTCGCCAGTTCATTTAATTTCCAACTGGTATTGAAATCAACATTGCCGCGCCTAGGGACCAACCGATCTCCATTAGAGCTGTTTGACATTGCGGACATAATCTCATGACCGCCACTGGTGGTCCCAACCCTTAGGTTGTAGGTTAATGCTTCCTGCGGTGTTTCTGTATCTGTAGCCTTGTTCCAAGAAAAGGTGGCTTTATCCAAGACCCTGTTCACCTCTAATCCGGTAGGCTTAGAAGCTTTGCTATTTTTTCTTTGGGTCGTATTGGTAACAATTTTACTTTTTCTTGAGCCAAGCCAAAAATAATCCAGATCGCCATCATTATCGTAATCAGCAAATTCAACATTGCCCCTTTCTCCACCGGCGCTAGTTAAGACTGGTTGAAAATTGCCGTACTCATTTCGAAAGAGGGTAACACGGCTACCCTTATTATCATTATCTATCCTTGTTTCGCCATTAAAAATAATATCCATATCCCCATCATTATCGTAATCACCTGCAGCCAGTCCTCCATTCATTATTGAAAACGACTTACCCAATACATTCAGTGATTGCACTTTTGTGAAAGCTGCGTTGTTATTTTCATATAGATCTGTTTCACTGTTCTTGGAAAGGACAATATCTAAATCACCATCATTATCGTAATCGATGAAAATCCCATGCGTGTTCTCGCTTTGATCTAATCCAGCACGATTATTAACGGCAGAAAAAGTGCCATTATTATTATTAAATAATAGAGCATAATCAGGTGAGCTAGAGCCACACTGTAAAAAATCCATATCGCCATCGTTATCATAATCGCCCCATACCAAAGTGGTTCTTGAAGCGCTTTCCATTGCCTTGCCGGTATTGGAAACTTCTGAAAAAGTGCCATTTGTATTTTGATAAAACTGATAGGCTATTTGACCTGACCTATTAACAACTTCTCTACCAAACATATAAAGATCCAGATCGCCATCGTTATCAAAATCGGCAAACCTTGCGCTTCCTGTGTTCAATTCAATCAGTTTCTGCTTAAGTGAATGCGTTGATCCGTTATTGATATTTTTATAGACAGCGGAATAGTTTGCACCATCACCCATCACAAAAAGATCTAGACTGCCATCGCTATCTATATCTCCCCAGTCAACTGAACTGTGACCATGGTACTGGATCCATGTATGGGTAGGCTCAGTTGAGGTAAAGTTTCCATTTGAATTTTTATAGATATGATTAAATTGACTGCCGGCAGAATTTCTTATTCCTGAAACAGCTAGGTCATAATCGCCATCGTTATCATAATCGCCCCATCTTCCTTCGCCGTTTATTAACTCCCTTAGCTCTGAATTGTTGGTTGCAAAGACCGCTGACTGATCAAAATCATAATTCCATAAAGAATTATGATAACCAAATGTGCCTGGATCGCCGCTTCCTATATAGCCACTACCACCAAATATCCACAATTCCCCATCATTACTTACCCAGCTAGCACTCCAAGCTGTTCCACCTGGATAATTACCACTGGATGCAGTGCCTTTGGTGCCAGGATTACCAACACGATTGCGTGATTCAAGGCTTCCTAAAAATCCGCTTATCCAAGTCCAGTATCCAGTGGAAAGATCATACTTCCATAGATCGTTCAAATAACCCCATTGAGCTTGAGATTGATTATTTCCAGTTTTACCCTCACCTCCAAACAGCCAGAGATTGCCATCGTTATCGGTCCAGCTAGTAGCGCCAGTTTTTCCTCCAGGAAAATTAAGGCTGGCAGGTATCCCTTTGGTTCCGGGAACTGCAATTTTTCCTGGCGACTGATTACTTACCAGATCCCCACCAAACCAGGTCCAGTAGCCCGTGGAAACATCATACTTCCATAGATCGTTTAGATATCCAGCAGCACTTTGACTATTATTTGGTCCAACAAAACCCCAACCGCCAAACATCCAAAAATTTCCATCATTATCGGTCCAACTAACTGCATAATTTCTACTGCCGGGGTAGTTCGTGCTAGCTGCAACCCCCTTCGTGCCCCCTACGCTAACTTGCTTGCGAGCATCTGAATTTCCCAGATCGCCACCTACCCATGTCCAGTAGCCGGTAGAAATATCATACTTCCAAAAATCATTTAATTGACCACCAACCCTTTGACTATTATTTACTCCGACAGGTCCATCGCCCCCAAACATCCATAGGTTGCCATCGTTATCGGTCCAAGCTGTTGCACCTACTTTAGCTCCAGGATAGTTAGAGCTAGCAGCAACACCCTTCGTGCCAGGTGTGGCAATTAAGTTTTTTGCATCTATACTGCCAAGATCACCGCCTACCCATGTCCAGTAGCCGGTAGAAATATCATACTTCCAAAAATCATTTAATTGACCAGCTCCTTGACTATCGTTTATGCCAACATATCCATACCCTCCAAAGAGCCACAGATTACCATCGTTATCGGTCCAAGTAGAAGCTTGCGTTCTGCTGCCTGGATAATTACTACTTGCAGCAACACCCTTCGTGCCAGGTGAGGCAATTAAGTTTTTTGCATCTGTACTGCCAAGATTGCCCCCCATCCAGGTCCAAAATCCAGTTGAGAGATCATATTTCCAGAAATCATTTAATTTTCCAGCATTTGAGCTGGAATTATTAGCTCCAACAAATCCATGTCCTCCAAAGAGCCAGAAATTCCCATCCTTATCTGTCCAGCTAAGCGCACCATCTCTACTACCAGGATAATGACTGCTGCCCGCCGCTCCTTTTGTTCCAGGGATTGCAATCAGGTTGCGTGAATCTGCACTACCAAGATTACCGCCTACCCAGGTCCAATTTTGAGCATAAAGGATGGCGGTAAGCAAAAAAACAAATGTAAATTTTATCGTTCGCATTATTTGACCACCACTACCCCATTAACCAAGCTATTCATCGATAAGACATTATTATCCTTATCGCGAAGGGAAGAATTCTGCTGCATCGTTAAGCTTGACTGACCTGCTTTTAGCGAATTAAAGAATACCGTTGCAATGATTCCGGAGCCTGAAGCGGATGGATAGTCGCCATCGTAAGCACCGATATCGATCTGCACCAAATTCGCACCTTTCAGTTTGGATATTTCAAGTACTTGGCCTTGGGCGCGAGTGAAAAATTCGCCTGCCTCAACGCGCTGATAAGTGAGCACTGATGCATCAAATAGTAATAATACTTCAACTCCAGCAACATTGACCAGATCCTCTGCCATAATATCTATACTAAAAAGATCGCCGTAGGTTGTTTCTTTGTACAGAGGCGCGATCCGTAATGCAGGACCGGTAACCGCATTGATAATAAACGAGACCGAATCCGCAACTGCCTCCTCGTATCCAGAAAGATAGCGACCTTTTACGGAAAAAGTATGCGATCCTTCATCCAGATAATTCAAGGTGGTGTAGCTTTGAATATCCCATTCAGACCACGGCTGCTGATCGAGCTTATGGCTAAACTCCATACTGGAAATATTGCCATCCCACTCCACAACAAAGCTGTTCTTTAGAAAATTATCTTGCGAGATGGGCCTAAGGGTGGTTTGAGGCTCGGTAAAGGTTGGATTTTGAGGATCCAATTCATTATCAAAGGTTAGATCTTCTATATCGCTACAGCTAAACAGAAAAAAAGATAGTAAAATACTATAGCGGTAGATCATTTTTTTTAAAAGCTTTTAGTTATAGATATTCCTGCATAGGTATTTTTTCCATCTAGCTGGAGTTGCGGATTCATCGTATAATAATCATAATCGTTTGGAAAGAAGATTGCAGCATCTATCGCATTCCATAACCACAGTCCAGCAGTAGCGCCTAAGATACCAAGGGCTGCGCTACGTGCATCAATGCTTTTTTGATGCGCGTCACGCATCGTGACACGCGCAGATTCAATATCGGTTAATAGTGTAGACTGGCCATAGGCTATTTTAGCAGATTCATAGTTTTGAGCTGCTGCACTGGATTCGGAAAAAAAATATAATGAACCTGCTAACAATAAAGTGCCAGTGGATGAATAAACTATTCCAGCAATGCGACGTCCGGTATGATTACGGTCGGAGCTATACCATTGGCCTCTACCGGGATAAATTAAAGACCTGCCAAATGCGCTTAAACGAGTTTTGGGTTTTAAAGCGATCTCACGATTGATCTGTTGCCCTAAACTGACCCTCAGTGTTTGTTTTTTGCTCTCATATCCAGGGGAAGAGAAATTCATTTTATAGCTACCTTGATCTACCGCTCTTTCAAAAATTGGTAATCTTCCCCAATTTCTACCGTTGACTACAAGTTCAATAGCTCTGTTCTGCGAGGTAAATGTCATCTTTGCCGTATTTAGTCTACTGTAAAAAGATCTAATCCATGCAGGCACACCGCTTCGAACCAGACTGGTAACGCCACCCTCAAAACTTACCGATTCAGAATGCTCATTTTCGCCGGACTCGATATTGACAAGCTTTACAGTTCCGTTGTATTCATCGCCGTATTTCCAAAGCAAAACATAGATCATCTTTCGTACTGCAAGGATGCGTCCGATCTGAACCTGGCATTCATCTGTGCTACAGTTTTCAGCATTGAATTCATTGGCCTCTAGGACCTCACCCATTAAGGCACGTTCAATAACGGTATAATCGGTTAATTTTTTTAATTCAGCGATGAACTTTTCATTAATAAAATCTGCTTCTCCAACCGATAGCCCTTCTTGAGGAATAATTTTTACAGCTATCTTTTCAGCTATCATTTGCGATACATCAATTCTATAAATAGCTGCTTTTCGACTGGCAATTTCATTTAATTTTCTATCTAGATAGGCATTCCGCGCTGGATTCATTTTAAAGCTTGATAGGTCAATGATAGCCTGAATCTCTTGGTTAGGTAATTCCGATAAAACTTTTGTAACTCTAGACTGGCAGACTCCCTCAAAGTCAGTGGTAAGATTCTCATCTAAAACAATATCTCCGCTAGTAACAGTATATTTTACCGGAAGTCCAGATAGAGGCTTCACTGCAATCATTCTATAGCTAGCTTTAAAAATTAATGGAGCAGGTGGTGCGCCTCCAAAAGTAGCATTTTGACTGGTGTTGGTAGCGCGAATATCTATTTTTGATAATAATTCTTCTATCCGTGAAGCAAAATAAGCATTAAGCACAATTTCATTATTATCCTCACTTTCAACCCTCACAATTTGACCATGCGCTCTCAATATACTTTCATAGCCTTTGACTAGATACCCAAGTTCATCAACGGGGTTAAAAATTTGATCCATAGAGCTATTATAATAATTTTCCGCAAGTCTTGCATATTTTATAATATTTTTTTGATGCTCTTCTCTAGATAGTTTCCATAACACATAGTAATTATCTTGATTTTGATAGGTTGATTCACGAATTAGCCCTTCAAGCTCCGCCAATGAAGATGACTCAGAAAACGATTCTGCCTCATCAACAAATTTATTATCACGATCAGAAAGGAATGTTTTTGTCTCGCCAGAAATATTAACGCTGATTTGGTTAGAAATATCTAAAAATGCAGCTTCATTTGCTAAATTGATATATTCTGAATCTGTTAAGCCTTTTTTTGAAACTGCGCCAAAGCCAACATAATGACCCTGAATTTTTTTACCTGAATCCCTCACCCACTTTGGTGAACCAAACTGACCAAAAGCAAATTGAATTAACAAAAATAATATTGAAATTCGCTTAATGCTTAATTTGTTCATTTGGATTTTACCAATTTAGTCATTTAAATATTTAGATACTGCTAGCTGGAATTCTTTGCTTATTGATACCGCTCTTTGTTCAATTCTTTCTTTGGTCCAATATTTAGTTCCATTTTTTGAAAATTCTTTTTTATCTAAATCGTTCTTGATTTGATTGTATAAATTTTTATTATAATTATTTTTATCTTCGAAATATGAAATTTTTACATCGTTTCTTTTAAAGCCATAAATTTTATCTTGAAGAGTTCTGTTGCCTAATTTTTTATTTAAAGCACCATCAATAATTATAATATTTCCTATATTATTGACATAATCATTTATTTCATTAGCCGTTAACCCCCATTTAGTTGGATCTTTTGGCAATATATGCTCTTGAGTAGCATTTTCATTAAATGATAAGCTCTTTTGATTGTAATTGAATTGGTTAATTTTTTGATATATAAATTTTATAATAAAATAATCTAATTTTTTTCTATAATCCAATTTTCCAATTTGTATATCCATATCTACCATTTCATCTTCAAGTATCTTACGAAGTTTAAGGATAATTTTATTTTTTAAAGCGTTACTCCATTTGCTGGTGAATTTATCAATACTAAATTGCTTTTTACCAAATTCATGATTGATAAATTTTTCAATTTCAATTGAAAAATTATGATAAACTGCTTTTTCAACTTTATTTGCTTGGCCTTTTCCTAATACATGAAAAGATAAAGAAAAAATTTCAATCTCTTTAAAAAGCAATGAGATAGATCTTGCAATAGAAGAAAACTTTGATTGGTCATTAAATTTATCCTTAATAACTGATGAGTTTCTAATTAAAGAAAGGAGTAAAACATAGCATTGCTTAACACCTAATGATTTTATACTATTTAAAGATGCGATTATTCTTTTATCGTAGTGAGTTGTGGAAGAATAGTTGCTGGTAAAATAATTATCATATCCGGGATTCATTAATCTTCTAAAATGATATGAATTTATCAATACTTCATCTAAAAAGTTTTTTAGAAACTTTGATCTATCTTTTTTGTTTTTAAATTTTTCATTTAAATAATATTTAAAATTTGCATAAAGTTTTTTATCCGTTGACCATCCATATTTAGAAATCCAAAAATACCTTAAAAACTGATTAAAATTAAAACCATCAATTTGTGCAATATTTTGTATAGAATCATTCCATGATTTTTCATAATCTTCATTTTGATCCAAATTTCTTAGTATTTGATTTTTTATTAAATCGGAACTAGTTAATGGTTCATTTTTACTATTAACAGTCTCAAAAATTTCATATGCAGCAACATCATCAGTAACAGGTATAGAAATAACTTCAATTTGCTCTAGAGACTGTAAAACTTTTATAATTGTTTCTCTTTCATTGTCTTCATCAAAATGGAATGAAATATAATCAATAAGTTTTTCAGCAAATGTTTTATAATTTCGTAAAATATTTTTTTCTGAATCATTATCCAATGCTGTCAAAGTGGTTTTATGATTTTTTTCATAATCATTTTCATTTATAATGATTTTATCAAAATAATCTTTAATAATTCTACCAACTCTTATTCTTGGTTGCTGTTCTTTTGTCCAACCAGTTTTTATGTTTAACATTTTATTAATATCATTAACTATAATTAAAAACTTTTCACTCTCTGACTTGTTTTTTTTGTATTTAATATTTACCAAATATCTTGAATAGTCCCTTATTACCGCTAAAAGAATAGCTACTGTTATAAATCTCTGTTGACCATCTATAATTTCATATTGATTCTTAGGATCTGATTCATTGTTATGTTTAAGAATAATTGAACCAGAAAAGGAAAGTCGAAATTCGCTTTTATTTTCAGGAATTAATAATTCGTCCCAAAATGAAATAATTCTATCACGAGTCCAAGAATAATTTCTTTGATAAGGAGGAATAATGAAATTATCTCTTCCTTCAAACTTTTCATAAATTTTAACTAGCCTTGGTTCTCGTATATAATCTTTATTAGCCATGCAGGAATATAAGAATAAAAATTTTACTCATATATATAACAAATAAGCATATTTCCCAAAACTTCAACCAATTTAAATGGGTAACTATATGTAACAATGCTTGCTACTTTAAAGTCAGGATTGTATGTGTTTATTGCTAATCTGGGATTGCTGTGGGCTCATAAAACCCAATTCAAATAATAATAGTGTGATGCGGTTAGTCATAGCTAGACGGATTTAATAAATAAATTAGCGGAGGGGGAGGGATTCGAACCCCCGAACGCTTTAACACGTTGCTGGTTTTCAAGACCAGTGCAATCAGCCAGGCTCTGCCACCCCTCCGTTAAAAAAATTATGATATTTAATTAAGT
>MDSW01129529.1_pt1 | contig 11166 bp, 6 predicted proteins | sample 811171 | NCBI WGS metagenome assembly MDSW01 (sample SAMN05326641, study PRJNA326480) | marine metagenome | isolation source: seawater | place: Atlantic Ocean: North West | collected 2012 | reverse complement strand
ATATAAATTTGATTATTAATCAGAGAGAAATTTCATCCACAAATATTTCCTCGTTTAAAAGACTCAATGGAGCAAAAGTTGAAAAGAGAGATTTAGATTATATCCTTAATGAAGGAAAGATTTCTATTTCTAAAAATGAAGAAAAAAATTCTATACTTCATATCTTAAATTCAAATTTTTATTTAGATAAAAGAAGACAAAATAAAATTCCATTGAATATATCAGGAGATCACCTAAGTTTACAAATGACTTTTATTTCTTTACCCAAGAATAACATAAAAAATATCAAAACTTTATTTGAAAGTAATGATTTAAAAGTAGATAGACTTTTATGCAAACCTTTAACAGCCGGAATAAATTTATCAAATGAAGAAAATAATTTAAAAAATTTTTTTTTACTAAACATTGATAATGAAATAAGTACAGTTTCTATTTATGAAAATTCTTCTTTAGTTTTTTTTAAAACTTTTCCATTTGGAACTAACTTCATTTATAGAGATATAACCCAACTTTGTTCTATTAAAGATAAAGAGGCAAGATCAATAATAAGTGAAATAAATTTTAATAAAAAAGATGAAAATAAAACAAAGTATATAGACAAAAAATTTTTTTATGAATCCAAATTTACTAAATTAAGTGTCTCTCATTTCAGAGATATTATTGATTCCAGAATCCAAGAGATGATAAATTATTTATTTAATAAAAATTCTAATTTAAATTTTTTTAAAAGCAGATTGTCTCATATGTATTTAGTATTTGAAAACAAAGTATTCTTTGAAAATCTTAGAGAAATATTTAAAGAACACCTAAATTTTAATTCAGATAAAATTATCTTGAAATCAATTCCATTAGAAGATCTTCCTTTATTAGGTGCTGCAGAGTTAGTATTTAAGGGGTGGCATGCAGAAGCTATTCCTTACGCACAAGAAAAAAAATCATTATTTGCAGGGATTTTTTCACGTTTTTTCCAATAATTTCTATTGTAGCTTTTCGTAACATTAGTTGTTTTAAGGTTAAATTTTTATTTATGTATAAATTTTACATGTGGGAAAAATACCAAAAAACAATTAAAGACAAGCTAAATTTTTCTGGAATTGGTTTACACAGTGGTATTACAGCCAGTGTAACTTTAAGACCTTCAGATTCAAATACAGGTATAGTTTTTAAAAGAACAGATCTCAAAAATAATAATGAAATATTAGCGGATTTTAAAAATGTTAGTTCGGCAAAACTTTGTACAAAAATAGAAAACAAATTTGGTGCAAGTGTATCAACCATAGAACACTTAATGGCAGCTTTTTATATTTGCGGTATAGATAATTTAATCATAGACATTAACGGCCCAGAAGTACCTATTATGGACGGATCATCCTCAGACTTTGTTAGGATGATTGAAAATACTGGTGTTAAAACTTTAGACAAGAAAAGAGAGTTTGTGTTAATAAAAAAAAGAGTTGAGCTAAAAGATGACAAAAGATCAATAATTATAGAACCTGCCAATTCAACGTTTAAAGTAAAATTTACTCTAAGTTACAAAAATCCTTTAATAGGAAATCAAGAAAATTTTATTGATTTTAAAAATGAAGGTCTAAAAGAAATTTATTCTGCAAGAACTTTTTGCTTATTCGAAGATGTTGAAAAAATAAAATCCCTAGGTCTTGCAAAAGGCGGAAGCTTAGACAATGCTCTTGTTGTTCAAGGAGACAAAGTTATCAACAAAGAAGGTCTAAGATCTGAAAAAGAATTTGTAAATCATAAAATTTTAGATTTGTTAGGCGACTTTATGCTTGCTGGAAAAAGATTTATCGGATCAGTAGACTGTCTTCACGGTGGACATTCTCTTACCAATGCGTTTTTAAGAAAAATCTTTTCAGATCAAAAAAACTTCTCACTCAATGAAGATCACTCATCGCTAAGTTTTAAAAAACCCCAAAACTATCAAAAAAAACTAGCAGTAAACGCTTAATCAAAAACTTAAATTTACCACAGCAGTTTTTTTTGTTATTAATCTAGCTATGCTGAAGTTTATTTTTTTGACGTGTTTAATTTTTTTAACAACTTGCAGCTCACCAGAAAAGAAAGCAGTTAACAAATCTTTACCCACAAAAGAGCAAGCCATAGGAGTTTACCAAGAAGGTTTAAAGGCTCTTCAAAAAGCAGATTATTTTTATGCTTCAAAAAAATTTAGTGAAGCAGAGATGTTGTTACCACAATCTGATTGGGCAGCAAAATCTTCTTTAATGTCAGCTTATTGTCTTTATTCAATAAATTTTTATGATGATGCTATTTTGGGTCTTGAGAGATTTATTAAAACTTATCCAGCTAGCAAAAATCTAGATTACGCTCACTATCTAATAGCAATAAGTTACTATGAGCAAATTTTAGATGAAGAGAAAGATTCAAAGCCCCTTTTAAAATCTAAAGATAAAATTGAATTTTTTTTAAAAAAATATCCAGACACTGATTATGCAATAGACTTGAGATATAAACTTGAATTAATTATAAATCAGTTAGCAGCAAAAGAGATATCAATTGCTCGTTATTATATTAAGAACGAAAAATGGATTTCGGCAATCAACAGGTTAAAAGTTGTTGTAGAAAACTACGATGATACTGTCTTTATAGAAGAAGCACTTTTCCGCTTGGTTGAAATATATTATAAAATTGGTTTGGAAGACGAGGCAAAAACCGCCGCTGTATTGCTGGGATATAATTACAATTCTAGCGAATGGTATAAAAGATCTTACAAGATATTAAACAAAAACTATTCAATAGAAAAAATCACAAAACCAAATAAAAAAGAAAGCGGGCTTATTAAAAGGACTATAAAAAAAATATTACTTTTAGATGATTAGAAAAAACAAAATATCAAAAATTTATAAAGAAAAATTTGAAAAATTTAACAAATTTAACAAAGCATATTTTGAAAAAGATAACCCCCTTATATCCGATCATGAATTTGATAAACTTAAGAATGAATTAATTAGTTTAGAGAAAAAGCATCCTTTTTTAAAAAATATAAAGGGAGTTGAAGATTCAGTAGGATTCAAACCCTCAAATAAATTTCAAAAAATAAAACATGCAAAAAGAATGCTGTCCCTTGGAAATGCTTTTGACAAAGAGGGCATGATAGACTTCAGAAAAAAAATAAAAAACTTTTTAAATATTTCTTCTGAAATTGAGTTATCTTCAGAACCAAAAATAGACGGTATATCTGCATCGCTAAGATATGAGAATGGAAGTTTAGTTTATGGTTTATCTAGAGGAGATGGTGTTTTCGGAGAGGATATAACTGAGAATCTGATAACTATAAAAGAAATACCAAAAAAAATAATTAATGCTCCAAACCTTATTGAGGTAAGAGGAGAGGTTTATATAGGAAAAAAAGATTTTGAAGGATTAAAAGATAAATTTGCAAACCCAAGAAATGCTGCTGGCGGTTCATTGAGACAAAAAGATTCTAAGGAAACAGAGCAAATACCTCTAAAATTTTTTGCTTACGGAATTGGAGAAATAAAACCAAAAATTTTTAAAAACCAAACAGATCTACTTAAAAAACTTAAACTCTGGGGTTTCCCAGTTAACCCTTATTGTAAAGTAGTTAATTCAATAGAAGAAATAGAAAAAAATCATTCTGAAATGGAGGATCTTAGATCAAGCCTAGACTACGACGTGGACGGAATAGTATACAAAATTAATGATTTTAATTTTCAGGAAAGACTTGGCTCAACATCTAACTCTCCAAGATGGGCAGTTGCTTATAAATTTTCTTCACTCAAAGCTTCTTCTAAAATAAAAGATATATCCATTCAAGTTGGACGAACGGGTGCTATCACACCAGTAGCAAAAATTGATCCTGTTACAGTTGGTGGTGTAGTTGTTTCTAATGCGACACTGCATAATGAAGATGAAATTAATAGAAAAGATATAAGAATAGGAGATGTTGTAACAATCCAAAGAGCCGGCGATGTAATTCCACAGGTTTTATCAGTTGATAAATCTAAAAGGAGCAAAGATAGCAAAAAGTTTATTTTTCCAAATAAATGTCTTTGTGGTTTTGCCACAAAAAAAGAAATCAGTTTAAATACAAAAAAAACAGATGCAGTTAGAAGATGTACTAGAGGTTATGAATGTGATTTTACCGCAAAGGAGAGGTTAAAGCATATAGTTTCAAAAGATGCATTTGACATTGAGGGGTTAGGAAAAAAAGTGATAGACAATTTTTGGAACTTAAAATTTGTAAGAACACCAGCTGATATTTTTCGTTTAAATTATAATAAATTAGATGGGCTAGAAGGTTGGGGAAAACTTTCTATAAAGAACTTACAGACTGCTATCAAGAATTCAAAAAATATAGTTTTAGATAAATTTATTTATTCAATAGGAATTAGACATATAGGACAAGAAAATGCAAAAATTTTAGCAGGGTTTTTCAAGACAGATAAAAATTTTTCAGAGTTATTTAACCACGGAAAAAGAAAGAATATTTTGAAAAATCTATATGATCTTGATGGTATTGGAGACACACAAGTAAAGTCTATTGAAGATTTTTTTTCAAATCAAAAGAATTCCAATATCATTCAATCTTTAATGTCTGTTCTTAGTATTAAAAATTTCAAAAAAATAAATAAAAAAGGAAAACTTAGTAATAAAAATATAATGTTCACGGGCGGATTTGAAAAAATGAGTAGATCTGAAGCTAAAGCTTTAGCAGAAGAAAATGGCGCTAAAATTCTTGGCTCAGTCTCTAAAAAATTAGATTATCTTGTGATTGGAAATTCAAAACCAACAAAAAAGAAAATTGATCAGGCCAAAGAATTAAAAGTAAATTTAATGACCGAAGATAGTTGGTATGATTTATTAAATAGGTGAACAGGCTTTTGTTAGATCTGTTTTTTCCTTTAAATTCATAAATCTAGATAAATTTTTCTTCACCTTTTTATGGTAATTGTTAATCCATTTTATTTCATTCTTATCTAAAATTTTTTTATTTATTAGATCTTTTTCAATTGGAGCTATAGTTAGCTCTTTAAATTTATTTTTTTTGATATAAACAAGATTCTCAATTCTTATACCAAACTCACCTTCCTTGTAATATCCAGGTTCGTTAGATACAATCATACCATCCTTTAAACTTACCTTGTTATTTTTTGATAATGATTGCGGACCTTCATGAACATTTAAGAAATATCCAACACCATGGCCGGTTCCATGTGGATAATCTAATTTTATTTTTTTTAAAAATTTTCTAGCATCTAAGTCAACTTTTGACCCAGTCGAATTTTTTTTAATTTTGAAATTTGAAACAGCAATATGTCCCTTTAAAACACGAGTATAAATTTCCTTAATATAATTAGATTTGTTATCCAGGGAAACAGTTCTAGTTACATCTGTAGTTCCAAAAGAATATTGACCACCTGAGTCCACCAAATATAATTCACCTTTTTTTAAAGCCCTATTTGTTTTGGTAGAAGCCTTGTAGTGTATGATGGCACTATTTGGTCCTGATCCAGATATTGTATTAAAACTTGGAAATTTATATGAGGAATTCATTTTTCTAAAATCCTCTAATTTTTTTTGGGCGGATATTTCTGTAATTTTTTTCTTCTTAAAATTTTTTTTTAACCAAAATAGAAACTTAGTTAATGCTACACCGTCAATTAAATGGCTTTTTTTCATATTTTTAATTTCAGTATTATTTTTAATTGATTTTAAAAAGTGAATTGGGTCTATTTTTTCTATAACATTATTTCTTCTATTTAAAATGCTTTTGTAATAAAACGAACAAGTTAAACTATCCAACCAAATCTTTTTTTTTGATATATACTTAAGTATGTTGCCAATTCTCCTTTCGTCATGAGTACGCACTCCTTTTTCTAGAATTTTTTTTATCTTTGTTATCTTTTTTGGATTTGTAAAAAGATCTATATCACCTTTTCTGCTTATCAATAGTCTAGTGTTTGGAATTGGCGAGTATGAAGAATCATAGCCTCTGATATTTAAAATCCAAGCAACATTCTCAGGAGCTGTTACTAACAAATAGTCAGCATTATTCTTTGCAAGCATGTTCTTAACCTGCGCAATTTTTTTTTGACTAGTTGCACCTGCATTTTTTATTGAAAGAGAAAAGAAGGGTTTCACCAATTCTTTGGGTCTATTAGACCAAAGCATATCTATCAAGTTTTGATTGATAAATCTTAAATTAATATTTTTAATTTTAAATAAAAAATTTAATTGTTTTTCTGTATGCAGTTTTGGATCAAAACCAAGAATAATTTTTTTATTAGTCTTTAGCACATCTTTAGGAAATTTGCTAGGTATAGTGAAAACTTTAAATTTTTTACCTGACTGATAGCGAGCCTGAATAGTATATCTTCCATCTACAAATAGGTAATTTTTATTTTTTAAAATTACAGCAAATCCAGCAGAGCCAGAAAAACTCGAAATAAACTTTAATCTATCATCGGATGGACTTACATATTCATTAAAATATTCATCATTCTTTGGAATTATGTATCCGTCTATGCTGTATTTTTTGAATAATTTTTTTAATTTTTTTATCATTTAAGTAATTTTTTTTTTAGTCTTGCCCATCCGGGACTTCTGTATTCTTCATTATCATCAAAAATCTTATCCTGATTGAAGTCAAAATCATCAGAGACTTCTTTTATTGTCTCATCATTTTTTTCTATACCGTCCTCAGGTAATTCACTTACAAATCTTGATGGCAAACTATCCATCCATTCACCATGCCATACTCTTTGCGTTGCAAAAGATATATAGGCATTTTTTTTTGCTCTAGTGATTCCAACATAGGCAAGCCTTCTTTCTTCCTCCAAAGCAAAGTTTCCTTTTTCCTCTAGAGATTTTTGGTGAGGAAATAAACCTTCTTCCCATCCTGGTAAAAACACTGTATCAAATTCCAAACCTTTAGCAGCGTGCATCGTCATAACGTTTACTCTTTCGTCACCCCATTCCTGATCAATTGATGTGGCTAGAGCAACATGTTCTAGAAAACCTTGTAAATTATCATAATCATGCATTGCCCTTAAAAGTTCTTTTAAATTTTCTACTCGACTTTCATTTTCTAAATCTTTTTTATTTTTTAGCATTGCCGAGTACCCAGACTCATCCAAAATAATTTTTAGCAGATCATAATGTTTGTTTTTTTTTAGATCAGATCTCCATTTACTTATCAACTCTAAAAGATTCTTTATTACAGATTTAATTTTTGGTTTGAATTGATTGAGCTGGAGCAGTTTACGAGACGAGTCTTCTAAACAAATTTTATTTTTATGTGAAAATTCGTACAATTGTTTTATCGTTGTTTCTCCCAAGCCTCTACGCGGTGTATTGATTATTCTTTCAAAGGCCAGATCATCAAATTTTTGATTTACAATTCTTAAATAGCAAATAGCATCTTTCACCTCCATTCTTTCATAGAACTTAATACCTCCAATGATTCTATAATTTATTCCTATTTTAAGAAATCTTTCCTCGAATTCTCTGGTTTGATATATAGCTCTAACAAGTATTGCTATATTATTTAAAGAATTATTTTTTTTAATATTCTTTTCAATAACATTGCCAATAGCACGAGCCTCTTCCTTTCCATTTTTGTAACAGTTTAATTTTACGGAATCACCTTTTTTATCATCCGTCCATAGTTTTTTCCCCAAACGATCTTTATTGTGTGAAATTAAAAAAGAAGCAGCATCCAAAATATTTTTTGTAGATCTATAATTTTGTTCTAATCTAAAAACTTTACAGCCAGTATACACTTTATCAAAATTTAAGAAATTTTTAATCTCAGCACCCCTCCAGCTATAAATTGACTGGTCATCATCACCGACGCAGCATATATTTTGATTTTCATTTAAGATTAGATTTAACCATTTATTTTGAATAAAATTTGTATCTTGATACTCGTCCACAAGTATATACTTAAAATTATTTGAATAGATTTTTCTTATATCAGGATTTTTTTCAAATAACTTTACGCAATAAAGTATTAAATCTCCAAAATCACAAGAATTTAAGTCTCTAATTTTATTCTGGTAAATTTTATAAATATTTAGTATTTGCTTTTCAAAAATACTCTTTTTAGACAACTTAACTTCTTCTGGAAGCAACCCTTTATTTTTCCATTGGTCAATTAAAGCCAGTATAAATTGTGGTGAAATTTTTTTTGCATCAATATTTTCTGCTTTTGAAATATTTCTAATTAATTTTTTTTGATCATCAGTATCTAAAATTGTAAAGTTGCTTTTAAGCCCAACTGCTTCAGCATGCCTTCTTAAAAATTTAACACTGATTGCATGGAAAGTCCCAAGCCAAGAAAGAGAGTTTAATTTTCCACCTAAATTTTTTAAAACTCTATCCCGCATCTCTTTTGCGGCTTTATTGGTAAAAGTTACACAGAGTATTTGGTTAGGCCAGGCTTTTTTTTCATTTACAATGTGGACCAATCTTGAAGTAAGAACTTTTGTTTTACCTGAACCGGCTCCTGCGACAACTAAAGTCGGACCCTCGGTGTTTAAAACAGCAGATCTTTGTTCCTTGTTCAATTTTTTTAAAAAATCTTTCATTACGAAGTACTTTATTTTTAACTACATACTGCTTATAAAACAAAGTTATGAAAACTTCAGCTATTAAAATGGTTCAGTCATACCTAAGTAAAAAAAATATTAACAATTTAAAAGAATTTATAAACATCAGAAATATTATAATCAGCATTTTCGTTTTAGTTGTTGCGGGATCACTTTTTTACTTATCGCGACCGATTTTTTTTGACTACGAATCAAATAAAGAGTTTTTTAAAAAAAAAATTAGCAATTATTTAAAAATTCAAACAAATATAAAAGGAGATATATCTTATTCTGCTTTTCCAACCCCAAGAATTGTCATTAAAGATTTAGAATTAAATTTTACTGACTCAAAAAAAAAACCAATAGCTATAAAAGAAACTAATTTTTTGATTTCAGTTTTAAAATTAAAATCTTTAAAAGAAATGGAAATAAAAAAATCTTATATTTCCAATCAAAGAATTGAAATATTTCCAGATCAATTAAAAAATTATTTAGAGTATTTTCAAAAATATAATGTCAATAATTTTTCAATAAAAAAAAGTGAAATTTTTTTTATTGATAGTCAAGGTAACGATATTTCTATTACTGATTTTAATTTAAAAAATACATTTAATAAAGAAAGGGAGAAAATATCTCTAAGAGGATTTTTTGCTCAAACTGAATTTAAGATAAATTTTTTGAATAGTAAAAATAAAGAAAAACATTTAATTTTTACAATACCAGATCTTAATACTAACTTAAAAATAATTTTTAACGATGGCAGTAATTTAGAAAAAGCTTCAGGAAAACTAAACTTAAAAATTCTTGACAATATTTTACTATTAAATTTTGATGGAGATAAACTTTATAAAATTTCAGAATCTTATTTTAGAAATAAATTTTTAAATTCAAAATTAGATGGTTCAATTAACTTTAAAGACAATTTTTATTTTGACCTAAATCTTTTGATAAACCAAGTGAATATGAGAAAACTCTTACTGTATTATAATTCACTTGGAAGAGACAAAAATTCAAATCAAATCAATATAAGCAAAAAAATTAATGGAAAAATAAACATTAAATCAAAAAAGACTGATTCTTTTTTTGGTAAAATTGAGGACACAAACTTTATTCTACTGTTTGAGAACGGAGATTTAAAAATTAAAAGTGGCTCAGCTAATCTTGGCAAAAATGGCAAAGTAAAATTTAATATTTCCTTATTAGGCAACGGTAAAGATCAAAGAATTAATTTTTTTATCAACTTTTTATCTAATAATGGAAAGAAATTTCTTAAAAAATTTAATTTAAATATAGATGAAAAAAATATTAGTTTTAATGCAGTTGGTAAAATTAATGTTATTGAAAGAAAAATAAAATTTGAAAATTTAATTGTAAATAGCGAAAGAATAGAAAACCAAAGCATTGATACTATGGAGAGTTTATTTAATCAGCATGTTATTCAAGATAGTGTTTGGGGATTTTCAGATTTTTTTAAAATTAAAAAGTTTTTAACCGAAGCTTACAAATATTTAGAATAAAATTATCTGTTGGGTCTAGTCATTTTCTTTGGATTAACAATTTTCGTAAATTCTTTTTCCGTAATAAGACCAGACTTTAAAACTTCTTCTTTTAAAGTTGTTCCGTTTTTGTGAGCTCTCTTAGCAATTTTTGCTGCATTATCATAACCTATCTTTGGTGAAAGCGCTGTAACTAACATTAAAGAATTTTCCAATAATGATTCAATTCTCTTTTTGTCTGCCTTTAAACCTTTAATACAATAATTTGCAAAAGCTTTAGCGGAGTCGCTCATAATATTTATTGATTGTAAAATATTGTGAATAATTAATGGCTTGAAGACATTTAGTTCAAAGTGCCCATGAGAACCAGCCATTGTTATACCATTATGATTTCCTATAACTTTTACACATACCATTGTTACCGCTTCGCATTGAGTAGGATTTACTTTTCCTGGCATAATCGAAGATCCAGGTTCATTTTCTGGAAGAATAAGTTCTCCATAACCCGCTCTAGGGCCAGACCCTAAAAATCTTATATCATTTGCAATTTTCATTAGGCAAACTGCAGTAGTGTTCATTGTGCCAGAAAAATTAACTATCGAGTCATGAGAAGCTAGGGCAGCAAACTTATTTTTGGCCGGTTTAAACGGAAGTTTTGTTATTTTTTTAATCTCTTTTACAATTTTTTTATCAAAGTTTTTTTTTGTATTTAAACCAGTTCCAACAGCGGTACCGCCTTGTGCTAAAAAAAATATCTCATTTAAGGCTTTTTCTATACGAGCAATGCATTTTTTTAATTGTGAGTGGTATCCTGAAAATTCTTGACCCAAAGTTATAGGTGTTGCATCCTGTAAGTGTGTCCTGCCTAGTTTAACTATTTTGCTAAATTGTTTTACTTTTCTACTCAATTCTTTTTCTAACAATTTAAGAGAAGGCAGCAATTTATTTGTAGATTTCATTGCAATTGCTATATGCATAGCACTTGGAAAAACATCATTTGTTGATTGAGATTTGTTAACATGGTCATTAGGATGAACTGGTTTTTTGGTTCCCATTTTTCCTCCCATCATCTGAATCGCTCT
>MDSW01186716.1_pt1 | contig 11167 bp, 13 predicted proteins | sample 811171 | NCBI WGS metagenome assembly MDSW01 (sample SAMN05326641, study PRJNA326480) | marine metagenome | isolation source: seawater | place: Atlantic Ocean: North West | collected 2012 | reverse complement strand
GTACTAAAACATCTATTTCATTATTTACCTCAAAAAAACATCCAAAAGAAGAGTAGCCTTTAACTACGGCATCTTTAATTATATCCCCAACTTTAAATTTTTCTACAATTTTTGCTTTATCAACTTTTTTGTTTGTAGAAACAATTTGTCTTCTAGATACACAGGCATTTCCTCTTATTTTATCTAATTTAATAATTGCAAATTTTTGTTCTACTCCAATTAAATGATCAATATTTTTTAATGGTTTATCTGATATTTGTGAACCTGGACAAAACATCAATGATTGTGTTTCTATATGTTCTACAATAACACCACCTTTGCACTTTGAAGTAATTTTTCCATTAATTGTTTCATTTTCTTCATATGCTTTTTCCAGTTCATACCAGCCTTTTATTTTTTTTGCTTTTTGCGCTGATACTATTACGTCACCGTTTTTATCTTCAATTTTTTCTAATAAAACTGAAACAGTTTCTCCCTCAACAATTTTATTTTGCATACCAATCATTTTCATTTCATTAATATCAATTACAGGCTCACTTTTTAAGCCTGGAATAAATAAGAAAATATATTTTTCTGTAATTTTAGTAATTTTACCTTCAATTACTTTTCCTTCTTCTATTTTATTCTTCGATAATTGGTTATTTAGTAATTTCTCAAATTGCTGACTAGCTGGCGATGACAAGTCTTTATAAATTTCCATTAAACTTTTAGTTTCCTATCCATAATATCTTTAATTTTCATAAAGCACGCTTTCTTACTTAATTTAGTTGTATTAATCAAGATTGAATCTTTTGTTTTTATTAGAGGACCATATTTTCTTTTACGGTCAGATTCATCCCTATTTTTAAGGCTTTTTACTACTTCATTTAAACTTATTTTTCTGTTTATATTTTTTAATTCCTTATATCGCCTTTTCGAACGTTCTTTAAGACTTGCTGTTATAAAAAATTTAAACATTGCATCTTTTACTTGAACAGTAATTATATCTCTCCCATCAAGAATTGATCCTGCGTATTTTAATGGAGGAGAATAAGCACATTTTTGTTGAAATTTATGTACTATATTTCTAATTTTTTTATCTTTAGCTATAATTGAAGCAGAAACTGCTACTTTATCTGATAATAATTTTTTATTCTGCAAACTTTTCATTTTTAAATTTTTTATTTTTTTTTTAATTAGAGAATATGTAAACTTTTTTGGATTTTCTAATTTTAACTTGCCAATAAGTCTATATATTCGCCCAGTATCAAGATGTTGAAGGTTGTAATGCTTGGCTATTAACTTTGCTTGTGTACCTGCTCCAGCAGCAGCAGGCGAGTCAATTGCAACAGTAATTATATCTTTTTTTTTTTTTCAATTTATATTTGCTCCAAGATTTTTTAATATATTTAGAAATTTCGGAAAAGATGTATTTATTGATTTTCTGTCATTTATTTTCCATTTTCCACCCAATGTTAGGGCAGCAATACATGCCATCATAAAAATTCTGTGGTCTTTTAAAAAATCTTTTATGTGATAGTTTTTTTTTAAATTTAGATCTGGCTTTCCATATATCTTTATATTATTTTTATTTCTTTTAACTTTTATTCCTATCATTCTTAAAAATTTAATCGCAATATCTAATCTTGGACTTTCTTTTTTGTTTAATTCGCCCAAATCTTTAAAGGTTGATATTCCCTTTGTTTTTATTCCAGCAACAAGAAAAATTAATATAAATTCGTCTATCACAGAGCTGTTTAAACTTGGAGGACAATTGATAGATTTTAATATTTTTGAACTTTTAACAAATATATCTGCAGTCTCTTCGCCCTTATAAATTTTTTTATTTTTAAAAGTTATTCTGCAGCCCATCATTCTTAGAATATTAATAAGTCCAATTCTGCTTTTGTTTATATTTACATTTTTAATTGTAATTTCTGAATTTTTTGAAAGTAAAGTAAGAACAATAAAAAAAGCACTTGAACTAATGTCGCCTGGAATAGAATAGTTAAAGGCATTATATTGCTTTAAGCCTTTTACTTCAATTAAGTCAAAGTTTTTGTTTGATTTTACTTTGATTGGGATTTTCAAATATTTAAATAAGAGCTCTGTATGATTTCTACTTTTTTTAGCACGTATTATTGTTTTACCAGGAGCATTTAAAGCTGCAAAACAACAAGCTGTTTTTATTTGAGCAGAGCCAATATGCTCTACGTAATTAATAGGTCTAATAAATTCAGTTCCTTTAATATTTACAGGTAAGAAATTTTTGTTCGATTTTATATTTGCTCCAAAAAGTTTTAAAGGTTTAGTGACTCTTGAAAAATCTCTTTTTGATAAACTTTTATCCCCAATCAATCTTATTTTTTTATCAGTCTTAATTAGTAGAGAAAGTATAAGCCTCCCAAGTGTCCCTGAATTTCCAGCATTAATTACTGTATTGTTTTTAGGATTAAAACCATTTAAACCAAATCCATAAATCTCATAAAAATTTTTTTTTTTTTTATAATTTATACCGAGTTTTTTAATGGCTTTTAACGCATTTAAAACGTCTTCTGACTCAAGAAGATTTGAAATTTTCGAAGTCCCCACAGCTTGGGAAGCAAGTAATACAGATCTTATCGATAAACTTTTGTCAGAACTAACTCGGATGGTTTTTTTAAATTTAGGTATTTTTTTATCAATATAAATATGATTTGGCATTAGAAATCAATTTATTTTAAATTCATTACCAAAGTATACAGACCTAGCATGTGTATCATTTATAATTTCTTGAGGACTTCCAGATGCAATAATCTTTCCATTTGATAAAACTATAGCTCTGTCAACGCATGTTAGTAAGTCCCGCGCATTGTGATCACATACAATAATTGACATTTTTTCCATTGATTGAAGGTTGATTATTATTTCTTGTATCATTTTTATCGATAAAATATCTAAAGCAGCATAAGGTTCATCCAGAAGTAAAATTTCAGGATCATTAATTATAGCCATTCCAATTGCTAATTTTCGTCTTTCCCCTCCAGATACATGTTTTGCTTTTACATTTAAAATCGAGTCAAATCCAAATTGACCGATAATTTTATCAATTTTAGAAATTCTTAATTCTTTTTCCTTTATGTGAATTTCAGCAACAGCTGTTAAATTTTCTAAGACAGTTAAATCATAAAAATATCCACCATACTGTGGACAATATGATAAATGAAAGTTTCTAGATCTTTCATGAATTGGAAGATTTGTACAATCAGTACCATTCAAAAAAATTTTACCACTTTTTTGATTTTCAATATTCATAATTATTTTAAATATTGTACTCTTGCCCACTCCATTCGGACCAAGCAGTCCCAAAACTTCTGATCGATTAACTTTAAAAGATATATCGTTTAAAATTCTTCTATTATCATAGAACATAGAAATTTTATTTAATTCGAGCAAAGTCTCTTGCTCTTTAAAACTTTTAATACGGAACTTTTTAATAACTGCCATTAATTTATTGTTACTGTTACTTTGTTTTTATTGTTATCTGGATTAATATTTATAACTTTTGTTTCAATATTTAAAATAATTTTTCCTGCTTTCATTATAGATTGTGGATCTGTTACTACAACATTATTATATGCTATTGCAATATTTGTTTGCATATTTACATCAAAATAATCACAAGCGATTTCTTTATCTTCGTAATTAATTAATACATTTTGATAAAAATTTGATTGTAAACTCGATGAATTATATTCCGCAAAGTCAGACACTATATAAATTGTTGATTTGTTCTTAGTTGTTATAATGCCCCTCACATTGTCTAGATCTAGCACATTTTTATCTTCAGAATTTGTTCTACCAGAAGTAGCCAGTATTTTATATTTATTTCCACTTTTATCAGTTGTTAGATATTCAATATCTTTAATTATATTATCTATTTTTGGCTTATTCGGTTTTATTTTTTTATTAAGACTGATTTCTTCACTTTTTATTTCTTCACTTTTTATTTCTTCACTTTTTATTTCTTCACTTTTTATTTCTTCACTTTTTATTTCTTTACTTTTTATTTCTTTGTCAGAAATTATTTTTGTTTTATCACTGGTTTCATCAATAAAGGTTTTTGACTCTTCTTTTTTTGGTATAATTTCATCAATTTCTGTTTTAATTTTTTCCTTACTATTGTCTTCCGAAATTTTGTTATAGTTTGCAAAATAACTAAAATAAACACCACCTAAAATAATCAAAATTATTAATACTATAATAACTTGGATTAGAGATTTTAGAGACATTTAACTGATATTTGCACTCAATAAAGCATGTACAGAAATAATGCCAATAGTTTTCTTTTTTTGTTTACCATTATGAACACAAAGTGACGTAATCTTGTTTTTATTCATTACATATAGGCTTTCTGTTGCAAGCATATCCTTATTAACACTTTTAGGATTTTTTTTCATAACAGATTTTATTTTTAGATCATGTAAATTTTTAAACTTTCGATTTAATCTTTTTAAGTCACCATCGGTTAATATTCCAGTAGTAATATTTTTATTATTCTTCACTATTAATACGCCTAAACCTTTTTTTATAAGAATCTTTAAAGCATTTTCCATTTTTGTTGTCTCTTGAACAAAAGGAATTTTGTTTCCAGTAAGCATTAAATCGCTAACAGTTTTAAGTTTCATTGAAAGAGCTCCCCCAGGATGAAATTTTTTAAAGTCTAACTTCCCAAAGTTATTATATTTCATGCACGTTATTGCAATTGCATCACCTAGCGCCAGTTGTATTGTAGTTGATGAGGTAGGAACTATATTTCCTGGACCTGCCTCTTTTACTGTGGGTAATAAAAATTTAATGTCGGAATTTTTATAAAGAATTGATTCTTTTTTTGAGGTTATACCTATTAATTTAATATTTTTATTTCTGGATGTGTACCGAATTATATTTTTAAGCTCTTCACTTTGTCCACTCAAACTTATTAATATAACAATATCATTGGATGATATTTGCCCCATATCTCCATGACTAGAATTTGATGCATCTAAAAAAAAAGATGGAATTCCAATTGAAGAAAATGTTGCTGCCCATTTTTTTCCTATAATGCCACTTTTGCCGACTCCAGATATAATTATTTTACCATTTTTACAGTTAATAATTGTTCTTACTATTTGATTAAAAGAGTTTCCAATAGATGATTTTATTTTTTTTAAAGCATAAATTTCATCTTGAATTACATTTTTTGCAATTATTTTTACTTTATTAATTTTCATTTAATGTGACCAAATATCTTCTTTAAAAGAAGCAAAATCTAATTCAACTCTAGTGGGTAAAAATTTTATAGTTTTACTATAGAGATCTAACCGTTTTTCTCTCTCCAAAATTTTATAAAGTCCTTGATATATTTTGTGAAGATAAATAACATCATTTGCACAATATTGAAGTTGTTTATTTGATAGTTCTCCCCCAAAGTCTGAAGTTTGTAATTGTTTACTAATATCAACACCTATGAATTCTTTAATTAAATCTTTTAAACCATGTTTGTCAGAATAACTTCTAGCAATTTTACTCATTATCTTTGTACAAGCGATATTATTAACATTAACATTTAAATATTTTTTTATAAATAACAGATCAGCCCTTGCATAATGAAATATTTTATTTATTTTTTCATTAACTAATAATTTTTTAAGATTTGGAGCGTTATAATTGTCTTTATTTAATTGAATTATATGAGCATCATTATTTCCACTTGAAATTTGGACTAAACACAATCTGTCTCTTTCAACATTTAAACCCATGAACTCACAGTCTATTGCAATTTTGTCACTAAAATGCATTTGATCTGGTAAATCTTCTTTATGTAATTTAATATCTATATTCATTGATCAAATATATATATGAAACCAAAAGAAATTCTAGTTTTCGGTGCTTCAGGCCAAATAGGGAGACACTTAATAAGAAAGTTAACAAAAAATAACTATAAAGTTGTTGCTATCACAAGAAATATTCATCAAAAAGGATATATTTTAAAAACACAAGCAAACCCAGGCTATCTTGAGATTGTAGAATTACCTTATTTTAATATAGAAAAAATAAATTCTTTATTAGAAGAATGTTCAATTTGCATTAACTTAATCGGTATATTGCATGAAAAAAGAAAAAATTATTTTAAAAATATCCATACTATATTCCCAGATATATTATCAAAATTGTCTGCTGAAAAAAATATTGAAAAATTAATTCATCTTTCCTCTCTTGGAATTGAAAAATCTATAGATAGCAAGTATGCTATAAGCAAACTGGAAGGAGAAAATAAAATTAAAAATAATTTTGATAGAGCTGTAGTATTAAAACCTTCTATAGTTTATTCTGTAGATGATAATTTTACCACAAATTTTATGAATTTATTAAACATCCTACCTATTATGCCAATATATTATAATGGAAAAACGAAATTTGCACCTATACATGTTACAGATTTAGCTCAAATAATCTTTGATGTAGTTGAGGGAAAAGTCAATGAACAAACTATAGAATGTGTTGGCCCAGAAATTTTTTCATTTAAAGAAATTATTTTAAAATTATTAAAAAGTTTAGATAAGAAAAGATTATTGATTCCTTTACCTTTGACACTAGCAAAAATGACTGCAAAAATTTTTGAAATAATGCCCAATCCTCCAATAACTGTTGATCAAATAAATTTATTAAAGCATGACAATATCCCTTCAGGAAAATATAAAACCAATTTTGATTTAGGTCTTAGTGCGAATAGAATTTTTGAAGAAGAAATAGAGAAATATAGCTTTAACTGGAGAGAAGGTGGACAATATTCTAGAGATAAATTTTTAAAGAAAAATCAATGATAAATTATATAGTATATTTAATAATAATTATTATTTTGGTATTAGTATCTGTTATTGCCTTAAAAGCAATGAGTAGAGGAATAGATGCTAAACGAAAGTTAAATAAAGAAAAGCTATATGACAAATATAAAAATAAATAAAAAAACAAAGATATAGATTAAATATTTTGTGAAAAATCAATTACCTAAAAATTATTTAAAAAAAATAAAATTAAAAAAATTTCTAATTAAAATTAAAAAATCTAATTTAGCCTGATTTTATTTTTTTCTCAATAAATTGAGGAACTTCATCTTCTTTTTCTATAAGATCTTCTTTTTTACCCTTAGGCTGAAATACAATCATTAAATGAAGTGGGCAGTAAGAAAATTTTTCAACATTTTTTCTTCCACAAAAAGAAGATTCTTTTTCATCTGGATGTCCTTCCATATATTTACAAGTATTCTCATTTAATTCTTCAAGCTTTAGATTTTTTGCTGGCTCAAAGTCCTTATTTAAAATTAATGATCTAAATTTACTTCTTCTCCCTCTTTTTTGAGTTTCTTGATTGGCAGATTTCAAATATTCTTTATTTTGTAAAACTGTTGATCTAGTTTTTATTTTTGCAGATAGATTTAATCTGTGAGCTTTTCCTATAACTGCATTCCTACTTATACCGCCGATGATTTCAGCGATTTGACTAGCTGTTTGACCTTTACCCCACAACTCTTTTAATTTATTTACTTTTTCATCAGTCCAGCTCATAGCACAATATTTAGTATGTGATTATATTTTTGTAACATCATCTTGAGAGCATATATATAGCTCAATAACAAGCTTTTTTTTTTGTTTTTTAACAATTTTTTAAAAAAAAGTTTAAGAGTAAGTATTAATGGTTGAATTAGAAAATAAATATCAAATTGGTGTCCGTCGTTTTGGTTTAGTTAATTGGGTAGGGGCTTTTAGCCTCTATAAGAAAGAAGTTTTACGATTTTTGATTGTATCAGGACAAACACTTATAGGACCAATATTAACTTCAATTTTATTTTTAGTTGTAATTTCTTTGGCTATAGGAGATGAACGAGCGGATGTTTTAGGCGTTCCCTACATAGAATTTCTTGCTAATGGACTAATTATGATGCAGGTGATCCAACAAAGTTTTTCTCATTCTAGCTCATCTTTAATGATGAGTAAGATGATGGGTACAATTATTGATTTGGTAAATAGTCCATTATCAGCATTAGAAGTTACAATTTCGATTGTTCTCGCATCAATAACAAGAGCATTATTTATTGCTGCAATATCAACTTTTATATTTATAGTTTTTTTAGATATAAATATACAAAATTATTTTCTCTGGTTTTTATATATTTTTCTTGCTGGATTTTTTTTAGGTTCAGCGGGATTCATTGCGGGTCTTTATGCGGACAAATTTGATCAGATGGCAACGGTAACAAATTTTATAATTGTTCCTCTGTCTTTTTTATCAGGAACTTTTTATAGTATAGAGAAATTGCCTAATATTTTAAAAAGTTTAAGTTTGTATAATCCATTTTTTCATATGATTGATGGATTTAGATATTCATTCATAGGTCAATCAGATGGTTCTATAAAATTTGGAATAATATTCCTATTAATAATATCTTTAATTACATTTTACATATCTTATTTATTATTTAAAAAGGGATATAAAATTAAATCTTAATAATGAGCGCTCTTGCAAAAAATTATAATAGAAGAAAAATAGCTTTTAAAAGAGGAAAGGGAAGTTTTTTGTATTCAACCAATGGTAAAAAGTATTTGGATTTTGTTCAAGGTATAGCTGTAAATTGCCTAGGCCATTCTAATCCATATTTAATTAAAGCAATTAATAAACAATCCAAAAAAGTTTGGCATGTTTCAAATGCATTCTTAATACCCGAAGGAGAAAAACTAGCTTCAAGACTTGTAAAAAAAACTTTTGCTTCTTCTGTTATTTTTCAGAATTCAGGAGCTGAAGCAACAGAGGCAGCAATAAAAATAGCTAGAAGATATTTTTACTCTATTGGTAAAGCAAAAAAAAATAGAATTGTTTGTATAAAAAATTCATTTCATGGAAGAACAATTGCTACAATAAATGCAAGTGGATCAAAAAAAATGATGGAAGGATTTGGTCCAAAGGTCCCTGGATTTGATCATTTTGAATTTGGTAATTTAAAATCTTTAAAAAAAAAGATATCTAATAATACTGCAGCTGTATTAATTGAAACATCTCTTGGAGAAGGTGGAGTGAAAGCTCACAGTAAAGCTTTTTTAAAAAATTTAAGAAAAATTTGTAATAAAAAAAATATTCTATTAATTCTTGACGAAGTTCAATGTGGAATAGGAAGATCGGGTAATTTTTTTGCGTTTGAGTATGCTAAAATTAAACCAGATATTGTTCCAATTGCCAAAGGAATAGGTGGGGGTTTTCCAATAGGTGCAGTTTTAATGACAAAAAAAATTGCTTCAGCAATGATACCAGGAACTCACGGGAGTACATTTGGCGGAAATCCACTAGCTATGAGCGTGGGTAATGCAGTTTTAGATGTTATTTTTAAAAAAGGATTTCTTTTAAATGTTAAAAAAAAATCAAATTATTTTAATAGAGAACTAAATAAAATCAAAAATGATTATCCTAAATTAATTAAAGAAGTTAGAGGCACAGGTTTGCTAATTGGATTGCAACTTTTTCAAGAACAGAAAAAATTTATCAAAAAATTAGAAGATAATAAGTTACTTACCATTAGAGCAGCAGACAATGTAATCAGAATATTGCCACCTTTGAATGTAAAAAAAAGTGAAATTGATTTAGCTTTAAAAATAATTAAAAAAGTATGTAAAGAGTATAGAGTATAATCTTCAATGAAAAACTTTATTAATCTTAAAGATATTCCATCAATAGATTTAAGAAAAATCTTAAAAGATGCAAAAAAAAGAAAGAATAATAGAAAAAAATTAAACACACTAGAGACCGACAAGGACAAACCTTTAAAGGGAAAGTTAATTATACAGATGTATGAAAAAGCAAGTTCAAGAACTCGTCTTAGTTTTCATCTTGCAATAAATCAATTAGGAGGTGGAACAATTACAATAAAATCTAATGAATTGCATTTAGGCAAAGGAGGGGAAAGTTTAGCTGACACTGCAAAAATTTTATCAACTTATGGTGATGGATTTATGTTAAGAACTGATAGTGATAAAAAAATAGAAGATTTTAGTAAAAATTTAAATATTCCAATTATTAATCTATTAAGCCCAAGTTCCCATCCGTGCCAGGTTCTTTCCGATATATTTACTGTTGAAGAGATTAAAAAGAAGCACATATCAAAATTAAATATATGTTGGATTGGAGACTGCAATAATGTCCTTAATAGTTTAATAGCTACTTCAGTAAAATTTAAATTTAATTTAAATATTGGATGTCCAAAGAGTTATAGGCCACCAAAGTTTGTAATTGATTGGGTTAAAAAAAATAAAAGAAAGTTAAATATTTTTGCAGATCCAAAAAAAGCAATTAAAAATGCCGATGTTATATTTTCAGATAAAGTAATTTCTATGAATGACAAAGTTAACAAATTAAAGAAAATTAAAGATTTTAAAAATTATTGTATTAATTCAAGTTTAATGAAATATGCGAAACATGATGCAATATTTTTACATTGTCTTCCTCGGGGCCCAGAAGTTTCTAATGAAGTTTTTTTAGGAAAGCAATCTAAAGTGTGGCAACAAGCCTTGAATAGAGTTTATGTTCAAAAAAGTATTTTATTATATTGTTTTGGAAAATTAAGGTAGTGGCAATGGATTGTCAGAATATTGATTCATAAATAGAATAATAGACGCTCTATCTTTGTCTTTTTTTAATCCAGCAAAAGCCATTTTTGTTCCTTTAATATAAGATTGTGGTTTTTTTAAAAATCCATTCATTTCTTCAAATGTCCAAGATTTTCCATAAGCAATTAAAGCTTTAGAATATTTGTAGTCATCAAGGGCAGCAATATTTCTCCCAAGAACACTATAAAGCGCGGGTCCAATTTTATTTTTTCCACCTTGTTTAATTGAATGGCACGCAGAGCATTTTTTCCAAACTTTTTTACCATGGTCAAAATCCCCATTCGCTAATAATGCAACTATATCAACAGTTTCAACAGTACTTGTTTCTTGACCAGAGCTTGCGGTTGAAACCTCAACTTTATATGCGCTTGTATTGGGTTTTTCGACATGGAAAACTATATCTGAAATTTTACCTATTCCAAAAACTACTAAAAAAACAACAAGAACTGCTGCTACTATTTTATTTATTTCAAAGGAATCCATGGTTTTTTATTATTATGGTCGTATAACATGTT
>MDSW01169035.1_pt1 | contig 11168 bp, 12 predicted proteins | sample 811171 | NCBI WGS metagenome assembly MDSW01 (sample SAMN05326641, study PRJNA326480) | marine metagenome | isolation source: seawater | place: Atlantic Ocean: North West | collected 2012 | reverse complement strand
TGAAGGTGCATCCAGTTTGTGTTTATGATGTGTTTCTGCAATTTCAATATCGTATTCATTGCCTCCAAGAGACGAAGCTGCTTTTTTTACCAAACCAAATAAAAGGTTTACACCAATACTCATGTTAGATGACATCAAAATAGGAATTTTTTTTGAAAAACTTTTAATTTTATTTTTTTGTGTACTTGTTATTCCTGTAGTTCCTATTACTAAGGCTGTTTTTGTAGTACTTGCAATTTTAACATTTGATAAAGTTGATTGTGGTGTTGTAAAATCTATTACTACATTAGCTTCTTTAAAAACTGACGCTGCATTATTTGTTATTAGTATACTTGAGTTAATATCCGTAACGTCGCTTAATTTTTTTCCAATTTTAGGATGGGCTTTGTGTTCAAATCCCCCGACAAATATAAAATTTTTATCTTCTAATATTTTTTTGATCAGTTCTTGACCCATTCGACCTAAACAACCAGCGATGCCTACTTTAATTTTTGCCATATGACTGCTTATACTTTGGGTAAACTTGAATGAAAAGAAATTAAGTTAAATCTTCCCATACTTCTTTGATTTTCGTAAAAAAACCTTGTGATTTTGGGCTATGTTTTTTTGATGTTCCGCCTTCTTTTTCAAATTCTTTCAATATTGATTTTTGTTTACTGTTTAAATTAACTGGTATTTCAACATTTGCTTCAACATACATATCTCCCCTTCGATTTTGTCTTAGAATACTCATTCCCTTGCCTTTAAGTCTAAATTGAGTTTCGGATTGAGTTCCAGTAGGAATGTTTAATCTTGCCTTTTTACCATCTATTGTTGGGACTTCAACTTCGCCACCCAGTATTGCTGTAGTTATTGAAATAGGTATTTGGCAAAAAATATTTTCTTCTTGTCGATCAAATAAATTATCTTTTTGTACATCAACAAAAATGTACAAATCCCCATTTCCTGCACCTCTCTGTCCTGGCTCCCCCTCTCCAGAAATTCTTATTCTAGTACCTGTGTCAACACCCGCTGGTATTGTAACTGAAATTGTTTTTTGTTTTTTAACTTGACCTGTTCCACTACATTTTAAACAAGGATTTTTTATTGATGAACCTTCGCCACCACATGTTGGACAAGGTCTTTCAATGGAAAAAAAGCCTGAGGTTGATCTTACTTTTCCATGGCCATTACAAGATGAACAAATGCTTGGTCCTGCCTTATCAGCACTACCAGTTGCAGAACAATTTGTGCAACTTGTATAACTTGGGATTCTTATTTGAGTTTTTTTTCCTGCAAAAGCTTCTTTCAAGTTTATAGACATATTATAGCGCAAATCACTACCCCTTGATGGGCCGCGTTGGCGAGAAGATGATCCAAAGCCACCACCAAAAAATTCTTCAAAAATATCTGAGAAACCTCCAGCAAAATCACCGAAGCCTTGCTGACCACCCATACCCCCTTGTCTGAAAGCATCATGTCCGTATTGATCATATGCAGCTCTTTTTTGAGGATCTTTTAAAGCTTCATATGCTGCTGTAGCTTCTTTAAATTTTTTTTCAGCTTCCTTGTTCCCCTTGTTTCTATCAGGGTGATATTTCATAGCTAGTTTACGATAGGATTTTTTTATCTCATCGTCATTTGCACTTCTGGACACACCGAGTATTTCATAAAGGTCTCTATCGGACATGAAATTCTCCTAAATTATAAATTAGAATTTGTTAATCTTTTTTATTCTCATCCACTTCTTCAAATTCAGCATCCACAACCTTTTCGTCCTTTTTATCAGATGATGGTTCTGAGCCACTCGGATCAGGCTGAGGTGCACTTTCTTCAGGGTTCTGCTTATAAATTGCTTCTCCTAACTTTAATGAAGATTGAACAAGTGCTTCGGTTTTAGATTTAATTGCTTCTATATCTTCTCCATCTTTTACTTTTTTTAATTCTTCAAGATCGAGATTAATTTGATTCTTATCTGCATCTGATACTTTGTCTCCATGTTCTTTGATATTTTTTTCTGTTTGATTAATTAAACTATCTGCATGATTTCTTGCATCAACTGCTTCTCTTTTTTTCTTATCTGATTCAGCATTTTCTTCGGCATCTTTAACCATCTTTTCTATATCTTCGTCAGAAAGGCCTCCAGAAGCTTGAATTCGTATTTGTTGTTCTTTGCCAGTTGCTTTGTCTTTTGCAAAAACATTTACAATCCCATTAGCATCTATATCAAATGTTACCTCAATTTGTGGCATTCCTCTTGGTGCCGGTGGGATCCCAACAAGATCAAATTGGCCTAATAGCTTATTGTCTGCAGCCATTTCTCGTTCGCCTTGAAACACTCTGATAGTTACTGCATTTTGATTATCTTCGGCAGTTGAAAATACTTGGCTTTTTTTGGTTGGTATAGTTGTATTTTTATCAATTAATCTAGTGAAAACACCGCCTAAAGTTTCAATTCCAAGAGATAAAGGTGTTACATCCAAAAGTAATACATCTTTTACATCACCTTGAAGTACCCCACCTTGGATTGCTGCTCCAGAGGCAACAACCTCATCAGGGTTAACGCCTTTGTTAGGGTCCTTTCCAAAAAAGTTTTTGACTATTTCGGTTACCTTAGGCATTCTAGTCATTCCTCCAACTAAAATAACATCGTCAATATCTGCGGCTTGTAAGCCAGCATCTTTTAAAGCAGTTTCACAAGGCTTTATACTTTTGTTTAGTAGGTCGCCAATAATGGCTTCAAGTTTTGCTCTTGATAATTTAATCGTTAAGTGTTTTGGTCCAGATTGGTCTGCTGTAATAAAAGGGAGGTTTACCTCTGTTTCAGTGCTGCTAGACAATTCTATTTTAGCTTTTTCAGCTGCTTCTTTTAATCTTTGTAAAGCTAATTTATCTTTTCTAAGATCAATCCCATTATCCTTTTTGAATTCTTCTGCTAAGTAATCAATAATTTGTAAATCAAAATCTTCTCCACCTAAGTGGGTATCACCATTAGTTGATTTAACTTCAAATACTCCGTCACCAATTTCTAAAATAGAAATATCAAATGTGCCCCCACCTAAATCATAAACCGCTACTGTTCCTGTTTTCTTTTTATCTAAACCATAAGCTAATGCAGCAGCCGTTGGCTCATTAATAATTCTTAGCACTTCTAGTCCTGCTATTTTTCCTGCATCTTTAGTAGCTTGTCTTTGTGCGTCATTAAAATATGCCGGAACTGTAATTACTGCTTGTGTAACTGTTTCATTAAGATAGCTTTCGGCAGTCTCTTTCATTTTTTGAAGAACGAATGCGCTTATTTGGCTTGGACTATATTTCTCACCTCTACCTTCAACCCACGCATCACCATTATCACCTTTAACTATTTTGTATGGTACTAACTCACTATCATCTTTGACTAGTTTATCATCAAAGGTTCTACCTATTAATCTTTTGATTGCAAAAAGTGTATTTTCAGGATTGGTAACAGCTTGACGTTTTGCTGATTGCCCTACTAATTTTTCCTTTGATTCAGTAAACGCAACCATAGAAGGGGTGGTTCTACCGCCTTCAGAGTTTTCAATTACTTTTGCTTCTTTGCCTTCCATAACTGCAACACATGAGTTTGTGGTGCCTAAATCTATTCCAATCACTTTTGCCATACTTTAATGCCTCTTGTTTTTTAGTTATTTACGATAATTTCAATATGGGAAATAAGTATTAAAATACAAGTTGTAACAGAAAAAAATATTGAAAATTATTCATTTTCTTGATTTTTAGTGTCGTCTTCATCGTTTTCATGATTTTTTTTATCTTCTTTTTTCGAAGGTTTCTTGGAAACGCCTACCATTGCAGGCCTTAACAATCTTTCATGAATTGTGTAACCTGTCTGTATTTCTTGTATTACCGTTCCTTCTTCAACATTAGCTTCTTCAATTTCCATAATAGCCTGATGGTAGTTATGATCAAATTTTTTATTTAGAGATTCTATTTTTTTAATTCCGTTTTTTTCTAATGCCGAGTGGTACTCCTTTAAAACCATTTTAAGTCCGTCAATAAGATTTGTTAAAGATTGACTCATATTTTCTTCTTTTGGAATTGCACTTAATGCCCGCTCAAGATTATCACCTGGTGACAATATATCTTTTGCTAAAATCATACTCCCAAATTTAATTGAGTCAATTTTCTCCTTTTCGAATCTCTTACGAAGATTTTCCATTTCAGCAAGTAATCGGATCTTTTCTTCTTTTAAAGAAGTTATTTCTTCAAGTAGTCCTTCCTCTGCTTTTTTTTCTTCTTGGCTACTTGTGTCTTCTGTTTGATCACTTTCTTCTTTATGTTCTTTATGTTCTGTATCCTTTTTTATATTTAAATTTTCTTCATGATCTTTTTCATCTAATTTTTTATTTTCATTAGTGTCCATCAATCAATAACCTTTCCTATAATTTTGGATGTATAATCAACTAAGGGAACAATTTTAGCATAGTTTAGTCTTGTAGGACCAACAACACCAATTGCACCAATAATTTCTTGTTCTTTATTTTTATATGGGGCCATTATCATAGAAAGTCCAGAGTGTTTAAATAAAAAGTTTTTAGAACCAATAAAAATCTGTACACCTTTCGCCTTTGCAGCATTTTCGAGAATATTAACAAAAGTTGTTTTTTTTTCTAGTTCATCGAAGAGATTACGTATTTGATCTAAATCTTTAGATATGAGTTCATCTTTAAGTAAATTTGATTGGCCGTGCATAAAAATATATGGATTTTTTAAACTTGGTTGAGTTTCTAATATTCCTTGCTTAACTAATTTTGCAGATATAATTTCTAGTTTGTTTTTTGAATTAATTATTTCTTCTTCAATGTTTTTTTTAATTTCTCCAATATTATTATTCAAAAACTTATCATTAAGATAATTTGAAGCTTGTTGAAGAATGTTTGGGGGGTATTTTCCAAAGTCTTCTATTATTCTATTTTCTACTTCTCCATTCGCATAAGCTATAATAAGCATAATCTGGGTTTTATTAATTCTAATAAATTCTAGATGTTTTATTTTTTTATGAAACTTTGGTGCAATTACAATTCCGGCATAATTTGATAAACCAGATATTGTTTTAGAGGCTTCGTCTAAAACCTCTTGATATGACTTGCCTTTAGAGGAACATTGTTGTTTAATATTATTTTTTTCAGCTTTTGATATTCTTCCAAATTCTAATAGTCCATCAACAAAAAATCGCATACCTTTGTCAGTAGGCAATCTTCCTGATGAGGTGTGGGGTGCAAATAACAAGCCATCTTTTTGAAGATTTGAAAGTATTGCTCTTACAGAAGATGATGATAGGTTTATATCTTCTCTCTTCAATATACTCTCAGATCCGGAGGGGGATCCGGTTTCAAGATAGGTTTCAACAACGCTTTTAAATATTTGTTTTGATCTATCGTTTAATTGCGCATATAAATTTTGAGACATTAAAGATATTATTAAATATTTATTTTAACTAATAATAAAATTATATGAGAAAAGATAGAACCTTTCAAGAAATGAGAAGTATTTCATTTGAAACAAATATAAATATACATGCAGAAGGCTCTTGCTTAGTAAAATTTGGAAATACCCATGTAATTTGTACTGCAAGTATTGAAGATAAAACACCTAATTGGCTTAAAAATACTGGTAAGGGCTGGATTACTGCGGAATATGGCATGTTGCCAAGATCAACAAATACAAGAATTGACAGGGAATCTGCAAAAGGGAAATTAACTGGAAGAACACAGGAAATTCAAAGGTTAATTGGAAGAAGCCTCAGGTCTATAAGCAATCTAGAAAACTTGGGTGAAAGGCAAATAAAAATTGACTGTGATGTAATTCAGGCTGATGGAGGAACAAGAACAGCATCTATTAGTGGGAGTTATGTTGCGCTTTATTTGGCTGTAAAAAAACTAAAAGCAAATTATAATATTCAAAAACCCATTCTGAAAGATTTTATAGCAGCAGTTTCTGTTGGAATAATAAATAATAAAGCTTGCTTGGATTTGGATTATGTTGAAGACTCTGCAGCACAAGTAGATGCTAATTTTGTAATATGTGAAAGTGGAAAAATTTCTGAAATACAAGTTACGGGAGAAGAGCATTTTTTTAGCGAAGAAGAATATAACCAATTGTTTGAACTAGCAAAGAATGGTGTAAAAAAAATAATAAGCAAGCAAAAAGAAGCTTTGAATAACTCTTGAAAAACCTTCTTTTCTTTTCTTATAATCAAAATAAAATCATAGAAGTAAAAAATCTTTTTAAACATAATAAGATAAAAATTTTAGATTTAAATCAATACGCAAAAGTTGATGAGCCAATAGAAAGCGGTTTAGAGTTTGTTGACAATGCTAAAATTAAGTCAAAATATGGGTATAAAAAATTTTGCGTACCATGTTTTGCTGATGACTCTGGAATTTGTATTAGTGCCTTAAAAAATAAACCCGGTGTTCGTTCAAAAAGGTTTTTTAATAAATTTAAATCAAAATCAGAATTATTTAGATATATTATTAACAAAACACGCTCTTCAAAAAATACAGTGGCATATTTTAAAACAAGTATTTGTCTGACTATAGGCTTGGAACAGTACATTGTTTTTGAGGGTCAGATTTCAGGTAATATAGCATCAAAACCAAAAGGTAAAAATGGGTTTGGATACGATCCAATATTTATTCCAGAGGGATACAGTAAAACTTTTGCTGAAATGAAAAATTCCCAAAAAAATAGTTTAAGTCACAGAGCGTTGGCAATAAATAAGTTAAAAAATTTTTTATTTAATTAATTTTCTGAGCCTTGCCATCATAAATTTGTAAAATATTTAATTCTCTTTGGATAATATTGTCTCGAAAATAAAACCGCCCATCAATTCCATCAAATTTAGTTTTTTCATTGTTGAGGAGTTGATAAGCCTCTTGAAGAGTCATATTTTTTTGAAATATATATGAGATTAAACCAATTAAATCATATGGCAGTGTAGAAGTTCTCATAAGTTTTGAATTATATATCTTGCTGTATTTAGTAATTAGTTCCTCTCTTTTATTTATTTCAACTCCTGGAAAAATGGAATTTTGTAGAGATGGTTCTGTAAAAAATACAGGGTCATCCCAAACACCTGTTCCAACAAATTGTATATTATTTGGATCTACATCGTAATAAGGTAGCAGGGGTGCAACTTGAAGTAAACGAATACCATAATCTGGTAGAAGAACATGCGTAAAATCTAAATCTTCTGTTGTTTGAAATTTTTCTAATTTTTTTAATCTTTTTTTTGATTTTTCATCTGTCTTTGATGCCAGTAATTGTTTTTGTCGATTCAATTCATATTTTCTCAATTCATATTTACCAAGTTCTTTTATTGCCTCTCTAACATTAGTTAGGTCATTTGAATAAGAGGCCCTATTAATTATTATTGAATCACTCTGATCAGCTATTTTATCAACCAATTCATTAACTCTATAGCCATAAGAATTTTCAGGATATAAAATTGCTATTTTGGACCCCTTAGGAAAATTAGAAAAAAGTATTTCTAATTCATTTTTTGGAAAAAAATTAATTAGATAAACACAATCGCTAGCCAAATCTCTTTTTGATGCAAAAGAAAAAAATAATGTTCCCTTGTCACAATAATTATTAAGTAATTTTGTCTCATTAGATTCTAAAGGGCCAATAAAAATTTGCCCTGGAGTTGCGTTATTGATTATTAAATCTTCAAGTTGTTTTTTATTATCATAAAAATTTATTTTAAAAGATATATTTTGTAGTTTTTTGTCATAAGTTGCAAGTTCAATAATATTTATAAATTGCTCACTTGCTTTAGATTTTTCTTTATTAGGCAAAATAATTAAAATCTCCTTTTTTAAAAAAATACTATCATACAAATTGTTTTGAGTTGTCTCTTCTGTTTCAATGGTTTGGTTTGTTTCATATGCAATTTCCTCTTCTGGTATTGTTTCTTTTGGTTCTTTTGCAATGTTTTCAACATTTTCGGATTTAATATAATTTACTGGAGAACACGATTTTAAAAATATAAATAGAATAAATAAAAATATTATGAAACCGGGCTTATACATAGTTGCTACACCAATTGGTAATCTTGGGGATATTAGTACAAGAGCTCAAAAAACCCTGGGTGCCGTTGACATAATTATTTGTGAGAACCTTAAGCATTCTATTAAACTACTAGCAAAATTAGGCATTAAAAAGAAAGTTTACCAATTACATGACCATAATGAAAATAAAATAATAAAAAAAATTGAAAAGATATCTTTTAGTCATTCTTTTGCACTTATCTCTGATGCAGGCTCTCCGTTGGTTTCTGACCCAGGTTATAAATTAGTTCAATATTTTATAAATAATAAATTATTTATTACTAGTATTCCTGGGCCTACATCAGTCATATCTGCATTACAAGTTTCAGGGCTACCATCTAATTCTTTTAAATACTTAGGTTTTGTTCCAAAAACAAAAAATGCAATTGAACATTTTGTTGAAAATTTAAATTATGAATATCAAACAACAATTTTTTTTGTTTCGAGTCATAAGTTAATGGTTTTGCTTGATAGTTTGGACAAAAAATTAAAATTAAGAAATATTAGCGTTTGTAAAGAATTAACTAAATTAAATGAGAAGGTTTTTAGGGGGGCGCCAAAAGATGTAATAAAAAAAATTAAAAATGACAAAAAAAATAGTTTGGGTGAGTTTGTAATAGTTTTAGAGGGGTTAGAAAAGAATAGTGTTAGTATAGATATAGGGAGTTCCTCGTTAAATAAACAAATTCACATACTTCTTAAGAAATTTTCTTTGACTGATGTCGTAGCAATAGTGCATAAATTAACCAATATTTCAAAAAAAATTGTGTATAAAAAAGTATTAGAACAAAAAAAATGAAAAATATTTTATTTCTTTTTTCAATAAGTCTTATTGTTATAAATAATTTTGGATGCTCACCTGTTGGCGTTCTTGGAAGTGGGGCTGCAACAACAATGGTTGTCGCTGAGGGGGAGAGATCATTGGGAACGGTGGTTGATGATGCAACAATTAAACTAAATATTGGTACAAAATTTCTCACCTCTGATGACAATCTTTTTGTTAATGTTGACAGTACTGTATTAGAAGGAAAGGTTCTTTTGACTGGCTTAGTAGAAAATCAAGAAATAAGAATTGATGCAGTCAGAAGAGTTTGGGAAATTGAGGGGGTTAAAGAAGTTATTAATGAAATAGAAATAGGAAATAGAGAAACACTAAAAGAATATGGTCAGGACGTATGGATCAATACCCAAGCAAAAGCTCTTTCAATAAAAACGATTGGTTTAAGTGCTTTGAGTCTGAATTTTGAAACCATTAAAGGAAAAGTGTACATAGCTGGGATCAGCACTAGACCAGAACTAATTGAAGAAGCAATTAAGGCGATAAAAACAATTAAGGGTGTAAAAGAAATTGTTAATTACGTAACAATTAAAGAATAATTATCCTATTTTAGCTCCTAAATTTTCACCTCCTATAATATGTATGTGAAAATGAAAAACTATTTGGCCTCCATTTTTTCCAGTGTTGGTTACTATTCGATAGCCACCTTCTTTTAAAGAAAGTTTTTCAACAACCATAAAAGTTTTTTGAAAAAAATTATTAAAAGTTTGTTGACTTGCCTGCTTAAAAAAATCTTCAAAATCAATACATTTAATTTTTGGAATTCCTAACACATGAACTTTTGCCACAGGGTTAATATCATTAAAAAAAAGAACCTCATCGTCTTCAAATATTTTTTCACACGGAATTTCTTTTCTTAATATTTTAGCAAAAATATTATTTTCGTCGTACATTTTTTCTTTTAAGAATTTCTTTTTCAATATCATTATATGTTATTTTTTTAGAAGATAGCATTACAAAAATATGAAATATCAAATCTACAGCTTCTTCAATGGTTCTCTTTTTGGACCCCTTAAGATAATCAACAATCAACTCAGAGCATTCTTCGCCAACTTTTTGAGCAATTTTTTTTGACCCTTGCTTAATAAGTTTTTTTGTATAAGAATTTGAGTCTCCTGACTTGATTCGGGTTAATATAACTTTATACAGTTCATTAAATTCATTTTTTTTCATCAAAGCCTTACTTCAATATTTTTATTAAATAAAAATTGTTTAACCTCGTTTATACTAAATTCATTAAAATGAAAAACTGAAGCAGCTAATAAAGCACTAGCGCCGCCTTCATATACGCCATCAAAAAAATGCTCTTTTTTTCCAATTCCTCCACTTGCTATGACAGGGATATTTAGCATATTTGTTGCTTTTCTAAGTAAATCAATATCAAAGCCACTTTTAGTGCCATCTCTATCCATAGAAGTTAACAATATTTCTCCAGCACCAAGTTTTTCAAGTTTTTCTAACCAATTAAATGCAAATATGCTCGTGTTAATTGTTCCGCCATGAGAAAACACTATCCAATCATCTTTAATTTTTTTTACATCAACTGCAACTACGATGCACTGGCTACCAAAATGCTCTGATGAATCCTTAACAAGATACTCATCTTTTATTGCTGCTGAATTGATAGAAATTTTGTCGGCGCCAGCTTTTAGTAAAGACTTTATATTATCAATTGAGCTTATTCCTCCTCCAACTGTTAAGGGGATAAAAACTTCTTCTGCCGTTTTTTTTACTATGCTAATCATGGTATTTCTGTTTTCCAATGATGCACTAATATCTAAAAAGCAAATTTCGTCAGCACCATTTTTTGAATAATAGCTTGCTTGTTCAACTGGATCCCCAGCGTCTATTAAATCTAAGAAATTTATTCCTTTTACTACTCTTCCGTCCTTAACATCTAAACATGGAATTATTCTTGTTTTCAGCATTTTAATTTAATATTTCTAGAGCTTTTTTTATTTGAATATTTCCAACATAATAAGATTTACCAGCAATAACGCCTTCTAAATTAATATCATTAATTTGTTTAAGGTTTCTAAGATCATCATAGGATTTTAATCCTCCTCCAACTATCAATTTTTTTTTAGTAAGTTTAAGATTTTTGTTTATCATTTCCATGTTTAAACCGTTTAACATTCCGTCTCTCGAAACATCGGTTAAAATAAAACCTCTAATCTTAGACTTGTTGTATTTGTTAAAAATATCAACTGTCTCATAGTTTGTTTTTTTTGTCCACCCGCTGATCATAATTTTGTTTT
>MDSW01089711.1_pt1 | contig 11168 bp, 8 predicted proteins | sample 811171 | NCBI WGS metagenome assembly MDSW01 (sample SAMN05326641, study PRJNA326480) | marine metagenome | isolation source: seawater | place: Atlantic Ocean: North West | collected 2012 | reverse complement strand
TCGCACAGCGCCATCCCCGCGTCCTCCACGCCTCGCGCGAACGCGCGCGCCTCCACCGCGTCTCTCCTCTCCCGCATCCTCTCCACGCACTCCTCGTCCCCCTCGCGCGCGCACGCCTCCACCACGTCGTCCAACACCTCCTCGATATCGAGCTCCGATCGTCCGTGCGTCATGACTCGCGCGCGTCCCGGCGCGCGCGCCGGGACGTCGCGTCCCAATCGCGGGTGCGCGCGAAACGCCTCGTCGACGCGCGTCGCCGTCTCTCGACACGCGCTCGCCCTCGCGCGCGTTTCGACCCCCCCACAGACGAAAACCATCGTCATCACCATCGCCATCGCGCGCGCGCGACGCATGACGACGCGCGCGCGCGCCGACCGCGCGAGCTGTCGCGTCGCGATTTGAACGCAATGGCATCACATCGCGACGCGCCACCGCTCGCGCGAACCTCTCGCGAGGTTCTCGCGCGCGCGATGCGTCGCGACGCGACCTCCTCTCCCGCCTCCTCCTCGCGCGATGACCGCGCGTCGACGTCCATCGACCGTCGAAGCGCGCGGTCGCATTCGCATTCGCAACCCGCGTCCGAATCGCGCGCCGGTTCGCGCGCGCGCGACGCGGTCGCCGAACGCGCGACGCTCGCGACGTGTTCGTGGTGTTTTCATCTCACCGCGCACGTCGTCGTCGACGCGCGCGGGAGAGCGACGCGGTGCGGGGCGTGCGCGAGGCGAACGAGACGATGCGAAAGATTCGCGAGGTGTCGCGCCATGGCGCGGGGAGGGGACGGATGGGACGACGGGAGGTGTCTGTCGTGCGCGGGGATCGTTCCGGTGCCCTGGGAGAGGTGCGATCCGGGAGAGGTGGAGCGACGGTTGGCGCCTCGGGGATGGTGCTCGTGGTGCGGCGCGTCGTCCCGACATCGCGTGACGCGCGCGTCGGGACGGCGGGGGACGTATCTGAGCCACTGTTCGTCGTGCGCGCGGGCGACGCACAAGTGTGAACGGTGTGCGGATGGATTTGCGAAGATTGGTGACGGGAGGTGCGCGGTGTGCGCGGGATGGGTGTCGGATTGGGACGTCGACGCCGAGACGTTTGCGCGGCGGACGCGCGTCGTCGCGTGGTGTTCGTGGTGCGGCGAAAAGTGCGCGCACGTCGGTCGAGGGGTGCGGGGAGAGGTGAACGGTGTGAATGACGCCGCGCGAGACGCGGTGGCGAGGTTTGAGTGCATGGTGTGCGGTGGAGGGACGACGCCGTGCGCGCGGTGCGGAGACGCCGGGGTGATGCGAAAACGGTCGAGACCGGGCGGCGGCGGGTCGTGCGCGCGGTGCGTCGTCGCGGACGAGAGGATGAAGAAGATTAACATCGGTGGGTACGTCTCCGTGCCGACGATCGGGGCGCTCACGAAATCGCTCGCGCGCGCGTTCACGAAAAGGAGAGACGGCGGCGCCGACGGCGCGCGCGGACGCGACGACGAGACAGAGGACGAAGAAATCGCGCGACGATGGAACGTGCGCGTCGCGAGACGAGACGCCGCGGACGAACAGGCGAGTTTCATCTTCGACGTTCTCGATCGAGAGAGCGAGTACCGAGACAAGGCGTACCGCGCGGGACTCATTCGTCCGTTTTTATTGCTCGCCACGCTCCCGCCGCGCGAACGCGCGCGTCTGGGCATGCGTCTGGGCGTGACGCTCTGTCGAAGCTCATCCTACCTGGACCCGCACGCCGAGGCGTGGAAACTGTTGCGAGATCCGGTGTGCGGACTTCAGACGCGCGGTGGGAACGCGTCCAAGGTTGTGGAAAAGGCGACGGGCGCCGGACGAGGCGCGCATTGGATTGACATTTTATACGCCACGCTCACGCTCGGCGCGGACTCGGGGACGTGTCCGGCGTCCGATCCGAGCGAGATTGACGATTTACCGACGTTTCGATCGAGTGGACACGCCATGTTCGCGCTTCGCGTGTCCGCTCATCCGGCACTGCGCGCGTACGAGATGGCGGCGTTGCGTTTGGTGAGTCGGGCGCAGCGCGGACGATTGGCGCCGGCGGCGACGATGGCGCTCGAGGGCGCGTGTAAGCATCCGAGGATGGAGGCGCTCAAGTCGCGATTGCGTCGAGCGTACGCGGAGGATGGGGATGAGGTGGCGAAACACGCCGTGACGGCGGCGTTCGCGGCGTCGTCGTGGGCGACGTCGACGAGAGCGTTGACGCCGGACGACGTCGCCGACGTCGCCGACGACGTCTTCGGCATGTTGCTCGACGGGACGCCGTTGAGTCGTCGAGGCGATTATTTCGCGAGCGAGAGTCCGCGCGAGGAGATGTCGGAAGAAATCATGTCCCTGGGCGCGCCGTCTCTGCTCGGCGCGCTCGCGGCGTCGACGTCGGTGGGATTCGCGTCGTACACCGCCGCGCAGTTTGCGCCGACCAAATTCGCCGTGCTCACGCCTCGAGACATCATGGATCTCACGACGGGCGTGCGCACGCCCATGCTGGCGTCTTCGGGCGTGTTCGAACCCGTGGCCGTGTTGCTCGTGCACAATGTCTTGCTCGCGGCGAGAAACGTGCACGTGGACGACCATTTACCGCACGACGCGACGCGATTGTCGAGAGACGCGCTCGCCGCCGCGCGGTCGCCCTCCGTCGCGTTGGAGACACCGCGACGCGTGGGCGAAACGAGCCCTGAATCCGCGGCGGGTACCGACCGCGACGTGTCCCCGTGGGCGCCGAAATACGCACACCTCAAAGACGACGACGCCGAGGCGCGTTTGGAGGAATTAGAAGACGTGGAGGAATCGGCGGCGATGCTCGCGAGATACATCAACGCGCTCGACACGTCTGATTTATACGTCGGCGACGAGGTTTTATCGAGCGATAATCTGAGCAGCGACGACGAGGAGTGATCGAGTCGTCGCGCGAACGTACACTAGTTTATTTGTAACACGAGAAACGCGGAGAGAGAAGAGTGAGTGCGCCTGATTTTTATACTTCAACGGCGCGCGATTTCTATAGCCCGACCATCCCTCGACCGCGTCGCGTCGCGCTCATCGACGTCCTCGACCGCGTCCTCTTCCACCGCCGCGACCACCCATGCCCGGCATCATGCCCGGCATGCCTCTTCCGCCGCCGCCGCCGGCGCCCATGGCTTCCTCCGCGCCCTCGCTTCGCGGGTTGCGCACCGTCTCGTCAATGGAGAGAATCAAGCACGTCGCCTCTGTGGCGGCGTTCAACGCGTTGATCTTCACGAGACTCGGTTCCCAGATGAAACCTTCGTGCGTGTCGCAGATGCCTCCGCCGTTGACGTCGACGCCAAAGTTGGCGCCGTCGTCGCCGGCGTGCTTTTGACGGAGCTTGTTCAACACGTCGGTGGCGTCGAGGCCCGAGTTGTCGCACAACTGTCTGGGAATGACTTCTAAAGCCTTGGCGAAGGAATTGATGAAAAGTTGAGACTTACCCGCGACGGTCCTCGCGTGACCGCGCAAAAACTTGCTCAACTCCATGTCGATGGCGCCTCCTCCGGGAACAATGGTGGCGTTCTTCACCGCGCGACGAACGATTTCGATGGCGTCGTTGAGAGAGCGTGCCGCTTCCTCGATGAACTGTTCGGCTCCACCTCTCAAGACGAGCGTGCACGTCTTCGCCTGTGGGCATCCTCTGAAGATGTTGTAGCGCTCGTTCCCGACTTGAATCTCTTCAAACAACTCGCACTCCCCCAACTGCGCGTCGGTGATGTTGTTCACCGTCGTCTGCACCGGCGCGCCCGTCGCTCGAGTCACGCGCTGCAAATCCTGCGCCTCGACGCGACCGGCGCAAAACAACCCGCGGTCGGCGAAATACTGCGTCGCCAAGTCACCGATGGCGAGTTTACTGAGAATGATGTTCGCCCCCGAGGCGACGCACTTGTCGAGCTTTTCGTAAATGATGTTCCACTCCGCGTCGACAATCTCCTGGTACTTGGCCGGATCGCTCAGACGCACCTCGGCGTTATCTTTCTCGCTCTTCAATTCGAGCTCCATGTTCAACGCGAGAATCTTGGGATTCTTAAACGTCTTGGTCATCTGCTCGAAACCGGCGTACGCAAACGTCTTTTTAAACGCCACGCCGTCCACCAAGAAGGAATCCGTCATGCTACCGCCCATCACCTTCTTTACGCCGATCATCTTCGGATCCAACAAGTCTTGATCGAGCGAACGCACCGCGCGCACGCACATGTCGGCGAAAAACTCCTTTTCGCCGCCGACGAGCTTGGAACTCAGCGTTGTCATCGCGCACTTCTTCAACAACTCATCCTTCTCCGCCGCGCTTCCACCCTCGATCGACGTCGACAACTCCTTCACGCGCGCCGTCGCCAAATCACACGCCTCTCGGAAACTCTTGATGACGTTCATCGGGTGCACACCGTCCTCGATGAACGTCTTCGCCTCCTTTAACAATTCGCCCGCCAAAATCACCACCGTCGTCGTCCCGTCCCCGACCTCGCTGTCCTGCGCCTGCGCGATGTCCACCAGCGTCTTCGCCGCCGGGTGCACGATCTCCAACAATTTCATAATGGTCGCACCGTCGTTCGAGACGGTGGTGTTCCCGCGTTCGTCTCGCACGAGTTTATCCAGTCCTCTCGGCCCCAACGTCGTGCGCACCGCGTCCGCCACCGCGCAACACGCGTTAATGTTGGACACGCACTGCCCGCGTCCCTGCGACGAATCCGTGCCCTCACGAAGGAGCACAATTTGCGGTTGCTGCGCGCGCACGCCACCGATCGAACGCGTCGAGAGACGACACGAGTCGCGCCGACGCGAGACGCTCTTCGCGCCTCGCGCCGCGCGTCGCCGTCCCTCGCGCCCGTCGCGCCCATCGTCAGTCGCGCGTCGAATCGATGGACGAAAACCGAACCCATAAAAAAACAATTCCCTCCCACCCCGGTCGACCCCACGTCCTCGTCCCGCGCGCGTCTCCCCATCGCGGTCGAGCGTCGAGTCAACGCATCGTCCTCGCGCGACGACCGCGCGGATCCGGTCGCGTTCATCCGCCTCGCGCGAGCCGCGTCGACGTCCGCGCGTCTCGACGTTCGCGCGGAGAGATTGACAAAAATACCTACCATCAATCGCCCGTCCGGCATGCGCACCATGGGCGTCGACATCGCGTCGCGCGCCGCGGGAAGATGTGACGACCGATGGATCCGTGGGCGCGGCGACGTGGTCTCCATATAGGAACGGGTCCATAGTGAAGGACTCGTGATGAGTCATGATCGGTGATGGGCGCCCATCGCGCTCAGGGCGCCATCGACGTCGTCGTCGTCATCATCGCGCGCGGCGTCGCGTCTCGCGCGCGTCATCGCGTCGCGCGAGGGTGGGTTCGAAATCGCGCGCGAGACTTTGGACGACGACGCGTCGATCGATCGCGATCGAATCGAATCGATTCCATTCCATTAGAATCCATTCCATTCCATGGACGACGACGACGGTGACGCGCGCGCGTCGACGTCGTCGTCGGCGTCGGCGGCGGGAACGTTTTCGGTGCTCGCGAGGCGCGTCGACGGCGCGGACGTCGGACCGGTGACGATCGAGGCGAGCGACGGGACGGTGGCGGCGCTGACGCGGGCGCTGTACGACGCGCCGTGGCGTCCTCGCGCGCGCGGGACGGGGACGGCGGAGGAGGAGGAGGAGGCGGGGGCGAAACCGGCGGGGCCGGGGAACCTCCGCGTGTTGGTGAACGGCCGCGTCGCGACGCCGGATTCGAAATCGCTGCGAGAGCTCGGGATGGCGGCGGACGGGAAGACGCGGGTGGTGCACGTGGTGGTGAGCGCGCGCGGGTCGCCGAGCGAGACGCGGACGCGGGAGTACGGGTGGGAAAAGGGCGACGGGAGTCGCGGACGATCGCCGGAGTGTTGCTCCGTGATGTAAATAAATGTACTACAATGTGTGAGCGCGTCGTCGTCGTCGTCGTCGTCGTCGTCGTGTCGTATCCTCGCGAGCGCGTTCGCGCGACGATGGCGGGCGCTCGCCGTCGCGCGCGCGTCACAGTCCGGACAAGTCGGCGATGTCGGCGTACTGTCGCGGAACGGAGGGCGCCGCCGGCGTCAGCTGCGTGAGCTTCTGTACGAACGACGTCGGCGTCTCGAGCGACGTGGATCCGATGATGACTTCGCGGTGTAACAGCTGACTCAACGCGCGCGCCTCGCGCAACTCTCCGCGCGTCATGCCGCCGACGATGAACACGAAAAGTCGGCGGTTGGCGCGTTTCGACGTCGATCGACTCAACGAGCGGTTGGACGCCGTCGATTCTGTTCTTGCGTGTTGACCCGCGCTCGCGCCGTCGTTGTCGCCCTCGTTCCACGAACCGCCGCTGGACTGCGTCGCCCAGGAAGATTCGGTGCGCGTTCGCACCGAGCGCGCCTTTGTGGGTGACATCATGGTGGCGTTCTGCGGCGCGGCGCCCGCCGCGGCGCCGACGTGAGGAAACTCGTTCACGTCGAGCGTGCCCGCGTCCAACTCTCGAACCAATCCCGCCACCATGGGTAAGAACCGGAACAGGTCCCAATCGCTTCCCGCGCCCGTTCGCTCGAGCACCTTCGGTCGCGAGCTCTTCGTGCTCGAAGAAAAGTACGATCCGCTACTCGGCGTCTTGAGAACCTTGACGCCCATGAGTTCGAGATTTTCGAGAATGTCCACGTCCGACTGCGTCAAGCCGGTCTCGCGCATCCATCGCTGCTTTTCAGACGCGTCAATCTTGTTCGGATGCGAACTCACGTAACACAACAACAGGCGAAGCTTTTCCACCATGGGCAGACGCACGCCTTGCGTGTCGAGCTCGTTGAAGAGCGCGACGATCTCCTTACTCGTCGCGTCGCCAAACACGACGTCTTGCTCGACGCGACCAACCTCGCTGAGCGCACATCGTTGCAAAACTTCGTTAATCTCGCTCGCGATGGCGGTGTGCACGGAAAGTTTCGCCTTTTGTTCTAAAACTTTCGGCAGCGTCTCGACAGCCTTCTTCAGCTGTCCCGTGGACAAATCGCGCGAGCCAACGCCCTGTCCCGGCCCGATGTTTGCGAAAGTCTTCGCCTTGTCCGCCAAGGCGTTGAGCACCTCGGCGATGTGCGCGTGCCGAAGCTCCACCCAGAGCGGATCGTTCTCTCCCAACACCGCCTCCTTCGCCTCCGTCTCCCCCTTGCTGTTCGTGATTTTATACTTGTACAATCCCTCGGGCACGTTCAAGAGATCCGTCACCATGCTCTCGTACGTCCATTCGTGCACGATCGGCGCCAACACGTCGATCGAACGATCGACGATCAACACGTCGCACGTGGGATTATTCTTCGCCGCCTCGGCGCCCTTGGACCTGAGCAACGCGGCGATGGTTCGATCGAGACGATCGGCGATTCCTCGCGACACATCGCTCCGTCTGTCCCCAACCTTGGCCATGAACCTCACACTCGGTACCTCGCCCAGTGACACCATCACCGTCGCCAAACGCGTCGAGATCACGTCCATCATCCTCGCCTGCGCCTGCGACGTCTCCGATCCCTCGCCGAACGTCATTCGCAACGCGTCCTCCACCCCCACGCTGAACCCGTGCGGATCCACCGTCAAATACTCCAGGTTCAGTTCACTACAATTACTCAGCATCGACACGCACTCTCTCTGCGCCTTGATCGCCGACAAAACGCTCCTCGGCGCGGGTGACGTGAAGAAGACGTGCGCTCGCCGGTACGTCTTCTTTTTACAGTCGTCGATCATCCGCGTCACCGATCGTTCGCTCGGGGTGATGAAATACACCCCATCCAGCGTCGGTTGCGGCGCGCGCTCGACCTCTACGTTCTCAACCACTGCCATCGATACCATCCATCCCGCGCGCGCGTCGTCGTCAGTCTCTCCGTCGTCGTCGGCGCGCCGCGGCGCTTTTTCGCCCCGCGTCGTTCGATCCATCTCATCTCGCGTCTCATCGCACGCACCGCTCACGTTCGCCTCGGCGAGATCGCTCATCTTGACGCACGACGAAACAATCTTCAGCGACGTCCCATCCACGAGCAACACCCGCCACGCCGTGCTCACACCGCGCAGTTTCGTCGTCAACATGTCAATCTGCGCGAATCATTCAAAACGTCAATTAATCCGCCTTCTCGTCGCGTCATCGCGTCCTCGATCGCGCGCGTTCGTTCGCATCGTTTCGACGCACCAAGACGCGTCGCTTGGTCGCGTTCGCGAACGCGTTCGCGTTCGCGCGCGCGTCGCCACGACCGCTCATGTCGTTCGACGCGATGTGCCGATTCGACGCGAGTACGCGGTGCGCGCGCACGTCTCGCGCGCGCGCGCGCGGGACATGGACGCGGGAGACGCGCGCGGGTATTTCGGCGACGAGGCGGCGGGCGCGGCGCTCGACGGGGACGCGCGAGAGGCGCGGGAGGCGGCGGAGACGTTGGCGGATTGTGATGACGATGGGGACGACCGCGTCGTCGCGCGCGCGCGTCGGGCGGTGCGAGGCGTCGACCGAGGCGCGGGTGAATCGCGCGTCGAGGCCGTCGTCGAGCGGTGCGCGCGGGCGGCGGCGCGGGCGAGAGAGGAGGCGAGGGAGAGGGAGACGCGCGCGAGGGACGCCGACGGCGGAGGACGCGCGGAGGACGACGAGACGACGAGCGCGCGCGCGATCGAGGCGTGCGCCGAGGTGCGAGCGGTGGGGAGGGATGTGGAGGCGCGCGTGGAGCGAGCGGTGCGCGAGTGCGAGGAGACGGTGCGAATGGGAGCGACGGAGACGATGCGCGCGCGCGCGTACGACGTGGCGACGGCGGCGGCGCGGTTTCGATTGAAAGCGGCGACGGTGGCGCGTGAGACGGTTCGTGCGCTGGATGCGGGTGATCTCGAGCGCGCGTGTGCGTTGGTATCGGGCGCGCGCGCGACGTTGGACGAGTGGAGGCGAGGCGAGGGCGCGCGAGACGCCGCGCGGGACGTGTGCGAATCCGTCGCGCTCGACGCGGCGAGGCGAATAGAGACCGAGGCGAAGCGCGAAACGACGAATGCGTGGTTCACGGACGCGCGCGCGATTCAAGAGGACGTCGCCGTCGCGCTTCGCGAGGGGAAATCTCGAGATGCGGTGATGGAGATGATCGCGCGGCGTCTACGCGCGGACGGCGTGCGGCGGTCGGCGGCGCTGTGCGCGCGGCTCGGCGTCGATTTTGCGGATTGGTTTAAGCGCGTCCGTAGAGAGCAATTCGTCAAAGACGTCGCGCCGAAAGTCGTCGGCGCGTCGCGCGCCGCGACCGCGACCGCGCGAGAATTGGACCACGCGCTCGGATACTTTGCGTGTCAACTGCACGCCGTCGAGACGTTTCCCGACGTCGTCTCGAGCGATGACGTCGAGCGCGAGTGGATGAACGCGTGTCAGACGCTTCGCGGGAACGTATTGAGCGTGGACGCGCGAGAGATGGGGACCGTGATCGAGCGCACGCGCGCGACGTGCGCGGTGGTCGAGGGCGTCTTTGGTTTTCCCGTCGAACCGCTCGCCAACGCCGTCGACGCGTTGGAACTCATCTCTCGTCCGAAACAGAGCGATGAATAGCGAATGTGGCTCTGGCAATCTACACCATCAGTATTAGCAGCGTGTGTTGTAAAATAATGTTCAATGCGTAGCCTAAAAATGAACCGAACGCGCTTTCCTACCCGCCGGTGCGAAACCGCTCGAGCTCCTCGGGCGTCAAATCCGGCGCGTTGGCCACGCGATCGACGCTCCCCAATCCCACCGCCGACCACGTTAAGAGCACCAAGACGACCGCACTGACGGTCGTCATCCACCACGGCGGCGGCGTCGCCTCCTCCTCCTCCCCCTCCGCGTTGGTCTCGCCGCGTCCCGTCGCGTCCGAGGAGAAGCGTTTCTCCTCCTCCTCCACCTCTCGCAGCGGTTTTCCGAGCGGTTGCGGCATTCTCACCCGCACCACACCGCCGAACATCTCTCTCGCCGACGCTTCCCGTCGGAGAGCGCTCTCCAACGCTTCGTCCACGGCGTCTAAATCATCCGAGCTCGCCGTCCCCGACAGACGTCTCAAAGAAATCTCCCGTCGCTCCTCTTCCAGCGCCTCTCTCCGCCGTCTCGCCTCCACCGCGCCCGCGACGCGGCGATTGACGATAAAAAACGCCGCGCCGACGACGAGCGAGGTCACCGCCGCGCGCGCGTCCACCCTCGGCGCGAAATCGGCGTCATCGTTCGCATCATCCGTCCCCACGTCATCGCCTCGCGTCGCGCGTCGACCGCGTCTCGCGACCCCCCGTTCGCCCTCGACGCGCGACCGACGCGGCGCGACGACGCTTCGTCGACACGCCGCGCGCATTCGACGCGTCGCCGACGCGCGTCGCGGTCTCGCGCGCGTCGTTCGTTCGCCATTCATCGACGGTTGACGACACGAATGGGAACGACGACGAACGCGCGCTCGCTTCGCGCGCTCGCGTCGCGCTCGCGCGCGCTCGCGCGTCGACGCGTCGACGAGCGCGCGGTCGTCGTCGCGCGGCGCGCGCGCGCGTCCGTCGCGCCGTCGATGACGTCCGCCGCCTCGTCGTCTCATCATTCGTCTTGGGCGTCGCGCGACGCCGACGTCGTCGCGTGGGCGCGAGACGCGTGGGCGGTCTCGCTCGAGCGCGACGACGATGTCATCGACGCCACGCTCGGTCGCGGACGCGACGCGCTGGCGTGCGCGAAGATGTGTCCCGAGGGCGTCGTGTACGGATTCGACGTCGAGCCGGACGCGGTGGCGTCGGCGACGATGGCGTTCGAACGCGCTGGGATCGACGCCGAGCGCGCGCGGTTCGAGGAACGATGTCACGCGGATGCGCTGGAGGAGATGGCGAGGACGCGACCGCGCGCGTTCGGGGCGGTGACGTTTAATTTGGGATATCTACCGGGCGACGAGGACGCGAAGACGAGAGCGAAAAGACGAAGAACGAACGCGTCGACGACGCTTCGCGCCGTCTCGGCGGCGTTGGAGTGCGCGAGAGTGGGTGGTGTCGTCACCGTCGTGGCGTATCTGAAACACGAGGGCGGGGCGGAGGAACACGAGGCGGTTCGAGAGGCGTTGCGCGCGTCGCCGACGAAATCGTGGACGGTGACCGAGCGACGGGTGTTGAATAGAAACGCGGCGCCGGTGTTGTACGTCGCGCGCAGGGCCGCCGAGTAGGAGAGAGCGCGGGTAGTCGAGC
>MDSW01058688.1_pt1 | contig 11168 bp, 14 predicted proteins | sample 811171 | NCBI WGS metagenome assembly MDSW01 (sample SAMN05326641, study PRJNA326480) | marine metagenome | isolation source: seawater | place: Atlantic Ocean: North West | collected 2012 | reverse complement strand
ATATGTATAAATTAAGGAGTGTAAATGAAATTAGGTAATGCAAAATTAATATTAAGTAAGGAAGGAAAAATTTCAGTTGATAAAATTGTAAATTTTCTTTCTAAAAAATGTAATATCAAATTAGTTCCAGTTAAAGGTCAATATGATGCATATTGGTTAAGTGGAAAAGATGGTTATGATATGATTGATGGAAACAAATACTACAAATTAGTGTTTGATTCATATGGTATAGGAATTAAATGTACTGGTGATTACAATGCATGGAGTATGAAAGGTACTTTAGTCGATTGGATAAAAGAAGGGTTTGAATCACAAAAACAAGAGGTTGCATAATGAGTCCAGAGTTAAAAGAAAAAGTAGAAAGGTTATGTGAGTGTTTGACAAAAGCAATGCATGAAAGATGGGAACACAGTAGAGATAAAGTATCTTTTGATTATTCAGTTGGTCAAAAATACATTCGTATAATCAATTGTGAACATGGTGACCATCGTTCAGTATGGGGTTTTATTAACAAAAAGGAATGGTCTAAACCAAGTGGAATCACTTTTAGAGAAGGTGATATTCTCAAATCTGCTGGATGGAAAACACCAGCTTTGAATGCACCAAGAGGAAACCTTTTTGATGGATATAGAATTGACCCTAACTCAATGAGAATATACGGCCCAGACTATTTAAGGTAATTTGACTCAAAGGTACATAATTTAGTATAATACAAACATGGTAGAAGTAATAAGAAAAAGTCCCCTAACAGGTAATGTTAACAAGATGTATCTTGACATTACTCAAGAACAAATTGCAGAGTGGAATGCACCTGCTGAAAAGAGGAGATTAATTCAAGATATCTTCCCTAATCTTAACGATGATGAGAGGGAATTTATCATGACTGGATATACTCCAGCAGATTGGAGAAATTTACATGGAGAATAAAGTAGCACCAAAAAGAATTTTTATTGACATGGATGGAGTCCTTGTTGACTTCCTTGCTGGTGTCAGTGATATGTTAGGTAGACCATTAACTTCCGATGATTATGGTCATTCTGAGTATGATGAAAGAAAAGAAGAACTAACAAATAAAAGATTATTTAGAAATTTACCACCAATGGTTGATTATCATGAGTTGATTGGGTATGTAAAACATACTGGATTACCTTGGGAAATACTTACAGCTGCTGGTGCAATCAATAGAAACATTGTAGTTTATGATAAAAACGAGTGGATTAAACAGTATGTAGACCCTTATGTTGTAGTTACATGCACTTATAGTGGTACTCAAAAGGCTGTTTTTGCACAAAAAGGTAATGTTTTAATTGACGACAGACCAAAAAACATAGAAGCATGGGAGAATGCTGGTGGAATTGGTATCTTACATAAGTCTGCAAAACACACTATTGAAGAACTTAAAAAGATGAGAAGCGTATTAAAATTAGTAAAAGGAGAATCTAAAAATGCATAAATACTTTAAGGATATATTTCCTAACTCAGAGTTTAAGGATTATATACCAAAAATTGGTGAAGATTTTTTACCATGGTTACAGTATCGTCAAAGAGTAAGGAGAAATCGATACATTTTGATAGGAATAATTACAATATGTCTGATAATGGGAACAAGCTTGGTACTTTAAGTAGTAATGCAACAGTTGATATTCTTCAAAGAAAAGTTACTTTGAAGAAAGAACTTATACACTTAAGAAAACTTAAAGTAAACGAAGACAAACAAATCAAACTTCAAACCCAAATTGAAGAATACGACAATCTTTTAAAACAACATAGGTTAAAGAAATGAACCCAGTGAAATCGTAGGGAAGTAGATAGAGTCGATTGGCGTCCTTCCGCTCGGAACAAGTTAGGAAAACATTCACATATAACTAACAGAGTAAATTGCTACTAAGGGAACTTTTGCAAGAGTTCCCTTTTTTATTTGCATAAATAGTATTATGCAAACATTTTACGAACACCTAAAAGAAGACAACTCCTCAGTAGACAATCTAGGTCATAATATGCCTATGTCTCCCAAGAGAAAAAAACAATTAAATGCAGACAGAGGAGTGTTTAAAAATTTCCCAGTTCAACAGTGGGTAGAGTATTATCCTTACAAAAATTCTTCTGTAGCAACAAAACAAGAACTTAAAATACTACAATCTTACGAAGTTTATCGTAATGATGCAAGAGAATTTATGGACTTAGTTGACCAAAAGTTGATGAAACCATTTAAGAATTATTACAAAGAACATGATTTACCAATGAAAGATTTAGAAGATGTTATAAAATTAAAAGACCAACTTGCACCTATTGTTCTACAACTTAAGATACATTACAACAGACCAAGACCACAAAAACTGTCGAAAGTTCTTACATTCTTTCGTCAATCAAACTTTAATGTCTATCCACTTAAAACAGCAGAGACACCAGCATATCCTTCTGGACATGCAACCGAAGGTAGATTTGTAAGTTTGTATCTTGCAGACAGAGTACCATTTGAACATAAAGGTAACATCAAAAGAATAGGTGACGATATAGGTAATTCTAGACAGATTGCTGGAGTTCACTATCCTTCGGATACAGAGTTTGGTCATCAACTTGCTGGTGCATTTTATAGTCACTACAAAGAAAAGTCTGGTATAAAAGAAACTAAACTACACTTTGAAGGTATTTCAGATTTAAATGAAGCATCTGTGATGCAAGGAAAGTATAAAACAGGATTTCAATTTTTATACAATGGTAAATGGGGTAAATTAAATTCATTAGGATATAAGTCTGGTGATGTGTTTGAAGTTGAAGATGATAAAGATTTACCAGTAGATATAGGAACAGGTGATGCAAGAAAACAACTAAAAGCACCAGATGGTAAATCAATAACACTTGCTGGTACTTCAAGTTCTTATGGTTCTTACTTTACTAGATTACCAGATGGAAACCCAACACCAGCAGGAGAAGATTGGGAAGCTTTAATTGCAGTTGCAGTCAATGATAAACAAGAAGGTGCAGAGTGGGATAGAGCAGAAAAGTTTTGGGCAAACTATGGTGAGGATGCAGTTAAAATTGGAAAAGCATTTAAAAAGAAACTAGGAATAACTGAACTAGAACAGTTTGGAAGTTCAACTGCAAAATTAAATCCAAAATGGAAAGGTAAAAACAAAACACCAAAAACAGACTTACTTGGTAATAAAAGAAAAAGAAAAATATCTCTAAAGAAAGCTGGTGGTTCACAGTTAATGTCTGGTAAAAAAGAAGAAACAATATCAACATTTGAGTCTGCAATGTCAATGATGGGAGAAAATTCACCTAGACAAGTTAAGAGTGTTATTGATAGTTTAGAAAAGAAAATGGGTGAAATGAATGAAAAAGGAACTATAGGTGCATTAGAAAAACTTAGAGATAGTGGTAAACCTTTAACACCAGCACAAAAGAAAAGTATAGAACAAATGGAAAACTTACAATTTACTGCAAAAGAACTAACTGCTGAAATGGATTCTTTATTTGAAAGTTTAGATTTTAAACAATTCTTCTGCTATGAAGCTGCAACTGGAGTAGGAAAATTTGCAGAACCACTTGCAGTTGCAAATGAATTGGTAGAGTTTAATGCAGATAATGGAACAATTACTAAACATCTTCCTATGAACAAACCATCTGATGCAAAAGTTCTTGCACAAACAAACAAGTTCTATGTATCATTTAAAACAGGTGGTGGTGGTTCTAAACCTTATCTCTCCATGAGAAGTGGTAAAGTAAACTTTAAACAAATTGTAAAAGAAGAATTACAAAAAGAAAGAATGGGTATGCAACTTTTACATGAAGGTGCAGTAGAACAATTAGATGAGTTTCAAATGTTTAGTAGATTAGTACAAAAGGTTAAAGATGTGGGTTCTATGATAAAGAATCAAGCAAAGAAAATTTTAAATGCAATTATGAAAAGAGTTAAAGCAGTATTTAAAAAAATTAAAAATTTAGGAAAAGGAATGTTCAATGCATTGTTAAACTTTTTTGGATTACAAGTTCAAACTGTTAAAATAACATCATCTGCAAAATCATTCCCATTAGTATAGGAAAAGATATGAAGAGTTTTAGAAGATACATAGCAGAAGGTAAAGGTGGTGCAGAAGCTGGTAAGATGGAACTTATCAAAACAGATGAAAAGAAAGCATACGAACATGCAAAGAAACTTTTTGATAAGAAAGGATTTGATATAGATAAAGAGATTCCTAAGTTTTCACATAACTACAAACTTGCAAAAAAACTTGCAAGGATGGGATTTGCACAAAGAAAAGATATGCCTGTAATCGATAACAGAGATATCAAACTATTACAAAAGAGATTAAAAGCAGGTGCAATTGACATTGCAAGACCCTTTGCAAAGAACGAAGTTCCAGATGACCCATTTCCTCAAGGACTAGACAAAGAGACAGGAAAGAAATGGGTAAATGGTGGTCTTGCAAAAAATGATGGTGATAAAGACGATGACAAAGTAAATGTTAAAATTAAAAAAATTGCAGTAGGAAAACTAAAACCTATTCAGAGTCAAATCTACTTTGACAAATCAATTAAGAATGTATCGAAGTTTGGTGCAAAAGGAACTAGAGACTTTTCTGCATCCAAGAATAATTTTTATGTGGTATCTAAAGATGATAGAATCATAGATGGTCATCACAGATTTTTGTCTGCTGTATTAGTCGACCCAGCAATACAAGTAACTGCATTAGAAATAGATTTACCTATTAAAGACTTATTACCTTTAACACTTGCATATACAGATGCAATAGGAAATGTAAGAAACAAATGATTTCTTTCAAACAATTTATAGAACAAAAGAATCCTAGGATACCTAGAAAAAAAGGTCAGCCTGCAAACTCTAAAAAACATTCTGATTTGTATACAGATGAGAATCCTAAAGGAACTATTCATGGGTTGAAGTTTGCAACAGTTGACGATGCAAAGGCAAGTGTTACTAAAATTAAAAACTCTGGTAAATCTCATGCACATAAAATACAAGCTGCAATTGCAATGGAACAAAGAGCAAGAGAGATGGGTAAGAATGCAGAAGCAGCTGTTTATCGTGCATACATAAACAAGATGAAAAAGAAAACTAAGGAAAGAAATGCCAAGTCCTAATGTACATTTAGAACATATAGAAGACGAAATATTCAATAATGGTATTGATGGTGGTCGTGCATCTATAAACTTTATAAGGTCACTTCGTGACATGTTGATGTCTGGAAGTAAACGAAGTGTCAATGTTACTGTAAAATGGGATGGAGCTCCAGCAATCTTTTGTGGTAATGACCCAGAGACAGGTAAATTCTTTGTTGCAAAAAAAAGTTTATTTAATAAAACACCAAAGTTTTATACATCCATTGCAGAGATAAACGCAGACTTATCTGGACAACTTGCAGAAAAGTTCAAAGCATGTTATAACAATCTAAAAGATATCGGTATTAAAGATATACTTCAAGGTGACTTGATGTTTACAAAAGGTGACCTAGAAAAGAAAGATATCAATGGTGAATCGTATGAAACCTTTCAACCAAATACAATCATGTATGCAGTACCTTCTACATCTAAACTTGCATCTACTATGAGAAGAGCAAATGTGGGTATTGTATTTCATACAACTTATACAGGAGATTCATTATCAGATTTATCTGCATCATTTGGTGCAAACATATCTGGTCTTAAAAAAACAAGTAAGGTCTGGATGGATGATGCATCTTATAATGATGTATCTGGAACTGCAACCTTTACCCAAAAAGATAGTGCAGAGATAACTAGATTGATGTCCAGAACAGGTAAAGTTTTTCAGAAAATAAGAAAACCATCACTGGATTCATTCTTAAAACATCAATCAGAGATGAAGCCAGGCATGAGTTACAAAACATATCACAATAGTAAAGTAAGAGAGGGAACAAACTTTTTACGACTAAACTACAAGAATCATGCAGATGGTTATTTTAAATTTGTAGAGGAAAAGTTTGATGCACAAATAGATAAACTTAAAGTTACATCTGCAAAGAAAACAGCAGAGAAAAACAAAAATATACATCTTACACAAATTAGAAAACATTTAACATTACTTAAAACTTTAGTAGAGTTTCAAGCATTGATAAACTATGCAAAGATTAAAATACTTACTAAAGTAAATAAAGCAAAACAATTAACACAATTGTTTGTAAAAAAAGATAATGGTTTTGATGTCGTTGCACCAGAGGGTTTTGTTGCAATTGACAATAATCTTGGTGGTGCAGTGAAGTTAGTAGACCGAATGGAGTTCTCACTAAATAACTTTACAGTACAAAAAGACTGGGACAAATAAATTATGGAGTTATATTATGTCAGATTCTTTGAAATCTTTTGCTTCATTTAATGAAAATGATGAAGTTCAAATAACAGTTGGAAAACAAACTTTTACTGTTAATGCACATTTTGATGGTGAAACATGTTGGGAAAGATGTCATCCCACATTCATATCTAAAAAAAGAAAAGTAATACTTACATGTCCTCGTAAAGTAGGACATTCCTCGATTCGTTTTTATCTAAACGCACAAAATGAAATGTTTGATGATGACTGGGTTTGGATTGAAGACCAAAATCGTAACCCAAGAACTTGGTTATCAGATGAAGAATATTTAGAATTTATTACAGAATTATATCAACCAAATAAAAGAGCTGTAATGCATGGTTACAAAAATATTCCAGAACACTGGACACAAGCTGATGGAAGTTTGAATCCTCTTACTGCATATTCAAAAATTATTAAGAGGGGTTCGAAAGAAGCAAAAGAATTTTTTGGTGATAACTGTCCATGGGATTATGGAATGAAAGCTACTCCTAAAAATTATGGTGAAGGTCGTGATTCAGAAATGACTCCACCATTTCAAGAATTAGATTTTTTCAACGATTGGACATCGTATTTACTTGTTCGTGACCCTTGGGAAAGATTCATATCTGGTCTTATAACTGAAATGGATAATGGTATGTCTTGTCCATGGATATATGATATGAATTGTGACACAGAAGAAGGGTGGGAAAGATATTATAATTCTGCAAAGAGAATAATATACTTTTGTCCACCAGAAAGATTACTAGTAGGTGGATTAGATGGACAACAAATGAATCATACTTTCGTATTATCAAGACCATTGTGGAATGGTAAATCAATGTATGACATTTATGATAATCTTGTACACTATAAACACGACATAGACTATACACAAAGTGGACTGGGTTTTCTACATCCATCACAAGAATCTTTGAAAAAGACAGCTGGTGCAATTGATACATTAATAGATTTAGGATTTATTGATGATGAAGTTAAGGTTAAGTTTCACCAAAAACAATCTTACAATATGTATGCTCATACTCATATGAATGTCACACCAGAAATTAGACAAAGAGTTATAGAAGAACTACAAGAAGATGAAGACTTAAAAGAGTGGTGGGATGTATGTAGAGAATATGTGCAAATGGACTATGATGCACTTAAAATCAATGAACAGAAATTTGTAAAAACATAAATACTTACATGAAAAGTTTCAAAGACATTGTTGAGATAAATTCACAAACTGCTGTGTTTGCATTCGGTAGGTTTAATCCACCAACTGCTGGACATCTCAAACTTGCAATGAAAGTGAAACAGGTTGCTGGTTCGGATGATGGATTCATCTATACAAGTCATAGTCAAGACCCAAAGAAGAATCCACTAGATTATAGAACCAAAACAAAGTTCATGAAACTCTTGTTTAGACCAGCAAAAGTAACAGTTTCTACATCTAATTCTAGAACAGTATTTGATGTAGTGGTTGACTTATATGACCAAGGATACAGAAGTGTAAAGATGGTTGCTGGTTCAGATAGACTAAGAGAATTTGAGAGTCTACTCACAAAATATAATGGTGTGAAAGGTAGACATGGTTTCTATAACTTTAAAAGTATCGAATTGGTATCAGCAGGTGAAAGAGACCCAGATGCAGATGACATATCTGGTATGTCTGCATCTAAGATGAGAGCAATGGCTTTCGATGGTGATGAGAAAACATTTGTTAAATCATTACCAAGAACTTTTAGACAAGGAAAACAACTGTATAAAGCAGTAAGAAAAGGAATGGCAATTCGAGAAGAATTCCATCATATACCAGAGTACATAACAGATGATATTGGAAAATACATACGACTCGCTTAACGAAGGAATTAACGACCCAGGCGTATTTAAGGCTGTCTTTATGGCAGGTGGCCCAGGCAGTGGTAAATCACTTGCAGCTAAGAAATTAGGGTTCGGTTCTATGGGTTTACGACCAGTAAACTCAGACCAATCATTTGAAATGGGTCTTAAGAAAGCAGGTCTTTCACTTAAAATGCCAGAGAGTGAAGAAGAACAAAGAGATGCAATTCGTGTTCATGCAAAAGCAATCACTGGTAAACGACAAGAAATGTATCTTAAAGGTCGGTTAGGGATAGTAATTGATTCAACTGCAAGAGATGTAAAAAATATCGTAAAACAAAGAAAACTCCTACAAGATTTAGGATACGAAACTGCAATGGTATTCGTAAATACTTCATTAGAAACTGCATTAGACAGAAATAGACAACGAGAAAGAAGTATCCCAGACAATATAGTACAAAGCAATCATGCAACAGTCAGAAAAAACATGGGTAAACTACAAGCTACATTTGGTAGACAAAACTTTTTTATTGTAGATAATGATGGTGATATGAATGATTTGGATAAAAACACCACTAAAATTTTCCCTAGACTTAGAGCATTTGTAAAATCTTTCCCTTCAAACAAAATGGCAACTGCATGGAAATCTGCATTGACCATGAAACCTATGAAAAACATTGCACTTGCAGCTTCCTATGAACATCCAGTAGATATGGAAAAAAGATTATTCAATGAAGATGAAACTACAGATAACCTAAAAGACAAACAATCTAGAGAAAAAGAACAACTAAAAATTAAACATGACAGAGAAATGGATGCAGATAGAAGAAGATTAACTAGACTTAAAAATAGAAGTACAAATCCGACTGATACAAACGAAGTATCCGATGCAGTTATGGCCACGAAAGAAAAAATTTACAAAGATTTGAAGAAAAAGAAAGATTATTTCGAAAAAGAATATGGTGATAAAGCAAAAGAAGTAATGCATGGAACAGCAATGAACATGGCAAAGAAACAACATAAAGTTGCAGAAGGTAAATTTACTAGTGAATTAACAAGACAATTACAGTTAGAAGTACTTAATATGCAACAAAGAAGGGCAATTGGTATGAGAATGAGACGACTTGCACAGAAAATTGCAAGAACTAAAGCTCGTAAAAAGAAAAGAATGAAGACTAATGACCAATTGAAAACAAAAGCAATGAAGACTGCAAGAGCAATTTTATTTAAAAAAATGTCTGGTGGTAAGGCTGCAAGTGAACTTTCAATGGGTGCTAGAATTGCAATCGGTAAAAAATTAGATAAAAAGAAAAGTGTAATTGCAAAATTAAGTAAAAAACTCTTCCCTAAAGTTAAAAAAGGTGAAATAGAACGACTTAAAAAGTTTAGACAATCACAGTCGAAGAAGTGATATATATAAATACTAGAGGAAACATTAATAGGAGACCACGATGTCAGATATAAAAGATAGATTAAAATTCAACAGTGGGACTGATAAAGTAACTAAATCTGTTGCTGATGCGGTCTCAGAAGTCCTTAATTCTGGACAACCAGCAAAATCTCGTTTTGAACAACAAGCAGAACTTATGGGATATCCTTCACAGGACAAACCAGAAGTTGCAGAATCGTTTACCAAAGAACTTGCAGAACTTAAAAAAGCAGTAAATGATGACAAAAGGTCATTCATATCTGCAGCTCGTCAAGCACATAAAGATGGTAAAAAGACTTTTATGTTTGCTGGTAAAGAATATCCAGTAAAAATTAAAGAAGCACCAGTAAAAGAAGACAATACTAATAATAAGTCAGATGATGGTGATGGGTTAGACAAAGTACAACCTAAAGCAGTTAAGAAAAAGTTTAAAGATAGAAAAGACAAAGACATCGATAACGATGGTGATGTTGATTCATCTGATAAATTCTTGCATAAGAAAAGAAAAGCAATCTCAAAAGCAATCGATAAAAAAGAAGATGCATCTGAGATAAAATATGATGCAAGAAGTAAATCGTTTAAAGAAACCTTAAGAAGGTTAGGATATGTTAAGGAAAAATCTTTAATATACAATAATAGAAAAGCTGGAAAGTAAATGTCAAACTACATGAGAAACAGAAAAACTCTGTCAACTGTTGCAGATGCATACAGAGAAATGTATGCAACACCAAATGAAGATATCTTAAATGAGGAGTTAATAGACTCTCTCATCGAAGATGTTCGTGACGAAGAAATAGAAGATATTGCAGAATATCTTGATGAAGATGAAAATTTGGATGAGTCTAAGGGACTTGCAGCTAAAGCTAAAAAATCTGGTATCTCAGTAGGAACATTAAGAAAAGTTTACAATCGTGGAATGGCTGCATGGAAAACAGGACACAGGCCAGGCACAACACCACAGCAGTGGGGAATGGCAAGAGTAAATGCATTTATAGTCAAGAAGAAAAAAGGTGGTCTAAATCACGATAAAGACCTTGCACATGTCATACATCCAGATGACAATATGTTAGAAGCACTAACAACTATGCCTGATTCAGTTAAAGATAGAATCAGTAATCTTAGAAATAAAAAGATGGATGTCAAGTATGACAGTGATGAATATCACAGAATTCAAAAACAAATAGATTCATTAATGAGACAGTATAGTCCTAAAAAAGAATCTATGGATGAGGCTTTAAAACCTCATGAAAAAATAATTTCTAAAACTTTTAAAACTACTAACAAAATAGAAATTAAAGGTATTGATAGACTAATTGATATGTCCAGTATTGGTGTAGTTCAAGCTATGCAAAAACAAAATCCAAGAGGATTTACAAAGACTGTTATGAATCTTGGAAAATTAAAAGAAGATTTTGAATCTTTAGATGAGGTCAAAAGACAAGAAGTCGATGCAATGAAAAAGGTTTCTAAAGAAATGCAAAAGGTCTTAGTATCTTATCAAAAAATTGCAAACATGGGTGATAAAGAATTAAAAGATACAAAACATAACAAGGAATATAAAAAAGTTTTAGATGCAAGAGACTCAATCCT
>MDSW01111962.1_pt1 | contig 11169 bp, 7 predicted proteins | sample 811171 | NCBI WGS metagenome assembly MDSW01 (sample SAMN05326641, study PRJNA326480) | marine metagenome | isolation source: seawater | place: Atlantic Ocean: North West | collected 2012 | reverse complement strand
TATATCATCTAGGAAAATATTCATTTCCATATTCAAGCTTTCTTAACTGTTGCAAGCAACAAAATTAAGAAAGTGGATGATGTATTGGTAATGTCACTCAGTATCCATCTTGTAGAAAACAAAAAAAAGGGGGGGGGTAACCCTCCCCTTTTTAAATTTACTAAGAAATCATGAAAAAAATATACATCTATACGCTAATTACGATTATAATATCCTCATGCTCAATTAGCTCTGAGAAAAATAGAGAGCCAATAGATAATTATAATAGACGTGCATTACTTGAAAATGTAACAGAAAATATAATCCTGCCACGATACGAAAATCTAAAAACAAAACTCTCAATATTAAATGAAAGTAAAAACACATTTATTGACAACAAAACTATTTCTAATTTCCAGGCGCTTAAAGAAGCATGGGAAAAAACATATATTGCATGGCAATATGTAGAAATGTTCAATCTTGAAACTGCTGAAGAGATTGATTATATTAAATCAATGAATACATACCCATGTAACAATACACAAATAGAAATAAACATCAGTTCTAGCACATATGACCTTAATAATGATAATTATATTAGCTGGGCTTCTCAAGGCCTTCCTGCTCTAGACTATATGTTTTATGGATTAAATGAAGATACAAATATGATAATAGATTATTATACTGGTATTGATGGAGAAAATTATTGCACATATCTAAATGACGTAATAAATCAAATGGTGCAAAATACAAATATTGTTTATGACGACTGGCAGGATAATTATAACACATTCATAAACCTTGATGGAAATACAGCAACTTCAAGTCTAAATAAGCTAACAAATGACTTCATCTATTATTATGAAAAAGGATTAAGAGCAAACAAAATTGGAATACCCTGTGGAAGATGGAATGGGTATGTTATTTACCCTATAGGAGTAGAAGCCTATTACAGAAAAAATATTTCGAAAAAATTAGCACTAGAATCATTAAACGGGTGTAAAGAATTCTTTTCCGGAGAAACATTTGTTGATGGAGAGTTAGGGACAGGAATAATAGGAGAATCATATATTGATTACCTTAATACAATAGATGATGATAACAACCTAGGAAATCAGATTATAGAAGTTTTTACTAACGCTGAGACACAAATTAATACTCTAAATAACAATTTTGTTGTACAGTTAACCGAAAACAATAGTCTCATGCTTGATGCCTATGATGCATTACAAGAAGGGGTTGTTCTTTTAAAGACACAAATGCTTGCTGCTCTAAGTATCACTGTAGATTACCAAGATGCTGATGGTGACTAGAGGATATGAGTTACAGAAGTAAAAATATTGTCGTATTTATTCTACTATTATTTACAATTAACTCCAAAGCACAAGATTACCTTTTCTCTGGAAGTATAAAAGACAAGATAGATAACACTGCTGTATATAATGCAGAAATATATAATGAAAATGGAAAGTTATTATCAGCATCTGATAGTAGCGGACATTTTGAATTCTATTCTACCGCTGTAAAATTAGACATTGTTGTATTTACAGAAAGACATGAGGCTATTAAAAAATCCATATCCAATAACAACTCCAAGGCAATCAATATACTTCTAAAACCTTTATCTGTCATTTTAAAAGAAGTTGAAATTATTGCAAAAAAGCAAGAATTATTTAGCGTAAATAAATTAGCAGATGTTGTAGAAACCTCCATATATGCAGGAAGAAAATCTGAAGTTATTAATCTTAACAAGACCTCTGCCAGTCTTGCTTTAAATAATTCAAGGCAAATATATAGCCAGGTCTCTGGCTTAAATATTTATCAGAATGATGACGCAGGATTACAGCTTCATATTGGGGGGAGAGGTCTAGATCCAAATAGAACATCAAACTTTAATGCCAGAAAAAATGGTTATGATATTAGCGCAGATGTCCTAGGATATCCTGAGAGCTACTATACCCCACCCGCTGAAGCCTTACAAAAAATTGAAATCATTAGAGGAGCTGGAGCATTACAATATGGAACACAATTTGGTGGTTTAATTAACTTTATAATAAAAAACCCTATTAGTTCAATAGGCAAAAGAGGAATTTACAGAAGTAGTATTGGAAGCAATAAGTTAACAAGTCATTTTTTGAGCTTCACAGAAAATAATGATACTATTTCGTACTATGCATTCCTAAACTACAAGGATGGTAATGGATTTAGAGAAAACTCTAAATTTAACTCAAAAAACAGCTACCTTCACATAAGCAAAAAGTTAAATAAAAAACTAACTATCTCATTTGAAATAACCCTGCTTGAATACCTAGCACAACAGCCTGGAGGGCTGAATGATTTAATGTTTCAACAAAATCCACTACAGTCCAATAGAAGTAGAAATTGGTTTAAAGTAAATTGGTTCTTATACAATACAAAATTAAAATATCAACAAAACCTGTCTACATTACATACTATAAATGTTTTTGGACTAGATGCAGAAAGATATGCTCTGGGTTACAGGTCAAATCGAGTAGCACAAACTGATCCTTTAGAAGAAAGAGATTTAATCTATGGTGATTTTAAAAACTATGGAATAGAATATAGAAGATTGTATAACACCAAAATATATAAACTTAAAACTATCAATCTATTTGGAGTAAAATTATACAGTTCAAACAACACAAGCATACAAGGTGCTGGGGAAAAAGGAAGTGAAGCAAATTTTAATTTCGCAAACGCAACTTTCCCAAATTATCCAAATCAATCTAGTTACGCATACCCAAATAAAAATCTTGCTTTATTTGGAGAACAGATTATCTATGTCAACGAAAATATTTCTATAACGCCAGGGCTTAGACTGGAATATATAAATACAAAAAGTAATGGATGGTTCAAAAAAATGTTAGTTGATAACGCAAACAACGTGATATCTGAACAAAAAGAGTATAGTGTTACTGAGAATGAACGTTCATTTATAATATTTGGCATAAGCAGCTCATACAAGATTAAAAAGAATACTGAATTTTACACCAATTTATGCCAAAACTATAGATCTGTCACATTTGCAGATATGAGCATTGTTAATCCTGCTTTTGTAATCAATCCTAAAATCGAAGACGAAAAAGGATACACATTTAACATTGGCGCCAGAGGCAATATAGACAATATCATTTCCTATGATATTAATTCTTTCTATCTAATGTACAAGAAAAGGATTGGATTCATACAAAAACTACAAGATGATGGCAATGTCAAAAGCGAAAGAGGAAATGTTGGAGATGCCAGAATTTCTGGCATAGAGTCATTGATAAGCTTAAGCCTTAATAAATTCACGCCTAATTATCTCAAATCAAATATCTTTTTAAATACAGCATTAATCCAATCTGAATACATTAGATCAGAGACAAATGGCATTGAAGGAAATACTGTAGAATTTATTCCAAATATAAATCTTAAAACAGGAATTCGCATAGCATATAAATCTTTAACATCAAATCTTCAATTAACATATCTAAGTAGCCAATTTACAGATGCAACAAATGCAATAGGAAGCAATCTAAGTGGGGTAATTGGTGAAATACCTAAATATGATATTATTGACTGGGGCATTAAGTGGAGGAGAAAAAATTATCGTATCGAAGCAGGCATAAATAATCTACTAAATAAATCTTATTTCACAAGAAGAGCAACTGGATATCCAGGACCAGGAATTATTCCCTCGCCAACAAGAAATTACTATGCAACATTAGAACTTAATTTTTAACTATATATAAGAATAAAAATAATCCTAAATTATTAATTTTACAAAATCTAAAAACCAATGAAAACAACAATGAAAAAACAACATATTCTGATTTTAATTTTACTCTTAAACAGTTTATTAATCATAGCACAAAACAATCAAGTATCTTTAAACTCAGGATATGCAAATCAGAGTTTCTTTAGCATGCAAGATGGGGAAATACTGAATATAGAAAATAATAATTGGGACATAGCTTTCAGCACAGATGCGTTCTCAGCTACTATAAGAACTAATGATGGGAAAGGTGTAGAGCTTTACACTTATCACCTTGGAGATACTAGTAGTTGGGAAAATATCAATACCAGCACTCCAAATATCTTAATCAATCCCATGTATAACAGTGACACAGATTGGGAACGAGGAGCTTTTGACACAAATCAAATAGGAGGATTTGATTATGGATGGGGAGTATACAACTTGCAGAATCATCATATTGTAGGCGACTCGCTATTTGTTATCAAAACAATAAATGCAAATTGGAAAAAACTCTGGATCGAAAGGAAAGTGAGTGGCGAATACCAATTTAAATATGCAAATTTGGATGGAAGTAATGAATTATCACAAAATATACTAGCCTCAAATTATAATGATAAACGGTTTATATATTTCTCACTTGATCAGAATATAATACTAGATAGAGAACCTATACTAAGTGATTGGGACATAACATTTACCAAGTATATCACTCCTGTACAGGCGATGCCCTACGCCGTAACAGGTGTATTATGTAATACCGGTATAGAAATTGCAGAAGCTGATAACATCACTAATCCTTTAACTTATACAGATTACCTATCTCATCCTTTCGAAACCGATATTAATACTATCGGCTATGATTGGAAAACATACCAAGGAAGCTACATAACTGACCAAGATAGATGTTACTTTATAAAAGATTATGAACAAAATATATGGAGATTATTCTTTACAGATTTTGAAGGGACTGCTACTGGCATTATACAATTCAATACTGAATTAGTTGCAGCTACATCAATAAGTGAAGCAGATAATACTACAATTGCGGTCTACCCAAATCCAGCTTTTGAAGATGAAGAGATTCAATTAATCTACGATGTAAAGAACAAGGATATTATAATCACTATTTGCGATCTTTCTGGAAAAATAGTATATCAGCTAAAACCATCACAGGGTAGACTAAAATCACATACAATTTCTAAGAATAAACTTAAGAAAGGAACTTATATTATATCAGCCACCAGTAATCAAGAAAAACTTACTAGCAAATTAATCATCTACTAATATAATATGCAACAATCTCTTCATTTATTGATTATCATGCTATTTACTAACGGCATCTATGCTCAGGCCCAAGATAGCTTAGTGAAAAATAATGATTTGAAAAGAGAATTGCTTGAAGTGGTAGTTACTGGACAAATATCTGAGACAACGGCTGAGAACTCAATACATAAAATCCGTATCATCGGAAGTAAAGAATTAAACTCTGGTCTATTTCTTGATCTTGGAAGTGCCCTGTCTAAAGAATTAAATATTAACCTAACACAAGATAATATATTAGGATCAAGTGTCTCAATTCAAGGAATATCTGGACAAAATGTAAAAATTCTTATTGATGATGTTCCAGTTATTGGCAGGCTAAACGGGAATATAGATCTTTCACAGATTAGCTTAAGTAATATTGATAGGATTGAAATTATAGAAGGCCCTCTGTCAACAATATATGGCACAGATGCATTAGCAGGCACTATAAATATAATTACTAAGAAAGATAGTAAAAGTAAGAAGGTGTTAAACTCATACTATGAAACAATTGGAAAATATAATTATGATCTTATCATTTCAAATAACATTAATAATCATACTGCAACATACCAACTTGGAAGAAATTATTTTAATGGTTGGTCTAACGGTCAAGAATTTAACCTCCTACCAACTAGTGAAATAGCTGATGAAAGACGTCACAAACAATGGAAGCCTAAAGAACAAATATTTCATAAAATATCATATAACATAGACGAGGATACATACTCAAACAATAACTATATTGAAAGATTCTATGAAAAAATAACCAACAAAGGAATGCCACAAGGTCCTTATCTTGAGAATGCATTTGATGAATATTATCACACGTCTAGAACAAACATGGGGTCAGATATCAAGATGGAAGGAGAAAAATATAATACCCAATTAATTCTAGCTTACAATCAATATGTCAGGACAAAAGAAACCTTCTACAAAAATCTTACAAATTTATCAGAATTTATTTTAGATGATCCAAGCAAACAAGACACATCAGAATTTAATTTATGGATAGCAAAGATGATTATCTCTAATAGTATTAATAAGAAAATCAAATATCAATTAGGATTAGATCTTAACATGCAAAATGCTAAGGGACGCAGAATACTTGATAAGTATCAAGAAAAAAGAAACTATGCTGCTTTCTCTACTATTGAATATGAATTAAACCCACAGATTACTCTCAGACCTTCTGCAAGAGTGATTTATAATACTAAATATAAAGCTCCATTTATACCAGCCATCAATATTCTTTTTGACTATGAAGAATATAAATTTAGAGCTAGCTATGCAAAAGGATTTAGAGCTCCAGATTTTAAAGAGCTATTCTTTGAATTTATTGATGTTAATCATAATATAGTAGGCAATGAAAACCTACTAGCTGAAACTTCAAATAATTATAACCTTAATACTACGATATCTAAAGAAATATTTCAAAAAAAGGTAATCACAGACATTAGCCTCTTCTACAATGAAATATCAAATAAAATAGACCTTGCAAATTCATTAACAGAAACAAACCAATATAGCTACTTCAACATTACAAATTATGCAACAAAAGGGATATCATTTAGGACAAGTATATCATTGCCTAACACTCAGATAAATGTAGGTGCTTCACATATAGGAAGACATAATAATATTTCAAGCGAATATAATATGCCGCAATTTAGCTTCTCTACAGATATGAATCTAAGTGCCCTATTTACATTAGGTAATAAAACTAAATTAAATATATTCTTTAATAATACAGGCAAATTACCAATCTATATAATGGAAAACGAAAATATAACCGAGGGATATTCTGAGTCATATAATATCCTAGATTGTTCTATCAACAGAAGAATATTTAATGACCTACTAATAATCACAATAGGAGGCAAGAATCTATTTAATATTACCAATATTAAAAAATACAACAATAACTCTGTACATTCTACAAGCAGCAACAATGTTCCTGTTGGATATGGAAGGACTTTTTTTACAAATCTTAAATTTAACCTATGAAAAAAGTAACACCCCTATGTTTTTTTTTGTTTGCCTTGTTAAGTTGTGAACAGGCTGAAATTGCCATAGAAAAACATTCTGCTGGAGAAATCAACGTTACTCAAATAAATTTAGAAGAGAATTATAGTCAACAAGTTTTCTATAACCTAAATGATAATGCTATAGTAAGTGAGAATCAAAAAACCGAATGGGACTTAGGATTTGAATCTTCAGAAGAAGGATGGAGAATCATAATTAATTCAGCGACATTTAGTCAGCTAGCAAAAATCAGCACTACAGATTTTAACTCAGGAATTAATATCGATACCCTAAACTGGACATGGGATAATCCAAAGGGAATTAATAATGGAACAGCATTCGGAGATTACTTAGATAAAGAAGAAGTATATGTTTTAGACCGAGGATATAATCTAGATGGCACATTAAGAGGTTATAAAAAAATCACAATTGACTCAACAAACAGTAATTCATATTTCATTACGTATGCTAATATTGATAATACTAATTTGCAAACCTATGAAATAAAAAAAGATAATAACTTTAATTTCCAATACTTAAGTTTCGATAATGAGAATATTCAAATAGAACCTACTAAGCAAGAATGGGATCTAGTATTTACCCAATATACACACCTCTATACTGAAAATACAGAAACTCCAGCTTACCTAGTTACTGGCATATTAATAAACTACCTTAATAATATCACAGTTGCAAAAGACACGATAAATAACTTTGACGACATAACATTAGATATGATTGATCAGTATTCTTTTACAAATAATCAAAATGACATCGGATTTAACTGGAAAGAATATAATTTTGAAAGTCAAATATATACAGTTAACTCAGGAACTAATTATATTATATCTGACATCTCTGGGAGATATTTTAAATTGCATTTTACTGATTTCTATAATTCATACGGACAAAAAGGCTGTCCTACTTTTGAGGTGCAAGAACTATAAATATTAAATTTTCCTTAATTTTTATTCAATCCAATCAGCTATAAATACATTTGTATTTCTTGTTCCTCCATTATTTCGATTAGAAGAAAAAACAATCTTCTTCCCATCATTTGAAAAAACTGGAAAAGAAGCAAATTTTTGGTCAAAAGTAATTTGCTCTAGGTTCCTACCATCAATATCTATCATATACAAATTAAATGGAAAGCCCATTTTACTTGCATGATTTGAACAAAATATAATTTTCTCATCACTTGGGTGAAAAAAAGGAGACCAATTAGCATTTCCAAGATTTGTAATTTGCTTCAAATCACTTCCATCAACATTACAAGTATATATTTCCATTTTAGTTGGCTGTACTAATCCTTGTGACAAAAGCGCTTTATATTCTTTTATTTCATTTTCAGTCTTTGGTCTAGACGATCTGAAAACTAATTTTTTTCCATCATTTGAGAAAAAAGCACCACCATCATATCCTAATTGATCTGTTACTTGCTTTATCTCAGAGCCATCAATATTACATGTATATAGTTCTAAATCTCCTGACCTAATAGATGTAAAAACTATCTTATCGCCCATAGGAGAAACAGTTGCTTCGGCATCATATCCTTCATGATTGGTAAGTCTTTTAATAATATTACCATCCATATCTGAAATAAAAATATCATACGAATCATATATAGGCCAAACATATCTACCATCAACCCTTCTATCAGGAACATGTGGGCATTTTGCATCTTCTAAATGTGTTGATGCATATATTATAGTACTATCTCCAGGCATAAAATATGAGCATGTAGTCCTTCCTAGTCCTAAACTAACCAGTTGAGGCATATCATTTTTAAGATTATAGTTATTAGTATCAATAATATATATCTGATCACAACTTTGCCCCCACGCTTCATTAGTAGCCTGGAATATTAATTTAGAGTCATCAAAACTCCAATAAGCCTCTGCATTTTCTCCTTCAAAAGTTAACTGTTTCATATTTTTAAAATGAGTTTCCTCTGGATAGACAAGGGAGTCCAAGGGTAATGTTAATTTTGGTGACTGGGAATGGGATATTTTAGCTAATAAAAGAAATGGAATAAAGAATAAAAAAGAATAATGTTTCATATTTTTGTCAAAAATTTTAAGCACAAAAATAACCTTTTTAATCATGAAAAAAATAACCAATTGTATATTATTTCTAATCTTTTTCAATTCTACTATAATTGCCCAAAACAAACAAAAAGTAATAGATAAGATGCATGAAGAAGTAAGCTACCTGGCATCTGATGAATTAGAAGGAAGAGCGACAGGAAGTCCATCAGAAAAAATAGCCGCTGATTATATTAGCTCTAAGTTTAAAGAGTATGGATTAATAACGAAAGGAGAAGATGGATACTTTCAACACTTTGAAGCCAAAATAAAAAAAAATCCTCATGCAGAGGCAGTAGATAAAAAGATAACGGGCACTAATGTAATCGGCTATATAGATAATAAGAAAAATAAAACAATAATTATTGGAGCCCATTATGACCATCTAGGATATGGTCACTTTGGATCTCTTTATGATGGAGAAAAAGAGGTTCATAATGGAGCCGACGATAATGCTAGTGGAGTCAGCATACTATTAAACCTTGCTCAAGGCGTAAAAAATCCTTATTTATCATCTTACAATTATTTATTCATAGCATTCTCTGGAGAAGAGCATGGGTTATTTGGCTCTTCCTATTATGCTAAACATCCTACCATAAACTTAGACAATGCAATATTCATGATCAATTTTGACATGGTTGGAAGGTTAAACAACGAAAAAACTCTTGCCATCAATGGGATAGGAACAAGTAATAAATGGAAAGACTTGCTAGATATATCTAATAAATTTAATTTCATACTTAAAACTTCAGAGTCTGGTATTGGCCCATCTGACCACACATCTTTTTATTTGCAAGACATACCTGCAATTCACTTTTTCACAGGACAACATGAGGACTATCATAAACCAACTGATGATGTTGAAAAAATCAATTTTGAAGGCATGTATCTCATATATCAATATGTAAAAGAAATAATTAAACAGTCACGGGGAATAGATGACTTTGATTTTCAGAAAACAAAAAGTGATACAACAATGACCCCTAGATTTAAAGTAACTCTTGGGGTAATGCCAGACTACCTTTTTAATGGAGAAGGGATGAGAATTGACGGAATATCAAGAGGAAAGACAGCCGAAAAACATGGCATACTAAAAGGAGATATTGTAATTAAAATTGGAGATGTTGTTGTAAAAAATATGACAGATTACATGAAGGGATTAAGCCAATTCAATAAAGGTGAGTCTACAATAGTAACATTAAAAAGAAAAGATACAACCATAGAGAAATCTATTATTTTTCAATAATTCTATAAGACGTAAATAGATTAAAAAAGATTAATACTTACATCTATGAGTGTAAGTATTAACCTCTAATGCATATGAATTATTCAACAATATATCTCTTCTCTATTGTCCCGTCGTCAAATAAAAAGAATAACAATTTATTGGTATTAGGCTTTGACGCCCTTCCTAAAACATCTAATATACTAACCAAACGTTTTGGCTCTAAATCTTTAACAATCAAAACATCAGTAGTTGTAGTATCACAATCATTCCAATAAGGATTTGACGGATTATCTGGCATAACTAACATCTCTGTAGCTCCTAAACTAACATTCATAGTGTCGTCTAAAAACATAACAACAATATGTGTAACATAATCATATATATATGCTTGATGACATATACCACATGTATCTAAAAGAGAAGAGCCATTAATAACTCCATTACAATCTACACAGCTATTCCAATATGGGTTTGATGGGTCATCTGGCATAACCAACATCTCTGTAGCCCCTAAAGTAACATCCATAGTATCGTCCAAAAATGTGACAGCATGTGTTATATAGTCATATATGTATGCCTGCTGACAATCTCCACAACTATCTATAATAGAAGTCCCATCAACAACACCATTGCAATCTACACAGCTATTCCAATAAGGGTTTGATGGGTTATCTGGCATAACCAACATCTCTGTAGCCCCTAAAGTAATATTCATAGTATCGTCCAACAAGGTAACAGCATGTGTTATATAATCATATATGTATGCCTGCTGACAATCTCCACAACTATCT
>MDSW01008085.1_pt1 | contig 11169 bp, 12 predicted proteins | sample 811171 | NCBI WGS metagenome assembly MDSW01 (sample SAMN05326641, study PRJNA326480) | marine metagenome | isolation source: seawater | place: Atlantic Ocean: North West | collected 2012 | reverse complement strand
TTTTTGCTGATTTAATCACATTCATTATGCCTGTAATTACGCCTACAAAAAAAAATATTAAAATTAACCAGGGCTTAGTACCAAACCAATTGTCTAAAATAAACCCAATAATTGTCCCAACTGCAACAGCCGCAACTAATTCAGTGCTCATTTTGAATGCCGTTCCCATACTGGAGTTAGATTTGTTGTTTTTTTGAGAGTATTTGGCTTTAGCCTTGCTTTTTGCAATTTTTAGGCGAGTTTTGAATTGATCTTCTGACATTTATTATCTTAAGCAACCATGCTTTCAGCTTTTTGAAGATCTACCGCAACTAGCTGACTTATGCCTTTTTCTGGCATGGTAACCCCATACAATCTATCCATTTTTGACATTGTTAAAGCATGGTGGGTAACAATAATAAATCTAGTAGTAGTAATTTTTGTAAGTTCGTTAAGAAGCCCGCAAAACCTAGTAACGTTTGCATCATCTAATGGAGCATCAACCTCATCTAAAACACATATTGGAGATGGATTTGTTAAAAATACTGCAAAAATTAATGATAATGCAGTCAATGCCTGTTCTCCTCCTGAAAGCAAAGTTATTGATTGAAGTCTTTTACCAGGAGGACTTACAAGCATTTCTAATCCTGCATCTAAAGGATCATCGGAGTCAACCAATTCTAATTTAGCATTTCCTCCGTTAAATAGTTTTGTGTATACTTCATTAAACTTTCTATTCACTTTTTCAAATGCCTCTAAGAGTCTTTCACGCCCTTTTTGGTTTAATTCAGTTATGCTTTCTTTAAGTTTTAATATAGCCGTCACAAGATCTTGTCTATCTTTTTCCATTTTTTTTATTTCAATTTCGTATTTTGAAGTTTCTTCATCGGCTCTTAAATTTACTGAGCCCAATTTTTCTCTTTCTCTTTTCTTTTCATCAAGTAATTCTTCTTGAGTAACAGTGTCTGGAAATTCTTCCTCATTTTCAATATTAGAAAATTTAAGTAAATTATTTTCTTCTAAATTTATCTCTGTCATTACTCTGTCCAACAAATCATTTCTCCTTTTATTTAAACCTTCAATTGTTGCACCTGAGCTAGCTTTTCTCTCTCTTATCTCAATTGACTCTTCTTTAGTATTTTTTAATTGATTTCTTAACTCAATAATTTTGCCGTCTATCTCTTCAATTATATTTTCATTTTTATTTTTTTCTTCGTCAGAAATTCTTAAATTTTCAGAGATTTTACCTTTTTTCTCAGCTTGACTTTGTGGTTGTTTTTCCAATTCACTCAATTTATTTATGTGTTTATTTTTTCTCTCATTTAATTCAACTACCATTTTTTCAGAATTATTTAATAAGTTTCTCCAACTTTCAATTTCTTGATCAATAATTTTAATTCTTTCACTTCTTTTTACAGACTCTTTTTTAATATTTTTATTTTTACTGTAAGTTTCAGCATAGTCGTCTTGCAATTTTTTTATTTGATCACTTTTTGAAATTAAAGTTGAAATAGTTTGATCACTTTCAACTTCTTTAAATTTCATATTTAGATAAGATAAATTTATTTTACTATCGTCTAAAATATGCAAAGCTTCGTCTTTTTTATTTTCTGAAATCATAACTTTAGCTTTATCGATTTGAACTTTTACGGTATTTATGATTTCATTATTTTTTTCTATTATTTCTGTACTAAAATTTTTTAGCAATGCATCCATTCTATCTTGTTCAGTTTTTAACTTTAGTTTTGCTTCTTCTAAATCAATATTTGATAGTTTTTCAGTCTCATAATATTTAGAGTCAGTCTCTATAAGATCATTTTTTTCTTCCTTAAGTCTTTTTTCATTAGAATTTGCATCAATTACAATACTTTTTTCTCTATCAACATCTTCCTCAATAACTTTTAAAGAAGTTTTATTTGCCTCAATCTCATCTTTAATTCTCTCATTTTCTTCATCTAATGCTTTTAATTCTAAGTTAAGTCTCTGTATTTTTGACAAATTTTCTATGTTTTTTTCACGGATAGGGTTTACTTTTTCAATTAGAGTTTTTATTTCATTTTCTAATTTGTCAAGTTTTTCATTGAATTCTTTTACTTTGTCATCTGCTTCACTATTTATTTCATTTTCTATTTTTATTTCATTGTCAATTTCAACTAACTTTAAATAATAAAGTCCAGCTTCGATTCTTTTTATTTCTTCAGAAATAGATTTGTATTTTGCGGCCTCTTCAGCTTGTTTCTGTAAATTAGCAAGTTGTTTTTCTTGTTGTCTTCTTAGTTCATCAGCTCTTTTTAAATTATTTTCTGCAGCACCCAATCTTAATTCAGCTTCATGTCTTCTTACATGCAGTCCAGCTATTCCTGCGGCCTCTTCTAAAATTGCTCTTCTGTCCGCCGGCTTAGCAGTGACTAAAGCACCAATTCTTCCTTGACTAATAATAGAGGGAGAATGTGCACCAGTAGATAAATCTGCAAAAAGCATTTGAGCATCTTTTGCCCTAACTTCTTTACCGTTTATGTAAAACTTTGAGCCTTTGTCTTTTTCTATTTTTCGTCTAATTTCTATATCTTCCAAATCATTATATTGGTGAGGACCATCTTTATTTTGATTTGTTAAACTGATTATTACCTCAGCAATATTTTTTGAAGGTTTATTAGATGTTCCCGAAAAAATAACATCTTCCATTCCAGATCCTCTCATACTTTTAGCTGATGTTTCACCCATACACCATCTGAGAGACTCAACAATATTTGATTTACCACAACCATTTGGACCAACAATGCCGGTTAAACCTTCTTCGATTAAAAAGTTGGTTTTTTCTGCAAATGATTTAAATCCATTTAATTGGATTTTTTTAAACTCCATTCACTAACTTATATCAGTTTTTCAAGATATTTTTTTAATTTTTTATAGTTTGAAGCATTTTCAAACTTTTCTCCATTGATAATTAACGTTGGTGTGGCTTCTATTTTATACTTTTTTGATCCCGTGATTCGTTCTTCTAAAATAAAATCTTCAATATCTGCTTTATTGAGACATTCATTGAAATTTAAATTAAAACTTGATTTTTTTATAATATTTTCTAAATTTTTATTTAGATCCTCAATTGTGCTTCCTTTAACCCACTGACTTTGATTTTCAAATAAGTAGTGCAAAATTTCTGAATTGCCATCGTTTTTACAGTGAGCAATTTTTGAACCATTAAAAGCCGCCATATCTAATGGAAAATTTTTAAATTCTATAGAAACATGACCTTTATCTATAAAATCTTTTTTTAAACTTGGATAAATTTTTTTATGAAAATTAGCACAGTGGCTACAAGTTAAAGATTCAAATATAATAATTTTTATCTTAGCATCATTGCTGCCTTCAATTATTGGTTTAATTTCTGCCTGAGTAGCTATTGGAAAATAACAAAAAATTATGACAATGATTGTTTGTAATATTTTTTTCATCTATTTTTAAAAAGTTTTGTTAGTTCTAATAAAGAATTTTTAATTTTATCATTTTTAATCTGGTCTATCTTTTTTATATGTTCGCTTTTTGTCACATTTAGTGAATTTTTTTCTTTTTTTCTATCTAATTGTCCATCAAAAGTATTAAATTTAATACTTTCCACTACATGATAACCAAAATATGAGTTCATTTTTTTTATAATATCTTTTTTTGAATATTCTAAATCTACTTCAGATCCTCTCTTAACCATAATATTTAGACAATTTCCTCTAAGCTTATTAGAACTTTTGAAAGATTTAGGATAACAAACTTTAAATAGATCCTTTCCAACAATATATTTCCAGTTGTCCAATGTATCATTATAAACTTTACCTTTTTTGCTTAATATTCTTTTTGCTTCTGTGGGTAAAGTATCTTTAAAAGATCTTAATCCTTGAATGGATTTATATCTCTGCTTAGAATTATATTTTAGACTCATATGAATAATAAAAACATATCAAATAAAATTCTTTATTGGTACGATAATAATAAAAGAAATTTACCTTGGAGAAAAAAAGTTTATAAGAAACAAAGAGAGTATTATACTTTGATTAGTGAGTTTATGTTACAACAAACACAGGTAAAGACTGTAATACCTTACTTTAAAAATTTTATAAAAAAAATTCCAGATTTAAAAACTTTATCTAAAATTGATGATAAAATTTTGTTGAAACATTGGGAGGGTCTTGGCTATTACTCAAGAGCCCAAAATCTAAAAAAAACAGCTATTAAAATTATTAATGAATTTAATGGAAGTTTGCCCAATACAATTGAAGAGCTTAAAACTTTACCAGGAGTTGGCGATTACACCTCAAGTGCAATTATGTCTATAGTATTTAATAAAAAAATAATTCCATTAGATGGAAATGTTGAAAGAATTTTGAAACGAACATTGTACTTAAAAAAAAAATATGAATTATCAAAAGAATTTCTTAAATCTAAAATTAATTTTTTTGGTCAGTCTAATAGAGCAAGTGATTATTCACAAGCAATTATGGAAATAGGTGCCTTGGTCTGTAAACCAAAGAGTCCTTTATGTAACATCTGTCCAATTAAAAAATATTGTTTAGCTTATAAAAAAAAAGATTTTGAAATTAATAAATTAATAAAAAAAACTAAAACTAAATTTTTTGAAGCAATAATTTATGAAAAAAAAAATAATTATTTGTTAGTCAAAAATGAAAAATTCAAATTTTTGAAAAATATGCCTATTTTTCCAATGACAGAGGTAAAAGAAAAAAAGTATAAATATTTAAAAAGTAAAAAAATAAGTATTAAATTATCTAATATGAATATGAAAATTGCCCTAATTAACACAAACAATTTACCAAAAGTAAAAAATAAAATTCTTTTAAAAAGGAATAGTTTGCGATCTCAGATAATACCTTCATTTACAAAGAAAATATTTAGCACAGTATCGAAATATTAATGAAAAAAGTTGGAATAATTGGTGCAGGTATTTCAGGTCTATATCTAGCAAATATATTTAAAAATCACTCTGGATTTAACTATAAAATTTTTGAGAAAAGAAAAAATTTTAATTTTTCAAAAGGTTATGGAATTCAATTATCAGTCAATAGCATTAAATTACTTAATAAAATTGGCTTGAAAAGTTTACCAGCTTCTGAGGTTTTTTTTCCTTCAAGAGTTAATTTTTTTCAGTCAAATAATTCAAAAAAAATATGTGATATTGATCTCACTCAATTTAATGATAGCTTAAACCGATATACAACTACAAAAAGATCAACTCTTTTAAAATTTCTATTAGAAAATATTCCTCAAGATAAAATAAAGTTTAATACAAGCTTAAGCCATTTAGATTATTCCAATGATATTACAGTTCATTTCTCAGACAATTCAAAAGAAAACTTTGATTTTTTAGTAATTGCAGATGGTGTCTTTTCGCAATCTAAATTAATAATTTCAGAAGATAGTATAAGGCCAAAATTTAACAATAGTATTGCTCTTAGAGGCAAACTAAATAAATATGATGATAATAATATCTCAATTTTTATGGGATCAGATTTTCATTATGTAATTTATCCGGTTAACCAAAACAATGAATATAATTTTATAGCAATTTTTAAAAAAAAACTAACCGATTTAGAATTAAACAATGAAATAAATATGCAATCTGAAGTTTTTGTAAATTCTTTAAAGAAAATTTTGTCCAAAAAATCATTAATAAATTTAGAAAATTTGACTGAAATTCAGGCATTTCCCATTTATGTGAGTAAAAGCTTGCCACCCATAAATAAAAAAAATATCTTTTATTCTGGTGATGCTCTGTTCGCTTTTTCGCCTTCTTTTGCTCAAGGAGCTTCTCAAAGTATTGAAACAGCTCAGGAGATATTTGATAGTATTACAAATCAAACTCATAATTTGTATAAAAATAGAGTCAACAGAATTAATTCTATAAATTTGAGATCAAAAATTAATAACTTCGCATTCCATTTATCAAATCCAATAAATGTTTTTATTAGAAATATAATTTTGAAATATATTTCAAAAAACAAAATTTTTCTTCGAAATTATCTAGGTAAAATTTATAAAAATTAATTTGTTGGTCTTAATCTTTGTCTTAAATCATCTATTGGTCTAAGGGAGTTTCCCGATTGATAGTACCAAAAAGTCCAACCATTACAACTCTCAGCTCCAATTATTTTAGCTGCCACTTTGTGAATTGAGCCTTCAGACTTTTGATATTTAATACTTCCATCAACCATAATCTTTGCATTTATTTTTTTGTTTTGGTTATAAATCTCTGTGCCTGGTTTAATTAATCCCATCTCAATTAATGAACCAAAAGGAATTCTTGGTTTTGTTTTGTTATTTTGCAAAGTATCCAAATATTCATCTTTAATAACTTTGGTGTCTTTTAACCTTTTACTTGCAGCTTCAAAATAATTTTTTTCTTTTTCAATTCCATAATAATCTCTACCAAGTTTTTTTGATACTACTGCTGTTGTTCCTGATCCTATGAATGGGTCTAAAATAAAATCATTTTTATTTGAAGAAGCTAAAATAATTCTGTGCAATAACGATTCTGGCTTTTGTGTAGAGTGAACTTTTATTCCATTATTTTTAAGTCTTTCTTTTCCATTGCAAATTGGCAAGTTCCAAGTAGATCTCATTTGAATATCATCGTTCAAACATTTGAGAGATTGATAATTAAAAGTGTATTTAGATCCCTCATTTTTAGAAGCCCAAATTAACGTTTCATGTGCATTTGTAAATCTTGTACCCCTAAAGTTAGGCATTGGATTATTCTTATTCCAAATTACATCATTAAGTATCCAGAAACCTAAATCTTGAATTATTGACCCAACTCTAAATATATTATGATAACTTCCAATTACCCAGATAGTTCCATTTTTTTTTAAAATTCTTCTGCACTCAGAAAGCCAATTAAAAGTAAATTTATCATAACTTTCAAAATTTTTAAATTTATCCCAATTATCATTAACAGCTTTAACTTTTGATGTGTCTGGTCTTGTTAACTCTTTTTTTAACTGTAGGTTATAGGGTGGATCTGCAAAAATAAGATCAAAAGTTTCATTTGGTATCTTTTGAAGTTCCTTGAGACTATCTCCGTTAATTATTTTATTTTTTAAAATTGATTTAATCATTTTCTAAAAAATGATTAGACTCTAGCCAAGAGTCTACGTCAACCTGTGATTGAATTATTTTGACTCCTCTTGTGATTATTTTTTTTTGAGACTCAAGATCTTGTGTATTGGTTTAAATGTTTTTCGATGAAATTTAGTTATTCCAAATTTTTTAATTGCTTCTAAATGTTCCTTTGTTCCATAACCAGCATTTAAATGCCATTTATAGTTATTAAAATTTTTAGAAATTCCAATAATTAATTTATCTCTGGCAACTTTCGCAATTATAGACGCTGCAGATATTTCTGGTATTTTTTGATCACCTTTAACCACTGTTTTTACAATATAGTTTTTAATTTTTGGAGATCTATTTCCATCAATAATAACTAATTTTGGTTTTTTTTTAAGTTTTAAAATAGCTCTTTTCATTGCAAGCAAACTTGCATTTAAAATATTAATTTTTTCTATTTCTTTTAATGAGGAAGAACCTATTGCCCATATAGAATTTTTTTTTATATATTTTGATAAAACTTCTCTTTTGTTTTTGTTTAATTTTTTTGAATCTTTAATCTCTTTTATATGAATATTATCTTTTAAAATTACAGCTGCTGCATAAACAGGACCTATAAGGCTTCCTCTGCCGACTTCATCAACTCCAGCTATGATTTTTTTCATTAAATTAAAAAGAAATGATAAGCTAATAATCCAATTATTAATCCTTTAATAAAAGAAAGCCACAACATGCCATAATCAGACATATTCAGTTTTTCTTTCCACCAATTAATGTTTTTTTTATGAATTTCAATCATTCTAAGAATTTATAATATTATGTTTAATTGATCAATTTTTTTTCTTATTTCTTTTAAATCTATCCATGAATACTTTTTTTGATCTGGCTGCCTAAGCAAGTATGCAGGATGAAAAGTAATCATGCATAAATAAGTTTTATTGTTAATAATTATACTTTTCCAAACACCTCTTTCTTTAGAAATTTTTATATTTGAACCAAACAGAGACTCCATAGCTGTACTTCCCATTAAAATAAGAATTTTAGGATCAATTATAGAAATATGTTTTCTTAAAAAATTTGCGTATCTTATAATTTCAGCAGACTCAGGTTTTCTGTTGTTAGGCGGTCTATAATTTACTACATTTGTTATGTAAATTTTTTCTCTATGTATATTTATTGCACTTAACATTTTATTTAAAAGCATACCCGCATCTCCAACAAAAGGTTTTCCTATATCATCTTCCTTATGACCAGGACCTTCACCAATAATCATAATTTTACTTTGATTATCTCCATCACCAAAAACAAGCTTGCTGGCACTGTCCTTAAGTTGACAATTTTTTATACTTTCAATTTCTTGTTTTAATTTTTTAAGTTCAATCGATTTATCTTCTACTTTTGGTTTAATTTTAAATCTATTTATTGGCTTATCGTTAAAAATATAATTAATTTTGTAGGAATTAATAAGTTCAGAGTTTATTATGTCATTTTGATTTTTTTCGTCTGAAGCCATATGATAATGAATGCGGTTTGTAATTTTTATTTTATCATTTTTGTTATTTCAAACAAATACATATTCAAATACATCTGAATCAAATAAATTCAACCAGAAGTATTTATCAGATTATTTTTCAGCATTAATTTCATCTAAAAATCAAAATAACGACGATGCTTTAAAATTTTTTAATTCCTCAAAATTTCTGATTAAAAAACATGATAATTTTTTAAAAGAATATGTTTTTTCTTTAGTTTTAGATGGTCAGGTAAAAAAGGCTATAAATCAAATAAAAATTTCAAAAAATGAAAAAAATTCAAATTTTTTTGAGGCAAATCTTTTATTAACTGTAGATAGCTTTAAAAAAAAAGATTTTAAGCAAGTTTCCAAGCGACTTAAAGAATTAGATATTTCAAAAGATGATGGTACTTATGAATTTGTTATTTTTAAAATTTTAGAAAATTACAATCATTTGTTTATTGAAAAAAAAATTAAAAAGCAGGAGAATGATTTTGGTAATTTAAATTTAATAAACAGTAGTTTTCAAAATTGTTATATAAATTCCAATATAACCCCAACATACTTCACAAATTTGATAAATGATTCAAATAATGATTATTCAAGATATTTATTTTTTTATTTTTCATATTTGGTTCAAAATAAAGAATTTAGTAAAGCAAAAGATATTTCTAAATCAATTGTACCTTTAACCGATACTCTACTTATTTCTCAATCAAAAGAATGGATTGAAAATGAAAAATTTGAAAAATTTACAAAATATTTTTCATGTTACAATGAGACAGATATTTTAAGTGAGTTTTTCTTTTTAATATCTAATTTATTTTCATCTCAAGAAATATATGATCAATCAAATTTCTATTTAAGGATTTCAGAATATCTGAATAAAAAATTTTATTTTAATTTATCATTACTTGCAGAAAATCATTATTTAAATAATAATTTTGAATATTCTAAAATAATTTTAAATAAATTCAAAAATAAAGATGATGTTTATAATTGGTATAGGATAAAAAAAATTGGAAAAATATTATCTGAGTCAGGAAAGGAAAATGAGTCTTTAGAATTTACTGAAAAAAATTTTAAATTAATAATCAAACCATCAGTAAAAACTTTATATGATATGGCAAATATTTACAGAAGTTTTAAAAAATATGATAAAGCTATAAAAAATTATTCTGAATTATTAACAAAAGTAGATAAGGACTCTTATGCCTATTCACGAATTCTTTATAGAAGAGGAAGTTGTTTTGAAAGACAAGGCAATTATGAAAACGCTGATAATGATTTACTAAAATCTTTAAAAATTAATCCAGATGCTCCTTATACAATGAACTATTTAGCTTATAGTTGGTTAGAAAGAAATTATAAAATAAATGAAGCGATGGATATGCTTAAAGAAGCATATAAAAAAAAAAGTAATGATCCATACATAACCGATTCTGTTGGCTGGGGTTACTATCTAGTAGGTGATTATATAAATGCAGAAAAATATTTGAAAAAAGCACTATTGTTAATGCCTAGTGATCCAATAGTAAATGATCATTATGGAGATGTTCTTTGGCAATTAAACAGAAAACTACAAGCGAAATATTTTTGGGAGAATGTTTTAGGATTAGAAGAAACTGAAGATGAAATGAAAAAAAATATCAAAAAAAAATTACTTAATGGTCCAAAGAAATTATAGATTATGAAATTTGATAAAATTAAATCCCATGCAAAAATAAATATTTCTTTGAATGTTTTAGGTAAGTTAAAATCAAAACTTCATAAAATAGAAAGTTTAGTTGGTTTTGTTACTTTAGTGGATGATATTTTCATAAAAAAAATAAAAAGTAAAAATCATAAGGTAAGATTTGAAGGAAGATTTTCAAAAAAATTCAAAAAAATAATACAATTACCAATCTTTTAAAAATGTTAGATAAAAAAAAAAAATTAAAAAACCAGAAGTATCAAATCATAGTTAAGAAAAATATACCTCAAAAATCTGGATTAGGAGGAGGCTCGATGAATGCAGCTTCAATAATAAAATATTTATCATTAAAGCAAAAAATAAAATTCCAAAAAAAAGAAATCATAAATTTAACATCAAAAATAGGATCAGATGTTATTTTGGGTTTATATCAAAAAAATTTTATAATTTATAAAAATAATAAGTTAAATATAATTAAGAAAAATATTAATTTACATACTTTATTGGTTAAACCAAACTTTGGCTGCTCTACCAAAAAAATTTATAAAAATGTTAGTAGTTTTTCTAAAACAAATTTGAAAAATCTTAAAGCATCTAATTTAAATATTAAATTTATATCAAAATTAAAAAATGATTTAGAAAAACCTGCATTTGGCAAATATAAAAAATTGAGAAGTATAAAAAATTCTATGGAGAAAATTGATAATATTTTATTTGTTAGAATGACTGGGTCTGGATCAACAATTATTGGTTATTTTAATTCAAAAAAAGCTGCTTTAAATGGAAGAAAAATAATAAAAAAAAATTATAAAAATTATTGGTGTAATTTATCAAAAACTATATAAACATTTTTTTTTGTGATATACGAAAT
>MDSW01151291.1_pt1 | contig 11171 bp, 10 predicted proteins | sample 811171 | NCBI WGS metagenome assembly MDSW01 (sample SAMN05326641, study PRJNA326480) | marine metagenome | isolation source: seawater | place: Atlantic Ocean: North West | collected 2012 | reverse complement strand
GTTAATTCTTTCATAAAAAAAGATTAGACTTTTTTGAATAGCTATATTTAATAATCTATAAAAGTTAGTCATTTGTAATTTTATTATATATAAAATAAGATGCTGTATTTAAGGTTGAAGTATTTTCAGTTATAAGCCAGTTATAAAGATTTTTTCCATATTCTGTGTGTAAATCCATTTTTGAGTTAAAATACTTTTCTAAAGTCTTTTCAAGACTATCTCCATTCTTTACTTTGAGAATTTTTTTATCATTTAATAGGTATTTTTTTATATGGTGGTTTTGATAAAATAAATTAGAGTCTTTTAGAGTCTTATCTCCTCTTACGTCTATTTGTAATACTGGAATATTAGCAAAAGCTGAATCTAAGCCAAATGTTGTAAAACAATTGATTATAAATGAGGCATTTTCAACAAATTTAAACCTTTTTAAATTGTATTTGTCAGAAAGAAAATAATTAGATGGGTCTATATCTGAACTTTGTATTGAAGAAATTTTAAGATTACTGTTTTTTTGCAGTAAATAATCAAATTCATCCTTTCTTCCATTAGGTCTTAATTTAAGTAATAAATTCCATCCCGCTTTTTTACATGCAATTAAAATTTTTTCTACTATTAAATGTTCAACTTTTGATATTTTACTTCTATTAAATCTATCTGAATATGATACTGCATAACAACAGGTTTTATTGTGAATTTGTTCAATTCTTCTAATCTTTTCTGAAAATCTTAATTTAAATGGATATACAGCATAAGCTAATTTGTCATAATTAAACTTTCTCCAATCACTTGCTAAGTCTTGATTCCAAAGAAAAGCCATCCTGGATAAGTATCCTGATGGCTGCTTTACAACATGATCCCAGCTTTCCATGATAGAATAAATTTTTAGTTTTTTAGAAGATAAAAGATGTGCATGAGGATTCAACGAGCCAACAATTATCTTAGTAGAGGTAAAAATGTCTTTTTTGAACAGAAGACACATAAATTTTACAACAGAATTATTTATGTTATTTGACTTTGGAGTGATATAAGAAATTAAATAGGTAATTCTAAAAAAAAAATTTAAAATAATCCCATAATTAGGATTTTTAAAATTTCTCAATTGAAGTATTTTGTAGTTGTTGGAATATTTCCTAGGAGTGAATAATAATAAAAAAAATGAATGAAATAATTTCCTCATTTTATAGTTAGCAATTAATTTTTCATATGATTTAATATTTAAATTGTTAGTACTTTTAATATCATTTACTAGATCAAATGAATGAACTGGTAAATAGATTAATAGTTTCTCACCCTTACTCAGAAAATATTTAATAATTGGCTCAAAGGAATAGTAATAAATTCTGTAAGGAATTATTATTGTTATACTATTTTTTGCCATAGTATTCATAATACCAATCTATAAAATTTTTTACCCCTTGATTCACTGTTGTTTTAGGACTAAAATTAATTTTATTAATCAACTGATTTACATTAGCATAAGTATCAGGAACATCTCCTGGTTGAAGAGGTTTAAAATTAATTTTAGCTTTTCTACCTAATGTAGTTTCAATTATTTTGATAAATTCATTTAATTCTATAGGAGAATTGCTTGCTATATTAAATATTTCATTAGGACAACTAAATTTATTCTCATTGATTTGATTTTTATTTGTAATATTAGATTTTTTAGATTCAATCAATTTTGAAATTGATATAACAATATCTTTTACATATGTAAAGTCTCTAGTCATTTGTCCATTATTATATACATCTATAATATCTTCAGAAAGTATAGATTTAGTAAATTTAAAAAGTGCCATATCTGGCCTTCCCCATGGACCATAAACTGTAAAAAACCTTAAACCAGTTGTTCTAAGATTGAATAAATGACTATATGTATGAGCCATTAGCTCATTGGACCTTTTTGTGGCTGCATATAAACTGATAGGATGACTTACTGGGTGCTTTTCTGAAAAAGGGAATTCATTATTAAGTCCATAGACCGATGAACTACTTGCATACAGCAAATGTTTTACTTTATATAATTTGCAGCATTCTAGAATATTAAGAAATCCTGTAATATTTGAGTCTATATAGGTTTGTGGAAAATCAATGCTGTATCTAACTCCGGCTTGAGCTGCAAGATTAACAACAAAATCAAAATTATGAAATTCAAATAATTTTTTTAAGGAATTTAAATCGGTTAAATCAATTTTCTCAAAAATTAAATTTTCAAATTTTTCATTTTTAAAAATTAAGTTTTTTTTGTTATCAATTTTGAAGCCAAGATCTTTTAATCTGTCTATTTTTAGATTTATATCATAATATTCATTAAGATTATCTATTCCAACAATTTTATAATTTTTATTCAATTCATTTGTTAAATGATATCCTATAAAACCTGCAGATCCAGTAATTAATATTTTTTTCATAATCTAAAACTTACAAGTTCAACAGGAAAATGAGACTTTACATCATATATAAATGCATTAGATTTTATTTTTTTAATAAAGTCTGAAGTATAGTAGTCATGTGGAACACAAAGAATTATTAAATCAAAGTTCTGATCTTTAAGTTTATGGTCATCAATTAATTCAATATTGTAAATATTAAATACTTCATCTTTATTTGCGTGAGGATCATGTATCAAAGGACTGATTGAATAACTTTTTAATTGATTATAAACTCTCATTACTCCAGTATTTCTAATATCTGGACAGTTTTCCTTAAACGTAAATCCTAATATTAAGGTTTTTAGATTAACTATATTTATTTCTTTTTCCAACAAATTTTTAATTAGTATATCAACGATTTTTTCTCCATAGTTATCATTTATTTCTCTACCTGCCAAAATCATTTTAGGATCAATGCCAAGTCTTGAAGCCTTATATGAAAGGTAGTATGGGTCTACTCCAATACAATGTCCTCCAACAAGTCCTGGAGCAAACTTTAAAAAATTCCATTTGGTACCAGCTGCTTCAAGAACTTCTTTAGTATCTACACCAAGCTTATTAAAAACTAAAGAAATTTCATTCATAAAAGCAATATTTATATCTCTTTGACTGTTTTCTATAATTTTAGCAGATTCTGCAACTTTTATACTTGATGCTTTAAATGTTCCCGCTTCAATTATTGAATTATAAAGCCTGTCTATGAAATTTGCTGTTTTTTCATTAGACCCTGAAGTTACTTTAACAATATTTTCTAAACGATGTAATTCATCTCCAGGGTTTATTCTTTCGGGTGAATAGCCACAGAAGAAATCAAAGTTAAATTTTAATTTTGATTCATTTTGAAGAATTGGCACGCAAATTTCTTCAGTAGTACCAGGATATACTGTTGATTCATAAATAACAGTATCCCCCTTTTTAAGAAATTTTGCAACTAATTTAGTTGCAGATTTTATACTTGAAAGATCAGGAGTATTATCTTCATTTATTGGAGTAGGTACAGTAATTATATAAATAGAACATTTTTTAATATCACTTTCACTGGAAGTTACTTTTAAATTTGATGCTAATGAGTATTTGAGGTCATCTGAATTTGTCTCTTTGGTAATATCATTTGCGTTATTTAACTCACTAATTCTTTCAGGGTTTATATCAAATCCAACAACTTTATTTTTTTTTGAAAATGCTAAAGCTAAGGGTAGTCCTACGTAGCCTAGACCAATTATTGCAATACTATATGATTTCATCTTTATTATTTAAAATTAATCGTGCAAGATTTAAATCTGACTCTTCATCTATATCTAAACTTTCTATTTTTCCCATCTTGTAACCCAATATTTTCCCACCAAATATATAGTCTTTCAAATTTTCTCTTTTAGTTATATATATTGCCGCACCATTTCTTGCAAAATAACTAGGTTTTTTTTGCCTGTTATATATTTTCATGTCATTAATTTCATACAAATATCCATCATTAATTTTCATTAATGATTCAGGTATAAAATTATGTGGAACATTCACTACACTTACTAAAGAATTTGCATTAGGATTTTTTTTTATTAATTCAATGGACTCATTAATATGATATTCGGTTCTAAGTGGGGAAGTTGGCTGAAGATATACAATATATTCATGTTTTATAATTTTTGTTTCAATAACATGATTTATTACATCAATAGATTTAGATTCATCTTGGGATAATTCTATTGGTCGAACTATATAATCGTACCCTCTTTCAATGCAGTAATTAATAATTTCTTTAGAATCAGTTGAAATTATAAATTCATTTATGTTAGATGCCAATACAGCATTTATTGTATGCTGAATTAATGGAATTCCATTTAAATCTATCATGTTCTTGTTGGTAATACCCTTGCTTCCTTGTCTAGCAGGTATTATTGCAAAAAAATTATTCTTCATTAATAGTTTATTATTTTCTGTAACGGTGGTAAATCAATTTTAGATAATAATTCTGAAATTTGTTTACCAGATTCTCCACTACCATAAAGTTTTTTCGAAGTATACTTTTTTCTATTCATTTGATTTTGAATTGCTTTTAGTATAGAATCAGATTTATAATCTGTATCTATTACATTCTGTCCTCTTAGTCTCAAGTTTTGACGACTTCCAATATTTACAACAGGTGTGCCAATGAACTCACCTTCTCTAATTCCAGAACTACTATTTCCAACTAAACAGGATGTAATATTCATGAGATGTATATAATGTTGAGTAGGTAAGTTTTTATAAATACTTAACCAAGAGCAATTATTTTTTTCTCTAAATGATCTTATTTCTTTTGAAATTTCATCACTACCAGCATCTATGTTAGGCCATAACATAACAGTTTGAATTTTAAGAATATCTAGAGCTTTAAGTGTTTCATTAATATGAAGTCTATTTTTTCCAAACTCTGTAGTTACTGGATGTTGAGAAACTAATAAAAATTTTTCTCTAAAATTTATCTCAGATCCAACTCCTTTATTGATTTTAAAGTTTTTTTCAAGAAATCTAATAGAATCAACTTCTAATTCTTTTTTAACCAAATCAATTCTTGGACACCCATAATTAAATATATATTTTGGATTTTCACCCAATTTAATAATTCTTTGTTTTGCATCTTCATTCGATGGAAAATGTATATGAGCAAATTTTGTTATAGCATGCCTAATACTTTCATCAATTGTACCAGTTACCTCTCCACCCATGGTGTGAACAAGGATTTTATTAGTATATACAGCGGCTATTGCTATTGACATCATCTCAAATCTATCTCCTACAACAATAATTATATCTGGGTCAAGATTATCAATTACCATAGTCATTTCAATTATACCAAGGCCAGTAGATTTAGACATAGTTATTGGGTTTTCACCTTCAATATTATTGTAAAACTTTGAATCAATTCTAAAGCCATCTTTTATTATTAGATCTTCAACTTTTCCAAATCTGTCTAAAACTGCCGAAGAGCCCAAAACGATCTGTAATTTAACCTTTGGATTGTTTTCTAAATGAAGCATAACTGATTTAATACTACTATAGTTTGCTCTACTTCCAACAAAAACACATATTTTTCTCATTTATTTTAATTCCTCAAATTTAATTATATCATCTTTCATGATATCTTTTTTTAAAATTTTACCAATTAATTCCTTATAAAATTCAGGAGCTAGACCGTCTCCGGGTTTTTTATATGCTAGATCCTGAATCTCTATTTTTTGTCCCTTTTTTAAATCTTTTGAGGCAACAATAGACTTTTGAAAAGTATATCTCATTGCTTCAATTTTTTTATCAAGATTATTCTTATTCAACTTAAATTTCAAAGTCTTTTCTAATTTTCTAATTTCATCTACAAGAAACTTAAACTCTTTTGGCTCAAAAGAATTTTTTGCATCACTTCCATACATTTCTTTTGATAATGTGAAATGTTTTTCAATTACTTTTGCTCCCAAAGTAACTGCACCTATTGGGATTGAAATTGAATCAGTATGGTCAGAAAACCCTATTGGTATTTTATATCTTTCATAAAAAAAATTAATTAAGTTTAATCCTGCTTTCTCTGGAGGGCATGGATATTCTGAAGTACATTGTAAAAGAATCAATTTTTCTTTATTAAATATTGAGACAGCGTTATCCAACTCATTTAAAGTACTCATGCCAGATGAAATAATAACTTCTTTACCAGTTTTTGCAACTTTTTCCAGTAAGGGAATGTTTGTGATTTCACCTGATGGTATTTTATACTTTTTTATTCCTACTGATTCCAATAAATCAATTGCCTCTAGTGAAAAAGGTGAGGATATAAAATCTTTTTTTAGATTATCCTCAATAAACAATCTTAAATCTGTCCATTCATCCTTAGTAAAAGAGGTTCTATTAAAATATTCTTCTCTTGTTTCATCTGAAAAATAAGGAGGATTTGGAGCTCTTTTTGTACTTTCTGCATTAAAGATATGTGTTTGAAATTTTATAGCATCAGCTCCAGAATTAGAAGCAGATTCTGCAAATTTTTTAGCTAAACCTAGAGATCCTTCATGAGTATTACCAATTTCCGCAATTATGTATGCCATATCAAACTAATTTAATTTTTTTAATTAATGTTTTATAAAATAATATAAAAGTTCCAAGTGTTAAGCTTGAAAAAAGTATAATCTTGAAATACATACTTTCAAAAAAAGTATTTTGAAGAAAGTAAAAGTAAGGTAAATAGCTTAATATTAGAATTATATTTGATAATACAAACAATTTCTTATTTATTTTAATATCTATGTATTTGTCAAAATAAAACTCAACAATTAAATATGAAATTAATTGTGAAAATACTACAATGAATGGTATAGAATTAAAATTTAATAGTTTAATAATTGAAAAATTCAATATAACTCCCACAAAAAAAGATAAAGATGTTACTATTAAAATTAAATTTGTTTTTTTTAAATAAAATAGGCCAATTGATTTAACATTATAATAAGTCCTGAATAATGTTGAACAGTTAAGAATTAAAAAAAATGTATAGGCCCCTGAGTATTTATCATCAAAAAAAAACAGAAATACTTCTTTTGAAAAAATGTTAGTAGTAATAACAACAATTAAAACAATTATTATTTGAAAAAATGCAAAGCTTTGAGCTGATTTTATAGCTACTGATAAATCTTCATTTGCTTTTTCAAAGAAAAATGTCTGGTATGATAATGATATTTGTTGAGCAATAAACTTTGTCAAAGTTGAAGCTTTATATGCAATAAAATATAATCCCAAAATTTCCAACGTAAAAAATTTCTCTAAAAAAAATCTATCTAAATAAATTGATAAAGATGCCCAAAATGCATATGGAATTAGGGGAATCGAATAATTTAGCGAATCAACCAATATATTTTTTTCAAACTTTATATTAATAAAGGAATTTCTGAAAATAAAAATTTCAAAAAGGATGGTAATAAAAGAAGTAAATAACATAACTAGTAAGTATGATTTAATTCCATATCCTAATGATAACAAATATATCTTAAAGAATACATCACCAATACACATACAGAGAATTAAATTAAATAAAGATTTACTTTTTTTTGAAACTCTAAATAAATATTCAAAAAAGCCAGAAAAAGAACTAAAATAAGCTAAAACTATTCCCAATCTTACTTCAAGTAAGTAATCAATTAAATTACTTCCAATCAATAATAAAAATTCATCTATAAAAAGTAAGGAAACGCCTAAGCTAAATGAAGCAACAACAAAAAGTGTTAAAATAGATTGAGTTATTAGATTTTTTCTTTCTTGATTCTTATATTCAAAATAAAGAACATTGATTGGTTGTTGTAATTGCAAAGAGATAATTGTACTAATGACTAATTGCAGACCTATAATAAGAGAATAAACTCCAATTTCTAAAGGATCTAAATATTTTGTCATAAATGGAATAACAAAAAGCCCTGAAGTAATTCCTACAATTTTTGCACCCATAAACCAGGATGTTTCGATAAACAATTTTTTAAATATCAAACCAATAAAGATTTTAAAATTGAATCCATTTTAATTTCATTTTTCTGATTAAGTAGTTCCATTTTATTTAAAGTTTTCCAATCGCTAGTGTAGTCAATACTTTTTTTATTTCTTAACTCTGCTTTTAACGAATTGAAGCTGTTAACATATATTAATGATTTGAGATTATTAAACATACTCATGTCTAAGTCAAAAAAATCTAAAATAATTGTTTTAATGCCTAACAAAGTAGACCATATTGCTATTGAAGAATTAATACAAATAAATAATTTTGATTTTACTAATTCCTTGTGAATAGGTTCTCTTAAGATTATACAATTAAATTTTTTTTCTAAAAAACTGTAATTATGATATTCTGATTTTGGGTGAAGGCTAATTTTTAAATGATATTCGTCAGTTATAGTCTTTACCAAATGAGATATAAATTTGATATGTGAATTCCAATCAATTATTTTATGCTCAAATAATTGAGGTAAACTTAAAAGAATATTTTCTTTTTTTAAATCTTGATGTTTAGCTAGGTAATCATACTCATATCTACCAACATATCTAACCTTTTCAATTTGGGTTATATTTTTTGAAATTTGATTCAATGTTGTTAGTGAATCTAAACATAAAACAGATGTGGTAGGGTGGTTTCCTATTGAAAAAGGATTTTCAGTTATGCAATTAAAAAATTTTAATGAAATGTATTGTGATAATGTATAAAAACCATAAGAGGATGAATTAGCATTAAACTTGTATTTTGAATTTATTAAAATTTTACTTAAAAAATTAAGCTTGTATGTGTAAGGGTTATTAATTCTTACAAGCTTACCAGTATTGATCACCGACAAATATGGCAGAATTATTTTCACATTAAATTTCTTAGCTAATATTAGTAAAATAGTTTCAAAGCCTGGTCCAGATCTATCTCCGTTTAATATAAATATTTTAGGCATGTTTTTTAACATTATTTTTTTTACTTTATACTTATTTAATAGAATAAACATTATATAGTATATTACTCCTAAAGGGCTATTATTAAATAGTTTTTTCAGTAGTTTATAATGTGTTTTAGTAATAGACTTCTTAGAGCTATTAAATAGTTTTTTTGAACTATTTTTTAAATTTTTATAATTAAAAAATTCTATTCTATTTTTGAATGTTATAAGAAAAAATATTTCATAATTATCTATTAGACTTGATGCTAATCTTAACTGAGATTGATATTTAGCTTTTTTATCTGATAATATCCAAATGATTGGTTTATTATTCATTTAGATTAAGTTTTTTTATTAAAATCTTTATCAGCTCCCAGTCTAAACTATCGTCAATATCAATTGAGAAGTTTGGTTCCATTTCAAATTTTTTAATTTTTTTAAAACTACTTATATAACCTCTTTTTAAAGATTCTACGTTGAAAAGAAAAATTGATCCATTAAATTCATAAACAGCAGGACAGTCCTGTCTTCTATGAAAATTTCCTTTTTTTGATTTTTCCAAATAACAGTCATCATTTTCTTCAAATAATGTAAAATATGGATTAGCCTTGGATTTAACAACAGAAATTACTGCGTCAATATCATCTTTATATAGACTAAATATTTGTTTCAGATCTGAATCTTTTCTAAGGGGAGAAGTAGGCTGAAGCATTATCAGTTTTTTATAATATTTTTTTTGTTTTTCCAAAAGATTAAGAGTATGAATTAAGGTATCATATATTGAAGAATCATCTGTTGACAATTCTCTGGGTCTTTTTTCAGGGATGTCAATATTATATTCATGTAAAATTTTAATAATTTTTTTACAATTAGTAGAGACATAAATATTTTCTTTTTTAAAATTCCTTAATGCAAAGTCCAGTGTAAACGAAATTAATGGCTTCCCATTAAGTTTTTTATAATTCTTACCTTTTACTCCTTTTGAGCCAGATCTTGCAGGAATAAAAACTAAAGTATCATTCATTGATATTGATTTCATTCTGAATCATTATTTCAATTAATTCTTTAAATTTTACCTTTGGTTTCCATTTTAACTTATCAAAAGCTTTTGATGAATCACCAACTAATAAATCAACTTCAGTTGGTCTAAAATAATATTGATCAATTTCAATTATAGTTTTATTGTTATTTCTGTCAATACCAATTTCATTTAAACCAGAACCTTTCCATATAATTTCAATATCAACTAACTTAAATGCATATTCGATTAACTCTCTGATCGAGTGAGTTTCTCCTGTAGCAATTACAAAATCTTCAGGTGTAGGTGTTTGAAGCATTCTCCACATAGCATCGACATATTCTGGTGCATACCCCCAATCTCTTTTTGAATCTAAATTTCCAATTTTCAATATACTTTGCTGACCTCTTTTTATTTTTACTACTGCTTCTACAACTTTTTTTGTAATAAAACTATTTCCCCTTCTTGGACTTTCATGATTGAATAAAATTCCATTAGCAGCAAAAATATTATATGCCTCTCGATAATTTACCGTAAGCCAAAAAGCATATAATTTAGCAGCTGCATATGGACTTCGGGGATAAAAAGGTGTAAGCTCAGTTTGAGGAATTTCTTGAACTTTACCATATAGTTCACTTGTAGAAGCTTGATAAAATTTTGTTGAAGAACATAAATTATTACTTTTAATGGATTCTAAGATATTTAATGCTCCTATGGCATCTGTTTGAGCTGTATATCCAGGTAAATCGAAAGAAACTCTTACATGACTCTGTGCAGCTAAATTATATATTTCATCTGGTTTAATTTGCGAGATAATACTATTTATACTTAATGCATCTGTAACGTCTCCATAAATCGGTTTAAAATTATTATTTTTATTTATACCCTTGAATAAATGATCTATTCTACTCTTGTACTCTAGGCTTGATCTTCTTAAAATGCCATAAACTTGGTATCCTTTATCTAAAAGAAATTCTGCCAGATAGCTTCCATCCTGCCCAGCAACTCCAGTTATTAATGCTTTTTTCATTTTATAGTATTATTTATTGTTAAACAAATTAGATTTAATTCATCATTATTAAGAAGAGGATGTGATGGTAGTAGCAATCCTTTTTGGTAAATGTTTTTTGCAACTAGACACTTAGACTCATTATAAAAAGGCAATAAATCTATTGGTGTAAAAAAAGGTCTAGTCTCAATATTTTTTTTTGTTAATTCTTTTTCAATTAGGATTTTTTGGTCTATTGAGGGAAATATAATTGGTATCATCCAATATGAGGGAGAGCTATTTTTTATTTTTTC
>MDSW01026452.1_pt1 | contig 11172 bp, 5 predicted proteins | sample 811171 | NCBI WGS metagenome assembly MDSW01 (sample SAMN05326641, study PRJNA326480) | marine metagenome | isolation source: seawater | place: Atlantic Ocean: North West | collected 2012 | reverse complement strand
GCAACCATCAATGGTGCCGATGCACTGGGTGTTCGTGCGGGTCGCATCGAGCCGGGTCGAGAAGCGGATCTCGTTCTGGTCGATCTTGATGCGCCCACGCTGGCTGGATGTCAGGAAGACTCATTGACCGCAGCCATGATTCTCGGTGCTTCGGAGGAATGCATCGCTGGAACTCTGGTCGGAGGCAAGTCCTAGATCGAACCGAGTGCTTCCTTGAGTGGCCCGAGATGCGCGTCGTAGTGTCTGGCTCGTCCCATCGACCCTCGATACAGCGGTTCTCGCACCTGATCAATGCTCGGTGTGACATTGATTCGCTTCGATTCGTGAAACGACAGGCAGGCATCATTCCAGGGCATGTCGAGGAAGTCGATCACGGCGCGAAGGACCGGTTCGGGATCGGTGACGAGTGATTCGTAATTCAGTTCCATGATCGGGATCGTGTCAACCTGTTCCCAGTGGGCCATCAGCCGCCTGTACTGGGCGTAGGTCTGTCCAAGATCGGCCAGGTCGGCGGTGTAGGCCATTCGTGACGAGAAGGCATTTCCGAAACAGGAGATGCAGGTGTCCAGGGGATTGCGTGTGCAGTGAATGATCCTGGCATTCGGAAAGAGCAGTGAGATCAGGCCGATGTGCAGATAGTTCATCGGCATCTTGTCAGTGATGCGTTGCTTGTCAGCTGCCAGCTGGTGGGCATAGCTGCAATAGGAATTCGCCAGTTCGGTGAGCAGCTCGGGGTCCGCTCTGGTGATGCACTCCGGATAGGTCCTGTCCTCGCCCAGACGTTCCGGAAGCTCGAGAGCGATGGCATTCAGCTGTCCGAGTTCACCGGCGCCTGCAATGTCAGGATGCGCTGCGAGGATCTGCTCGGTCAGGGTCGTTCCGCTTCGATACATTCCCACGACGAAGACCGGCTGCCTGCCTTGATGCTGGCTTCTGGGCAGTGTTGTCATGACGTCTGAGGAGAACGTGGCCATGAGACGATCAATCAATTCCGCATGGGCTTCATTGCTCCAGCGACCACGGTGAAGACCATTGCCGACTGTCCAGGCCTGGAACGCCTCGTCGTATCGCTCCACCTTTTCATAGAGCTGCCCCAGTCGAATGAGCAGATTGCTGCGATGCCATGCGGAGGCGCGTCCGGATGAAATGAATTGCTCGATGGGGCCGATGGCTGCTGCTGGATCCTTGGTTCGCTGACACAGCCTGGCCCAGCAGTTGAGAAGCAGGAAGGACGATTGACCGGTGTAGATTCTGGGTTTGACAAGGGCGATCGCATCATCTGTTCTGCCGAGTGACTCGAGGACTTCCGCCTTGCCGGAGACGGCCTCCAGATTGTGACGATCCAGAGTCAGCGCCGTGTCGAACTCCTCGAGTGCTTCATCGAATCGTGTATTGAGGCGATAGCCGTTTCCAAGTCGTGAGTGATTTCGTGAATGGCCGGGCTGGCGTCTGACCATCTCTTCGGCCTGATCGATCGGCAGGGGAAAGATGCCGCTGCTCAATTGCGCATCTGCAAGCAGCCCACGAATCTCCAGATCCTCCGGATCGAGGGCAACGGCATGTTGCAGAGTCTTGAATGCGGTGGGGGCATCGGCGGAGGCCATCTGAGTCTGTGCCAGAAGATGCCACGACTGGGGGCGATCCGGGGAGAGTCGAGTCAGCTCGTGAGCGGCCTCGAGGGCGTCCGGTAGACGGCCGGCAGATCGAAGGGCCACGACCAGACTGGTGAGCAGTGGACTGTTGTCCTTGTTTGTCTGAAGGGCCTTCTTGAGGATCTTGATGGCCTCATCAGCCTGGTTCGAGGCGACCAGGGCATCCGCCAGTTTCTGAGCCACGTCTGCCGAACGGGGCTGGTCCTTGGCAGCATGCCTGAGCAGCTTGACGGCTTTGGCGTGATCGCCGACACGAGCAGCCTGATCAGCTTCGTGAACGAGTTGTGCTACGGGCTTCTTGGCCATGTTCCGGCATGCTCCTGAATACGCCTCGGATCTATTGTGACGCATCAGGGATACGCTTGCATGCCTGATAACGGGGGCCGGGTGTGTATGCCTTGACCCGATCCAAGGCCTCCCTATACTGTCCATTCTCTACTGCGGGGTAGAGCAGCCTGGTAGCTCGTCGGGCTCATAACCCGGAGGTCGTAGGTTCGAATCCTACCCCCGCTATTCACAAGGCACCTGGCCCTCTCCCTGAACGGAGGGGGCCGTTTGCTTTTTGGGGCCTTTGGATCTGAGCCGTTTGGAACTGGACTCGATCGGTTTTGACAATGCCTTGATCACAGCAGTATTGTCCTCTGCCTCGTTGAGATGAGGTGCGGCGATCGAAGGCCTCGGTTGCTGTGATGTCAGAAAAGAACTGGATCCTGCAGACCCCTTTGAGGAGAGTTACCAAATGAAGAATTCAATGATCGGCGCCGTGCTGCTCATGGTTGGAGCGACTGTCATTCCCATGCTTTCTGGTTGTGCCAGCTCCCAGGCCACGAGCACTCGCGGTGCAGCGACTTCCGATGCCCCGATTACCAAGGCTGAAGTCCGGGATGCTCAGCGTGCCTGGGGTGAGGGCATTGTCGACATCTCTCGTGTCTATGCCAAGGGTGGCGACTACGAAGCACGGGCTGCTCAGCACATCAAGTCCATGTACGCCTACGGCGATACGATCGTTCTGTTCAAGCCAACTCTGGCATCCGAGGATCAGTTCCGCGGCGATTTTGATTCAGCACTTTCGTATTTCATCGGACGCAAAGGTACGGAAGACGAAGGATTTGCCATCAAGGGCTGGACGAATGTCCGCTTCGAGAATGAAGGCAAGTTCATCGGCAGTGATCTGGCCATGGCGATGGGCAACTACTTCTTCACTGGTCCCGATGGTTCGGAAACCAAGGTCGAGTACTCCTTCGGCTACGTGCGTGGTGCCGACGGCAAGCTCAAGATCATGCTTCAGCACTCCTCCGTCCCCTTCGGATCATGGGAGTAGGCTGATCTGATCAGGGGCATGAATCGTATGGATTCATGTCGACTGATCGTTCAATTGCAACAGACCCCAGGGCATCCATGGCCCTGGGGTTTTTTGTTTCAACACATGGACCGCCTCCAGCCTTGCTCGTTCAACAGGTGTGCTGCTGAGGGGTCTCGTTCATGCTGATCGAGGGGCCTGAAGGGTGCGAAGACTCGGTGTTTCCCTGCGGTCATCGAACTCGATCGCTCTACTGGCGTATGTTCTGCATGGGTTCTCAGGCAATCGATGGACCGATGGCAGGGGCCGCTTGGACGGAATGTCGAGTCGGTTCAAATGCCGATGTCGATCGGAATGGCCTGCTCTGCTTGTCAGAAAGGGGTTCCCATCGACTGAGCACGGGGGTGAGTGGTCTTGGTGGCATTCCCGGGGCATTTTTCTTGGGTATACTGTCTTGTCTACAATTGAGACCAAGTCTCAACAACTTGAGCAGGCAATCCTGTGAGCCTGGCGGCGCTGGTCATCGGTTCCATCCTCTGGCTGCCCAGTCCCGCATTGCACCGATCGAGTCTCGCATGCCTCCTGCTCCGGAGAGATCCCCATGTTCCGCCTCTCAAAGCTGACCGTGATCACCATCTGCGTCCTGTCATCGGCAGGGGGCCATTCCGTCTTTGGTTCTGGTGGGGCGATGGCTTCGACAACGGATGCCTGTTTCTGCATGTCGCTTGCGGAGGCCTGTGAGTCCTGTACGGCTGCCATGGAAACCTACCCACCCGATGCGGAGAGTTTCTTCGCAACCGAGCCCGTTCGTCTGACTTCGCCAGATCAGTTCTCACGAGCTGGCGAGGCCTACTTTTCTCCGGACCGCAAGTGGATCATTTTCCAGGCGGTTCCGCTCGAAGAGGAGTCGGGTGGTTCTCCCATGTATGCGATGTACGTTGCGGCATTGGTGTTCGATGACAGCGGCCATCCGATCGGCATCGAGTCGCCGATTCGATTGTCCGGTGAGGGATCTGCAAACACCTGTGGCTGGTTCCATCCCACACTTCCAGGCGTGGTGCTCTACGGTTCGACGATCACGAAGCCTGCAACCGAAGAAAGTGCCAAGTATCAGCGAGAGAACTCACGCTACTCCTGGGAGTTTCCGCGTGAGATGGAGATCGTCTCCCAGACGGTGAGCGCGATCGTCGAACGGGAAGTTGACAATCCGATGCTTCGTGCCGAACTTCTCATGAGGAAGGATCGTGACACGCCCGTTCCGATCTTTTCACGCGATGGCTATGACGCAGAGGGTTCCTGGTCACCCTGTGGCCGTTTCATCCTGTACACCCATGTCGCTCCGGGTGAGGACGATGGTGACCTGTACATGTACGACATTGCGAAGAATGTCCATACTCCGCTGATCACGGAGCCCGGCTACGACGGAGGGCCGTTCTTCTCTCCAGATGGAACACGGATGTGCTACCGCTCGGATCGGGAGCAGAACGATCTCCTTCAGCTCTATGTCTCCGATCTGGCCTTCGGTCCTGATGGTTCGCCCATCGGCGTCGCCCGCGAAATCAGGCTGACGGACGACGGTCATGTCAATTGGGCCCCATTCTTTCACTATCGATCGGGCGACTATCTGCTCTATGCGACCTCCAACGTCTCTCATCGCAACTATGAGGTGTTTGCAATCCCCAGTCGGCTCACGCCGGATGGTGACATGCCGACTCCCGTGCGCGTGACCCATGCTGCGGGCTTCGATGGCCTTCCGGTCTTCTGTCCTGCAGGTTCATTCGTCATGTGGACCGGCCAGCGTGACGAGCCGGATGAATCCGGGCGGCGTTCCTCGCAGCTTTACATCTCCACCGTCGGGGACGAACTTCCCGAGGGGCTTGTTCTTCATGGTGCTGGTGGGAACCGGGAAGTGACCTCATCGCCGGTTGCCGACGCGATGGCTTCCGTATCTGCCGATGCCAGGGCCTTCAGTGAACATGCGACGGTGCTTGCCAGTCCGTTCATGCAGGGACGTTTTCCCGGGACGCCTGGTATCGAGCGTGCGGAGTTGTACATCGCCGAGCGGTTTCAATCGCTCGGTCTCGCCCCCGCATTTGGCCGAGGCCCCGAGGCCTCGTTCTATCAGCCCTTCACGTTCTCGTTCCGCCCACACGGCAAGCAGGATGATGCAGGGCCTTCCGAGATCGAGGCCCGGAATGTCGCCGCCATACTCAAGGGTCGGGGCGAGCTGGCATCGAGATACATCGTCATCGGTGCGCATCATGATCATCTGGGCTTCGGAGAACATGGTTCGAGGGAAGGTCACGGCGAGCTGCACGAGGGGGCCGACGACAATGCCTCGGGCACGGCTGGCGTCCTCCTGGCTGCCGAGATGCTTGCGGACAGATACGCATCGATGCCACCAGGTGCCGATGCTCGCTCGATCATCTTCACGACCTTTTCCGCCGAAGAGGTGGGGCTCAACGGCTCACGGCACTTCGCCGAGAATCCACCTCGTCCGATGGACCATGTCGACCTCATGATCAACTTCGACATGATCGGTCGTGTGACGGGCGATCGCGTGTCCGTATCCGGAATCGATACGTCGCCACAGCTGGCGTCATTGATTGATGAGGCTGCACAGCGATCTCCGCTTGAGATCGTGCGACCCGACGCGCTCACGGCACGTTCCGATCATGCCGCTTTCTACGACGAGCAGGTTCCTGTTCTGTTTTTCACCATCACACCGTTCCATTCGGACTATCACACTCCCCAGGACGAGTCCTGGAAGCTGAATCGTCGAGGGGGCGCTCTGGTGGCGTCGCTCGCATCCGACGTGGCTCAGAGGGCATCGCAGCAGTTTGATGAGTTCGTCTTCCAGGAAGTCGATGGCTACGAGAGAGGTCGTGGTCCGTCGATGGGAGACATGCGTGTTCGATTCGGAATCATGCCCGGCAACTACAACGACACCAAACCAGGAATCATGGTCCAGCGTGTGTCAGCCGGTGGCTCCGCTGAGATGGCTGGCGTCCTCGGAGGTGATCGGCTCATGGAATGGAATGGCGACCAGATCGAGTCCGTCAGCCATTGGATGGAGTTGATGGGGGCCCATTCGCCTGGTGATGTCGTGACCGTCACAGTCGATCGCGATGGGGAGCCTGTCGACATTGCAGTGACGTTGCAGGCCGCAGGAGGCTGACGGTCCTGACCTGATCATGATTCTGATCATGGATGGCTCGTCATTGGGCCGATTCACTTCACATGCCTGCGGGCCCGCTTGACAGGTCATCCGCGTCATATAAACTACTAATGACAATCAATTGTCATTAGATTCATTTGGGCTGACCGAGTGGTTTGAGATGGTCTCAGGGCCGATTCGACTCGCAGGTTTCACCCAAGGGATTGAAAAAGGGCTTCAGTTTCATCAGAATTCAGGAAGCTGTCAGAGGATTCGATTCGTGCAAGTGACCAATGCCATCACGCCAGATCTTCAAGCCCCCAGCAGCCGTGCCTACGGTGACTGGCTTGGTGTGGTCGCTTCCATTGCCTGCGCGATCCACTGTGCCGCGATGCCATTTGTGGTTGGTTTCCTGCCACTGCTTGGCCTGAGCTTTCTTGCGGATCCTTCCTTTCACAAGTGGATGGTTGGGATCTGCCTGCTGATCGCGTTGCTGGCATTCGTGCCTGGTTGGCGTCGGCATGGCAGACTGATGCCGGCGTTCATCGCGATCTTCGGTCTTTCATTGATTTCGTTGGCGGCCTTTGCAGGTCCCGAGGACTGTTGTCCGACGCCATGCGGAGATTCATCATCAACGGTTCATGCAGCACCGATGGCCACCATGTCTGGTCAAGGCGGCGAACTGTGCGTGGCATCATGCTGTCCTCCTTCCGAAGAACAGATGTCGCCTCCACCGGTGGTTGCGGTACTCGTTGAAGCGTCTGCCTGTGAGGCTTCATGCTGTCCTTCAGGTGAGCCAGCGACGCCTTCGGCGGTTGTTGCCGTACTCACGGAAGAGCCTGCCTGTGCGGCGTCATGCTGTCCGTCTTCGGAGGATTCCTCGCCAGTCGTTGTCGCTGCGGCCAATGAAGACGATGCTGCGTGTGGGGAAGCATGCTGTCCCACAGATGCCGAAGAGATCGAAGTTGAGACCGCTGGGTTCATGGCGTTGGTCTGGCTGATCATGACCCCGCTTGGTGGACTTGTGCTTGTGGCTGGCCACCTCTGCAATCGCCATTGGAGCTGTCGATGTGCAGCAGGTTGTTGTAGCAGCAAGCAGCCGTCGGCTTGACCCGCCCAGAGTATTCAACACTGGCTCGCCACATCCTTGAGAGGGATTGGGGTGTGACGGCCGAGTTGTCTCGTCTTCCAGGTGAAAATCTGAATTTCAGAGTTGAGGTTCCCGGTGAAACGCCAAGGGTGCTGAAGCTCACGACCAATCCGGATGCGGATGTCGAGCTTGAAGAAGCGGTGCTCTCACACCTGCACAAGGCCGGTTTCGTCGTGCCCACTTCGATTCCGACGCTTCAAGACGAGACCTTTGTCAAGACCAGCATTGCGGAGATTCCTGCAGTGGCGCGTCTTCAGGTCCATATTGGAGGTGTCAGCTGGGGCGAGACCGTGTCGACTGCCGAACTGCTGTTCGAGATCGGAGCCTATCTCTCGCAGGTACACCAGTCCCTTGTTTCATTCGAACACCCGGGTTCGAAAAGAACACATCTCTGGGATCTCGCACAGGCCAATCAGCATGTCGATGCCATTCATCTGATCGATTCGCCTGAGCGGCGATCCATGATCGAGACCTGTTTTCACATGTATCGAGCATGCGGACGATTGCTTCTGCCGAAGTGTCCCCACGGAATGCTGCATGGAGATGCCAATGACGAGAATATTCTTGTTGGTGATGATCAGGTCCTGGGCATTCTCGATCTGGGTGATTGTCAGGCTGGTGCACTGGTACAGGACCTTGCCATCCTTCTCGCCTACGCACTTCAGCAAGATGGCGTCGGTGTGTCACATCTCACTTCGCTGCTGACCGGTTATCAGAGTATTCGCCCGCTGGAACCCCGCGAACGTGAAGCACTGTTCCCGCTCGCGGTGGCCCGTCTGGCTACCAGCATCTGTGTCGCGGAAACACGCCGGATCGGTGCCCCGGATCATGAAACCTGGTATTCCCATCAGGAATCGACCTGGCGCACGCTTGATTCACTCATGGAGCGATCACCAGCCGAATGGATGGCGCTGCTCGACGGTCATCCGTCCGAGTCGGACACGAAACGTCTTCAGGATGAGCGAGCCAGATTGATCGGGCCATCTCTTTCATTGAGTTATGACTCGCCACTGCATCTGATTCGTGGTCGCGGACAGTATCTGTATTCATCCGAGGGCCGGCCTTATCTCGATCTTGTGAACAATGTCTGTCACGTGGGTCATTGTCATCCAAGAGTCGTTGCTGCCATTGCGTCGCAAGCCGCAACATTGAATACGAACTCACGGTATCTCCATGACAACATCACGCGGTATGCCCGTCGGCTCTGTGACACGATGCCCGATGGTCTTGATGTCTGCTACTTCGTGAACTCCGGTTCGGAGGCCAATGAACTGGCCTTGCGATTGGCACGAGCGGCGACGGCCAGTCATGATGTCCTCGTCATCGATGGTGCCTATCACGGACATACGAGCAACTGCATCGAGATGAGCCCCTACAAGTTCAATGGACGCGGTGGGCATGCCAAGGCGTCCTGGGTTCATGTGGTTCCGATGCCAGATACATACCGGGGTGAAATCCGGGATCGGGACGCGGGTGCCGGCTACGCGCTCGAAGTGGGGCGGGTGATCGGGGAGGCCTGTTCAGGTGGCGGTTCGATCGCTGCATTCTTCGCCGAGACGATGCTCTCGTGCGGCGGGCAGATACCGCTCCCGGCCGGATATCTGTCTGCAGCCTTTGAACATGTGCGGCGTGCAGGGGGGCTCTGCATCGCCGATGAGGTTCAGGTTGGCTTCGGTCGTGTGGGCGATGCCTTCTGGGGATTCGAGCTCTCGGAGGTCATCCCCGACATCGTCGTGATGGGCAAGCCCATCGGCAACGGTCATCCACTGGGTGCGGTCGTCACCACACGGGCCATCGCGGATGCTTTCGACAACGGCATGGAGTACTTCTCGACCTTCGGTGGAAACCCGGTGTCATGTGCTTGTGGTCTTGCCGTCCTGGATGTGATCGAAGAGGAGGCCCTTCAGGAACGTTCACGTGTTCTGGGGCATCGGTTCCTTGAGGGGCTGGAGTCCCTCAAGAAGAAGCATTCCATCATCGGAGATATGAGAGGCCGGGGTCTGTTCATCGGGATGGAACTGGTACGGGATCGCAAGACGCTCGAGCCTGCGGATGTGGAGGCCACGACGCTGGTCAACAGGATGAAGGATCGTGGTGTTCTGTTGAGTACCGATGGGCCGCTTCACAACGTCATCAAGATCAAGCCGCCACTTGTTCTCGATGAATTCGACATCGACATGACGGTTCGACTGCTGGATGATGTGCTTGCAAGTCTCTGAAGACACTGCTCAAAAACAGAGTTGGCCGACTCGCATGCGAGCCGGCCACCCCTCCTCTCTCTCCTGAGTCCTGAGCGTACCCGCCCCGGACCATCAACGCCAACCCTAAAATCCCGGCAAATTGGCGAATCAGGGCCATCGTTTGCGGAGGTCTTCCGTGGTGACCGGTCCATCGTGATCGATGAGCTGTTCACGTGTCCTGGAGACATCCTCAGGGCTGACGAAGCTGGCCTTGTTGTCAAATGAGCGTCGAATGAAGAACGCAATGGCAGCAAGATCTTCATTTGATGTGAATGGTGCAGGCGGCATCGGCTGGTCGTACAGGAGGCCTTCAATCTCGACCGGGCCGTCCATGCCCTTGATGAGGATCGCCAGGAGTGGTTCCACGCCGCCGGTCACGAATGGTGAATCCGCCAAGGGTGGATAGAACCCCCTGAGTCCAAGGCCATCAGCCTGATGGCATCCGGTGCAATGTGTGTACAGCATCGAGCCGTGTTGAAGCATCTTCGCTTCGTGAGGTTTCAATCCTGTGACATCCACATTCGGTTCATAACCGGCCCGACCCGGCCAGGTCGAATGGGCGTCAATCAGGTGCAGCAGGCCATCTGCCAGTCCGGGTGATTCTCCGAGTCGACTGTCCCAATCAAAGGGGGCCGCCGAAACCTTGAGTGATCGTGGTTGTGCTGATCGAAGCTTCTGGGCCTCGATGATCGGTTGGGCCATGACAACAGTGAGCCATTGCTGATCCTCCGGCAGCGCTGCAAGCAGTTCGAGCAGTTTCAGATTGAGCGTGGGGTCTTTCTGGCGAAGCGTCGTCATCACCAGTGATCTGGCGAGTTGAGCTCGGGCGTCATCCTGCTCCACCCACTGATCCCGCCAGACAAGCTCGGAGAGCAGATCGATCTCGTTGCCGGAGGAGCCTGCGACAACGGCTGTTCGCAGAACCTGATCGGCGGGTGTTTCATTCAAGGCATCTGCGAGCTCGGTCAGGATGGTCGATGCATCGGTCGCTGCGAGCGAGGCAGCGGCCTGTCTTCGACACGAAACGGAGGGGTCATCCAGGCCGATGAGGACCTGATCCAGAACACGTGCGGAGCCAAGATGATCGGCGGCCATTCGATAGGCCTGATGTCGAATCCGGGCATCGGCATCCTCCATGGCAGAGACGAGCAGGCTGCTGCTCAGGGACTCTCTGCCATGCAGCGTCCACAGGGCATGGATGCGACCAAACTGGGAGTCGCTAGATCCGGCCATCGACTCCAGCCGATCCAGGGCTGGCTTTGACAAGTCGGTGCGATTCACGAGTTGCTGTTGGGCCAGCCGCCGGACCACGCCGTTGACGGCATCGAGCTGTTCAACCAGTTCATGGTCATCAAGGGCTGTCAGATCGGTCGGGGTTCTGGTGACATCATCATCCGGCACAATTCTCCAGATGCGGCCCATGTCGATCGGTGTATCCAAGCGGCGTTCCTCGATCTGTCGTCGAAGAAAAGTCGTCATGAAGATCTTGTGCTGGAGGATGCCTCTGTACATGTCGGTGATGTAGAGGCCGCCATCGGGGCCTGTTTCAGCATGTACCGGTCGGAATCGTTCGTCGCTCGAGGCGATGATGGCACCAATGTCCGGATCCGTCCTCAGCTCGGGTGTGAGGTGCTCCGCTCTGTGAACAAGGTTGCGGTGTTCGACGGTGTTGC
>MDSW01024601.1_pt1 | contig 11172 bp, 14 predicted proteins | sample 811171 | NCBI WGS metagenome assembly MDSW01 (sample SAMN05326641, study PRJNA326480) | marine metagenome | isolation source: seawater | place: Atlantic Ocean: North West | collected 2012 | reverse complement strand
GTCGGAAGACGACGAGCTCGAAGAAGAAGAAGAAGAAGAAGAAGAAGAAGAAGAAGAAGAAGAAGAAGAAGAAGAAGAAGACTTGCTCTTCAACTTCGACTTCGACTTGGACTTGGACTTGGACTTGGACTTCGACTCGGACTCGGACGAAGAAGAACTGGAGGAGGAAGACGAAGAGTCGTCCTTCTCCGCCTCGGTCGCCGCCGCCGCCGCCGCGGGCTTCTCGTCGCTGTCGCTGTCGCTGTCCGAGGACGGCGACGAAGACGACGAAGACGACGAAGACGACGACGAAGACTTGCTCTTCGACTTGCTCTTCGACTTGCTCTTCGACTTCGACTTGGATTTCGACTTGGATTTCGACGAGGAAGACGACGACGAGCTAGAGCTGCTCGAGTCGTCCTTCTTCTCGTCCGTCTCCATCGCCGTCGGCTTCGCGTCGCCGTCGCTGTCCGAAGACGAGGAAGATGAGCTGCTGCTGCTGCTGCTGCTTGACTTCTTTTCATCCTCCTCCGCGGCGGCGGCGGCGGGTTTCTTTTCGTCGGCGGCGTCCGAGTCCGAGTCCGAATCGGACGACGACGACGAGGACGACGATGACGACGACTTCGACTTTGACTTCGACGCGCTCTTCGACTTCGATTTGCTCTTAGACTTCGAGCTGGACGACGACGACGACGACGACGAGCTGCTGGACTTGCTCTTCGACTCGCTCTCGCTCTCGCTCTTCGACTTCGACTTGGACTTTGACTTTGATTTCGAGGAGGAGGAGGAGGACGACGACGACGACGACGACGACGACTTCGCCGCGGTCTTCGCCTTCTTCGCCGCGGGCTTCGCGTCGCTGTCGCTGTCGCTGTCCGAGGACGAGGACGAGGACGAGGACTCCGCCTTGCGCTTCGTGCCTCTGCGGGGAAGGAGGGACGGGTCAGCGACGGACGGACGGACGGAAGCGAACGAACGATCGATCGACGCGACCGATTTGATTTCCCCGAGACGACGACTCGCGGCGGCGGCGGCGGGGATGGATCGGCGCGGATCGGCGCGGCGACCGCGACGGCGACGCGGAAGCGCGCGTCGTCGAATCGCACCTGGCCTCGATGAAAACGTTCGCGATCTCGACGAGGTCCGCGTCGAGGTTCTTCGCCTGATCGGATCGCGAGAAGACGCGGGGGACGGAGGAGACGTCAGCGCGGACGGTCGGGCGGTGGGCGGCGTCTCGGGGACGACGAAGAGCGCGATGAGATGATTGGATCGGAATCGGGGGACTCGCCGTCTTGCTCGGCGTGAGGTTCTTCTTCTTCGCCTCCGACTTCAGCGCGCTGAGGGTGTCGTTCAGGCCGTTCGCGGCGAGGTACGCCTCCACGGCGGGGACGAGGTCCGCGGGTTGCGCCGACATCGCGGAAGTCGTTCTTCGCGCGACGCGTGCAGAAGAATTTGTCCGCGGTGTCGGCAGGAAGGGGCGGCGCCGCAAATGTTTTTTTTGGTTTTTTTGGCAGCGCAGCCGGCGCCGATCGCCCATAACCTGCTCTTTTTTTACCGGCATCAGATCGTGACTGCGCGCCGTACGAACGGTCACGCGAAAAAGGTCGAACGCTTTTCTGCGGTCGTGCGTGCGCTTTCGCGTCGCCGTGTGGACTGCGCTCGTTTCGCTTTTTGCAATCGGCGCACTTTCGAACGCATTCACACGTCCTCGCGCGGAGACCCTCGCCGGCTCCCGACACGCAAAACCGCCTCCGTAAACCACCCTCACGACACAACAACAACACCACCGATGGCGGCCGCTGGATACGATAACCTGCAGCTCCGAGGGAAGTACGGCACGGAGAAGTACTGGCCGGAGAAGAAGCTGAAGATTTGCGTCACCGGCGCCGGCGGCTTCATCGCGTCGCACCTCGCCAAGAGGCTCAAGGAAGAGGGGCACCACATCGTCGGATGCGACTGGAAGAGGAACGAGCACATGCCGGTGCGTCACCGGCGGCGGCGTCGACTCGAGACGTCCTCGCGAGAGCGCCCCTCGCGTCGTCCGTCCTCGCGAGATCTCCCCCGCGCGCATCCCCGCAGCGCCGCTTCGATGCCGTTTATCCGCAATCGAACGCGTCGTCGTCGACGTGTCCCACCTCTTCCGTCGTCTCCGCGATCGATCGATCGACGACGACGACGACGACGACGGACGCTCGCCGCGCGCGTTCGAAGAACGCTCGCGCCGCGCGCGTTCGAACGCTCGACGTCTGCGAGACGACGCGCGACCCGCGTTGACTGACCGCTCGCGCCCGCCCGCCCGCCCCGTCGCTCGTCCGCTCACCTGCGATGCCACGACAGGAGGAAATGTTCTGCGACGAGTTTATACTCGCGGACCTGCGTCTGTTTGAAAACTGCCAGAAAGTCCTCAAAGGCTGCGACCACTGCTTCAACCTCGCCGCAGACATGGGCGGCATGGGCTTCATCCAGAGCAACCACTCCGTCATCTTCTACAACAACGTCATGATCTCTTTCAACGTCATGGAAGCGTGCCGCGTCGAGGGCGTCACGCGCGTCTTCTACGCCTCCTCCGCGTGCATCTATCCCGAGGGCGCGCAGCTCACGACCGAGGCGCGTGTTCGTCCCATGTCACACTGGTTCCCATACGACCGCGTTCGCGTTGTGAACTTCATTCCTTGAGGACTTTACTTCCCGTCGGCCGTTTCTCTCCGCCCATCGCCCCCCGGTTTCAATCCCTACGCGACCCCACGACGGGCGCCTTTCAACTCCCACCGGTCGACTGACGCCTCGCGACTCAACCCCGACGTTCGTCGCTTCGCACGCACGCTCAGCTCTCCGCGGGGCTGAAAGAGGCCGACGCGTGGCCGGCGCAGCCGCAGGACGCGTACGGCCTCGAGAAGCTCGCGTCCGAGGAGGTCTACAAGCACTACCAGAGCGACTTTGGGATCCAGACCAGGATCGCGAGGTTCCACAACATCTACGGCCCGTTCGGGACGTGGAAGGGGGGCCGCGAGAAAGCGCCCGCGGCGTTTTGCCGCAAAGCCGCGACGGCGACGACGGAGGTGGAGATGTGGGGCGACGGCCTCCAGACGCGGTCGTTCACGTACATCGACGACTGCGTCGAGGGGATCGTCCGCCTCACGAAGTCCGACTTCTGCGAGCCCGTCAACTTGGGCTCGGACGAGATGGTGTCCATGAACGAGATGCAGGCGCGTTTTTTTTTTTTTTCTCACACCTGTCCCCGTACGACCGCGTCGGCGCGGTGAACGCCGATCCTTGAGGGCTTTACTTCCCGTCGTCTCTCTCCGCCCACCAACCCTCGGTGGTTTCGATGCTCGACCCTATGACGCCTTTCAACTCCTCCTCCGTCTGACGCCTTTCAACTCCACGCGCCCCGACCCTCCCTCGACCCTCAGGCGCTCGCGCTCGGCTTCGCGGGTAAGCCGGACATGCCCATCAAGCACATCCCCGGTCCCGAGGGCGTCCGCGGCCGCAACTCCAACAACGACCTCATCAAGGAGAAGCTCGGGTACGCGCCGTCCGTGCCGCTCGCGGAAGGCCTGAAGGTGACGTTCGAGTGGATCAACGAGAAGATCGAGGAGGAGGTGAAGGGTGGCGCGAACGCGGAGGAGGCGTTCAGCAAGTCGACCATCTGCGGGACGATGGCGCCGACGGAGCTCGGCGCGTTGCGCGCCGCGGACGGCCAGGAAGGCCTCAAGGCGAAGTGAGTGATAAGTCGACGAGTGGCCGGCCGTCGCCCAACTGTCCTATCTATCTATTTTTTGCTCGCCGGCGGCGGCGCGTGCGAACGCGCTCGCCGTGTACATACGCGCGACGCCCTCGCGATCGATCGATCGAGCGAGCGGCGGTTCGGAGCGAAATTCGCTTCGCTAATTAATAAAGTCTTTTTGCACTGCCAAGCTTTTAAACACGTCGACTCGACGCGCTCGTCACCACTGCTCGCCGACGTCGTCGCCTCGAATCTTCTTCCCGCGCCCGCGTCCGCCCCCCCTCTCGCGCGTGAACCGCCCGGGCGAGAATGCGTCGATCTTCGTCCGACTCTTTCCGTCCACGACGAGCTCGCTCACGATGCGACCCGTCACCGGCGCCCACAAGATGCCCCAGCAGTTGTGCCCGCACGCCATGTACGCGCCGTCCACGCCCGGCACGGCTCCCAGAATAGGCAGCGCGTCCGGGGGGCACGGCCGCATGCACGACTGCGTCTTCCGCGGGCCGCCCGCGCCGACGCTGGCGCTGAGGCCCGCGAAGGATTTCGCGCCGGCGGCGACGCGCGACGGGTCCGGCGTCACGACGTCCGCGCGGTCTGTTAAACGATCGGCGGGCGACGTGGCGGGAAGCGATAATGCGATTGGTTAGTGGTTTGATGACGTGGAAGGATGTTAGAAAAGGGTCTCCGCGCCGACGCACCCAGGTCACCGCCAGGCAACAGCCGAGTCTCGTCCACGTACTCGCTCCCGCCGACGCCGCATATGTACACCTCCCCCGTGCTCCGCGGGTACACCTCGAGGTGGCAGTCGTTCTCGTCCTCCGCGCAGAACAGCGCCGCGGGCTCGTTCGCGACAGCCTCGGAGGCGTCGTAGAGAAGAGAGACGCTCTTGAGGACGATTCCGATTCAATGAGAAGCGACGGACGTCGGGGTTGATGAGTTGAAAGGCGTCAGAAGCGGAGTTGAAAGGCATCGCGGGCGGGGATTGAAAGCGAGGGGTGGTGGGCGCAGAGTGACGAACGACGAGAGATAAAGTCCTCAAGGAATGAAGTTCACAACGCGAACGCGGTCGTACGGGGACCAGTGTGAGATGGTACGCGCCTTGATGCCCGTCATGGGCACGTCGATCTCGAACCACTCCGACGCGCGCGTGGACCACGGGCCCATGGCGACGACGCAGACGTCCGCGTCGAGCACGGACATCTCTCCGGTCTCCGCGTCGACGACCTCGACGCCGGTAACGGACGCGCTTCGACCGTTACTTCCGTCGCGAGCGGCGAGCCGCACGCCGGCGACTTCGCCGATGATCGTCCGCGACCCCTCCAGCTTCATCGCCTCTTCGTGCAGCCGCGTCGTCAGCTCCAACGGCGTCACCTGCGCGGTCGCGTCGTCCATCATCGAACAGCTCGCGATCTCGCCGTCGAGCCACGACACGAGCGGCGGCTTCTGCGCGCTCAGCGAGCCGCCGCCGGCGACGGACAGCGTCGGGATCTTTCGGTACGTCTTCAGGGCCGTTGCATACGAAGCGATGATATCGGGGTGGAGTTCAAAGGCGTCAGGGGTGGAGTTCAAAGGCGTCGATGGCGGGGATTGAAAGCGAGGGACCCTGGGCGGAGAGAGACGCCGGGAGAGAAAGTCCTTAAGAAACGGCGTTCACCACGCCGACGCGGTCGTACGGGGACCGGCGTGAGGAGAACGCGCCTTCAGCTCGAGATCTGCCGCGAGTCGCTCGTGGAGCGCGAACGACTCGCGATGGAGCGCCTGCGTGACGCCGCCGTCGCCCCAGCCGCCCGCGAGGAAGCCGCCGGACTTGCCGCTCGCGGCGGCGGCGATCTCGCACCGCTCGACGATCGTGGACGGGACGCCGCGCGCGCTGAGGGCCATTCCATACAAGCGAACGTCGGGGTGGAGTTCATAGGCGTCAGTTGGAGTTGAAAGGCGCCGAGGTCGGGGATTGAAAGCGAGGGGTGGGCGGAGAGAAACGCCGGGCAAAGTCCTTAAGGATCGGAGTGCACCACGCCGACGCGGTCGTATGGGGACCAGTGTATAGAACGCGCCTGAGGAAGTACGCGACGGAGCATCCGATGACGCCGCCGCCGAGGATGACAACCTTCGGCGGCGTCTTCGACGGGGCGGCATGGGCGTCGGACGGCGCGGCCGACGCCATCGCGACGCGGACGCCGCCGCGGCGCGACGACGCGCGCCGCGACGACGACGACGACGACGACGACGACGGGAGCGACGCGCCGCACGCGGCGGACGCGGCCGTGGGGAGGAGCGGCGCGGGCGGCATGGAAGTGCTTCGTCGAGCGCGGAGACGCGACGACACGTGTCGGAACTTCCTTGAGGTGCGTTCTATACAAACAGTTTTTCACCCATACATCGGTTTCAACACTTTATCGCGTCTCCTTTCAACTGACCGGTGAACTATGGCCCTCCTAACTAGCTAGAACACGTTCCCGATCATGACCGTCCCGCCGTCGCCGTACGGCCTCGCGCCCGCGCCCGCGCCCCCCACGCTCGCGCGACACAGCGGGCACGTCCGCTCGCGCTCGAACCACTCCCCGACGCACCCGTCGCAGAAGACGTGCTCGCACGCCAGCTTGACCGGGTCGTCGAAACTCTCCTGCGGAGGAAACGCCGGGAGAGAAAGTCCTCAAGGAATGAAGTTCACGACGCGAACGCGTTCGTATGGGGACCAGTGTGACAACTCGCGCGATCGGGGAGAGGCGCCGGTCAGTCGCGCGAGGGCGTCGGAGACCGATCCGGTCGAGCGCGCGTCGTTCGTTCGCGTTCGTTGAAAGGGAAGGGAAAGTCCTCATCGAGGAACGGCGTTCACCGCGCGAACGCGGTCGCGCGGGGACTACTGTAGTCATACAGTACGCATCACTCACCTGGCAAATCGCGCACCGGTCGCCAGCCTCCGCGACGTCCGCGGGGGAAGCCCGCGCGCCGTGGCCGTCGTGCGCGCGCGCCATCGCGCGCCACGCCGCGATCGCCGCGACGACGCGCTCGTGAGTCGCGCGCGCTTTAAACAAGAGGTAGCACCCCGCGAACGCGCCGCCGAACGTCGACCGCGACGCGAAGTACGCGAACCAAACAGGCGTCGGCGCGACGCAGCGATACGTCAGCGACGCGTTCTATGGGGTGGAGTTGAAAGGCGTCAGTTGGAGTTGAAAGGCGTCGATGGCGGGGATTGAACGCGAGGGTTGGGCGGAGAGATACGCCGGGCAAAGTCCTTAAGGATCGGCGTTCACCACGCCGACGCGGTCGTATGGGAACCAGTGTATAGAACGCACCTCGATGAACGACAGCCGCGCGGCGAGCGATCTAGAGACGGCGCGTCGTCGCGCGTTCGCGAGGCGTTGGCGCTTCGGAGACGACGGCGACGGCGACGGCGACGACGGCGGCGGCGGGTCTCCGCCGCCGACGTCTCCGTCTCCGCCGGCGCCGGCGCCGCGCTCCTTCCTCCCAAACTCGCGGATCCAACGCCAGCGCCAGCGCGAGGGACCCCCGCCCCGGACCCCTCTCGCACTCCTCCTCCTCCCGCCGTCGCTGTGTGCCGTCGCGGCGTACGTCCCCGCCTTGACCACCATCGCGACGTACTTCAACACCAAGTCGACCGCGCACGTCCGCCACGTCGCGTCGACGAATCCGGGCGCGGCGCCGTCCGCGTCCTGCGACGCGAGCGGTCGAGGCGAGACACTTGTCAGTCAGTGATTGGTTGAGCGTATGTACACGTGTCAAAACGAACGAGGTATGGAACGAACGCGTGGGTGGTGAGAGTAAAGCGCGCGCAGAGCGCGTCGGCGAATCGAATCCTTCTCGAGTGACTGATGAGAACTCGGGAGGAGGTATCGTCGCGCGGAGAGATGAATGCACGGCGCGACGAACGAACGAATGCGCCGCGCACCGTGCCCCATCGCGCGAAGCCCCACGCCGCGGGGTCGTCCGCGCCGTCGCCGCTCGGCAGCGTGAACAAAAACACGCGCCCCCAGAACGCGTCCGTCGGGTACATCGTCCGCAGCAGCGTCAAGTGCGAGAGCAACACGACGGTCAGCGCCACCGCCGCGCCCGCGGGAGACGCGTCCGCGCCGCCGCCAGCTGTACCGCCAGCTGTGCCGCCGCCGCCGTCGTCCCCTCGCTTCGTCTTCCCCACGCGCGCGCGTAGGTACGCGTCGCAGCGCGTCAGGACGACGAAGAAGAACGCGTAGACGCAGATCGCCTTGGCGTGCGACGCGAAGTGCGCGAGGAGGAGGAGGAGGAGGACCGGGACGGTGTGCTCGAGCCAACGCGTCGCTGTGAGGTCGCCGTGCCGTGTGTGTTCCCGGTCAGTTGAAAGGGGAAGCGATCAAATGTTGAAAGCGGGCGATGGGTGAAAAACGAAACGTTTGCAACGAACGCACCCGAGCGAAACGCCGCCGAGTTGGTCAAGTCCGCGGCCGCGTCGGTCGGCGCGCCTCCGTCTTCCCCGACGCCGTCGTCGCCGCCGCCGCTCGACGGCGTCGCGCGCTCGCCGTCCGCGCCGCCGCCGTCCGCGCGGAGGCGCTCCCACGCGCGCTGGAGCTCGCCGAGCCCGGACTCCACGTCGCCGCGCGCGCCTCCTCCGTCGCCTCCCCGTTCGCGTCCTCCTCCTCCTCCACGTCCGATGCCCGCGACGTCGTCGTCGTCGTCGCCGCGGTCGCCGCCGCTGTCGTCCGTCGCGCGCGCGAGCCAGTCGAGCCCGCTCGAGAGCACCCCCCGCCGCGGCGACGACGACGACATATCGGGCGCGAGCGTCCCGCCGCCCCGCCGAATCATGGATCTCAGCGTCGACGCCACGAGCGGGTCGTCCGCGGCGAGATGGGCCATGCGCGGTCCGTCGCCGGGCCCCGCGCGGCCGCCGCCGAGGGGGTCGAAGACGCGCCGTCGCGGAGGCCCGCGGTCGCGGTCGTCGTCGCCGCCGCCGCCGCCGTCCGCGTCGTCGTCGCGACCGGGCATGGCCGGCCGCCGCGGCGACGAGAGTGACGAGGCGGATGGTGATGACGAGACAGGCGGAGGGAGCTCAGGTTCGCCCGACCGCGACCGGCAAGTTTTTCACCCATCGCCCGGTTTCAACATTTGATCGCTCCCCCTTTCAACTGACCGATGAACTGTTTTTGTATGGAATGGCCCAGGCTGCATGATAGATGAGACGAGCTCCAGAGATATTTGCTCCGGCGCGCGTTGACTCGGCTCCTGCGACCACTCTCATCACACCACCGCGCGTCGTCGAAGCGTCGCGGCTCGGAGGACACCGATCGATCGAGCGTCCGGAAGGTCCGCGGCCGCGCTCGCCTCCCCGCGCGCGCGTCGTCGCCCCCTCGACGCGTCGCGATCGCTCGCGCCCGCGTCCTCGGCGCGGACGACTTTTTCGAATCTTCCCACCCTCTCGCCGATCGATCTTGACCCGTCCCCCTCCCCGCTCCCTCCCAGACGACGACGACGACGACGACGACGACCTCGCGATGACGCTCTCGCACGGCGGGAAGGAGAACGCGAGCGGCGGCGACCGCGGCGCCGCTCCCCATCCTCCGGACGGCGGATGCGGCCGCGTCCGCGGATGGCTCTCGCGCGCGGGGCTTCACGCGTACCACGAGGCGTTCGCGCGAACGACCGAACGATCGTTCGGCGCGCTGATGATGTCCGACTTCGCGTCCCACGGCGTCGTGGACACGGCGGATAAGCAGAAGTTATTCCGTCTGATCAAGACGCTGAACAGCGAGGGCGCGTTTCGAAGCGCGAGGAGCGCTGCCGCCGCGGGGGAGCGATCGAGGGGTGCCAACGCGATGAATAATGTGCGTTCTATACACTAGTCCCCATACGACCGCGTTGGCGTGGTGAACGCCGATCCTTAAGGACTTTGCCCGTCGTGTCTCTCCGCTCATCCCTCGGTTTCAATCCCCGCCCTCGGCGCCTTTCAACTCCAACTAACGCCTTTCAACTCCACCCCGACGTTCGCTTGTATAGAACGGCCCTAAATCTTCACGCGACGGCGGCGTCGACCCCGCGGCGGTGTTCACCCCCGAGGCGCGGCGGCGGTACGACGACGTCATCCGCGCGGAGCCGAACCTCTCGCCTCTGCTGTCCTCCCCCGTGGACGTGGACGACGACCTCCTGAGAGAGGCGCACGGCGTCGCGGGCGGGCTCGACGCGGAGGGCGGATCGCTCCTCGACCTTCGCGACCGAGGCGGCTTGGGCGAAGATTTCCTCACTCGCGTCATCGCCAGTCCCGGCGGCGATTCCGGCGGCGATCTCTCCGCGTCGCCGCTCGAGAAGCTCCACGAGCTCTCGCGCGAGTACAACAACAACAATAACGCGACGACGACGGAAGAAGAAACGGCGGAGCGGAGGGCGTTTCTCGACGCGACGACGACGAAGATCGAGCCCGCGTCTTCGCCCGCGCGCGCGGCGTCCTTCGACGGCGACAGATCGAAGATCCGCGTCGTCGTGAGGAAGCGTCCGATGAACCGAAAGGAACACGAGCTCGGTCAGGAGGACATCGTCACGATGAATCGCGCGGATCGAAATCGATCGGGCGACGCGGGGACGACCGGGACGACCGGGACGACCGGGCTGGGCGGTCGCGGTATACCGGGAAAAGTTGTCGTCTGGGAACCTAGGCAAAAGGTGGATCTCACGCGGTACACCGAGCGGCACGAGTTCGCGTTCGACGAGGTCTACCCGGAGAGCTCCAACAACGACGAGATCTACCGCGACTGCGTGAGGCCGCTCGTGGGGAGCATATTTCACAGGTGCAAGGTGACGTGCTTCGCGTACGGACAGACGGGGAGCGGAAAGACGCACACGATGTCGCCGCTGCCGATCCGAGCCGCGGGGGAAATTCTAGCGTATCTCGCGAGGCCGGAGAACGCGTCGCTCGCGTTGCACGTGTCCTTCTTCGAGATCTACGGCGGCAAGGTGTACGACCTCCTGAACGGCCGAAGGAAGCTCGTCATACGCGAGGACGCGCGGTCGCAGATGTGCGTCGTGGGTTTACAAGAGTTTGAGATCGCGGACGTGGATCTCGTCGAGCGGCTCATCGAGCACGGAACCGCGGCGAGGTGCGTGGGAAGCACCGGCGCCAACGCGGAGTCGTCGCGCTCGCACGCGATCCTCCAGCTCGCGCTGAAGCGCCGCGGCGGATCAGGCGGCGGAAGCGGCGGCGGCGTCGGAAGCGGCGGCGACGCCAGCGGCGCGAAGAACGACGCGGAGTCGATCGCGAGGGAGGCGGCGGAGACGCTTCAGATGCCGCCGTCCGTCGCCGCGCGGATGGCGGCGAACGAGAAGGTGCGTTCTCCTCACACTGGTCCCCGTACGACCGCGCACGCGTGGTGAACGCCGATCCTTAAGGACTTTTGCATTCGTCTCTCTCCGCCCACGCCTCGCTTTCAATACCCGCCCTCGGCGCCTTTCAACTCCGCTTCTGACGCCTTTCAAATCCACCCCGC
>MDSW01188229.1_pt1 | contig 11174 bp, 10 predicted proteins | sample 811171 | NCBI WGS metagenome assembly MDSW01 (sample SAMN05326641, study PRJNA326480) | marine metagenome | isolation source: seawater | place: Atlantic Ocean: North West | collected 2012 | reverse complement strand
TTGAAAGGGAAGCGCGGGTGAAGAGTGACGACGGGAAAAGTCCTTAAGGAACGGCGTTCACATCGCGAACGGGGTCGTATGGGAAGCAGTCTCACCGTGGCGCCACGTTCCAAACGCGTCGCGCGATCGATCGATCCGCCACCGCTCGCACGCGTCGCGCACGAGCGCTCTGGCGCGCTTCAGCGTCGCGGTGCGGTCGCGCCACGCGTGCAGGCACGCGGTCGCGGCGTTTGCGACGCGCGCGTCGAAGGCGTCCTCCGCGAGCGACCGCGCCTCGGTGAGAAACACCGCGAGGCTTCGCCACGCGTCGAACCGTCGAATCTTCTCGCGTCGCGACCACCACTGCGTCGTGAACTCGAGCCACGAGCGCAAACGCATCTGGTCCACGGCGTTGCGTCGCCACTCGCGGATCGCCGCGCCCGCGGCGACGCGCAGCCAGTGTTCCGCGGCGTCTCGGTTCTTCGCGGAGTAAAACTGATGCAACGACGCCCACGCCGTCCACGCGGGTTCGATTCTCGCGCGGCGCCAGCTCTCGACCGCCGCGGTCGCCGCCGCTCTCGCGGTGCGCGACGCCGCGCACCGCGCGCGCCATCGCGTCAGCGCGAACGTCTTCGAGCGCAGCGTCCGCGTCGTTTTGGCCGCCGCGCCGCGCGCTTTGACGACGCGTTCCCGTCGCGCCCACTCGCGCCATCGCGCGCCAACTTTCCCCCCCAACGTTCTCCGGCGGTGCTCGATCGCCTTCTCCCTCATCGCGCGCTTCCCCGCGCTCCGCCCCGCCTCCGCCCTCCACGCCGTGATCGCCGCGGTCGCGTGCGCGCGCATCCACGACCGCACGTGGAACGCGTCCGCGCCCGCGCTCGGGACGAATCGAATCAACGCGTCCGCGGCGAGCGGCGACCGCCCGGCGTCTCTCTCCTCTTCCTCCAGCGCGTCCCACTTCCTCCGTGCGGTCGCGCGATCTGTCATCGCGCGCTTCGCCGCGAGCGCGGCGAGACTTTTCGCGCGGCGCGCGGACAGGAGCGCGCGTTCTGTTCGCGCGGTCGCGAGTTGGAACGCGGCGCGGCGCCATCGAACGATCGATCGTCGCAGCGTCTTTTCCCGCGCGCGTTCGTCCGCCCACCACGACGCGAACATCCCGACGTTGTCGTCGTGTGTCTTCGGGGTCGTCGGCATCGGCGACGGCGCGGCGAATCCGGCGGGCCGCGGCGGCGGCGGTGCGCGGGAGGACGTCGACGGCGTCGCGCCCCCGACCGCCGCGTTGAAATCAAAATCCAAATCGCGATCCGCCGCGTCGTCGTCGTTGTCGTCGTCGTCCCCGCGCAACGCTCGGACGCTGCTCCGCATGAACGCCATGTACGCGTCGTGCGCGGGCGACGCCGCGGCCGTCGTCGTCGCCGTCGCGGCGGCGGCGACGGCGACGGGCCCGGGGACGGGCCCGGGGACGGGCCCGGGGACGGGGACGGGGACGGGGACGGGGACGGGGACGGGGACGGGGACGGGGACGGAGGAGGATCCCGCGCCGTCCCCTTCCCCCCGCGCGACTGACCGCTCGAACAATCGCGCGGCGGGCCACCGACGTTCGAACGGCGACGGCGTCGGCGACGCCTGCGCGCCGATCGCGGGCGCGCTCGACGACGACCGCGGCGGGCGCGTCGTCCCCGGGGTGTGGAACACCGTGTGCGGGGACGCGAACGTGAACCCGTCGTCGTCGTCGTCGTCGTAGCGCGGCGTCGCCGGGGGTTCTCGATGATGATGATGCCGACGGGTCCACGCGTCGTCGAGGGCGGCGGGCGGCGCGCCGCCTTTCCCGTCGTCGCCGCGCATGACGGAGACGGTGTTCCACAGCGTCTCCGCCTCGAGGACCCACGCCTCCCACGAGGACGGGTCCGACGACGCCGCCGTCGCGGCGTCCGACGCGCCCATATCGATCGCGCGCCCGGGTATGCTGCGTGAGGGCCATTCCTGTCGATAACATCAGATACATATTATGTTCATCGGTCACTCGAAAGGGGACGCGATCAAGTGCTGAAACCGGGCGATGGGTGAAAAACGCACCGTTGACCGGATGACGCGAATCCTGCCAAAATCCAAAAAATCGAATAACAACGACGACAGAGCAGAGCAGAGCAGAGCAGAGCTCCTCCGCGCCGCCGCGGCGGGTCGAGCGTCATGTCGTCGCCGTCGAGGTGCGACGCCGCGCCCGCGGTGTTCGGCGGGACCGCGGAAGGCGGCGGCGGCGGCAAGGGGAAGAGCGTCTACGCCGTGCAGGCGCGCGCGCGGCGACCTCATCCCGCGTCGCGTCGTTTTTCCTCGGCGCGGCGCATCATTTCATCGCGAGCCGCGATCTCGCTCGCTCGCTCGCTCGCTCGGATCTGACGACGCGTCTCCGCTAAACCCCCTCGTCCCTCGTCCTCCCTCGCGCGCAGTCCGCGTCCTTACGCGGCGAGGACCGCTACTTCGCGGAGCCGGACGTGCAATCGCTCACGACGCGCCGACGCGACGCGGGGAAGCTCGTCGACGAGACGGACGCGGACGACGACGCGGACGCGGAGTTCAGCGGCGACCTGCTCGGTGAGTGCAACCGCGCCGCGCGCGACGAACAGAACGTCCTCTCCTCCGCGCCCGCCGCCGTCCCCGGCCGCCTCCTCCGTCGCTCCTCCGAACCCTAAACACGCGAACATTTCAACCCTAAACCCGCCGCCCGCCCTCCCTCCCGCCCTCCGTCGCTAAACCCTCCTTCAGGATGCTTCGCGGTGTTCGACGGCCACGTGAGCGCGAAAGCCGCCAAGTTCGCGCGGCGGCGGATCCTCCCGACGTTGCTCTCGCACGGCGCCGACGCGCCGGGGAGCCCTCTCGAGACGTCGTGCGTCGCCGCGTTCCACGCTCTGGAGGAGGACTTTCGAAGGTCCGTGGCGTCGCCGTTCAGCCGATGCCTTCCGTCGGGGGGCGGCGGCGCGGCGTCGAGGAAGAATTTGAAGAACGTGAAGAAGAAGACGACGACGAATCCGTCCGAGTTGACCTCCGACGGCGTCGGCGGCGCGCAGACGACGCAGAAAAATCTCGCGAGGAACGCGCACGGCGGCACGACCGCGTGCGTCGTCTTCCTGCAGCGCCGCCGCGGCGGCGTGATCCCAGGGTACAAAGGGCATCACGCGCGGCGGAGCGACTCGGTCGTCGCCGAACGCGTCGACTTGGGCGCGTTCTCCTCCTCACACCGGTCCCCATACGACCGCGTTCGCGTTGTGCACGCCGATCCTTAAGGACTTTCTCTCCCGGCGCATCTCTCCGCCCAGGGTCCCTCGCTGGTTTTAATCCCCGACACACCGCGACGCCTTTCAACTCCGCTTCTGACGCCTTTCAACTCCACCTCGACGTTCGTCGCTTCGTACCGTGGACCCTCGACCCTCAGTCGCCGCAAACGTCGGCGACAGCGGCGCCGTCTTCGTCCACTTCGACGACCCGGACGCGGGATCGGGCTCGCGCGCGACCCCGCCGCCGCCAATCAACGCGTCGGGACCCGGCGGGAGCGTGAACGACGGCAAGCGCTTATCCGGCGGGTTCGCGTTGTTGCGCGCGATGGCGGACGGACTGGCGGGATCGGACGGCGGCGGCGGCGGCGGCGGCGGGACCGACGGCGGCGGCGTCTTGGTCACGGGCGAGGGCGCCGGCGTCGCCGCGAAGGACGACGACGACGCGACGATCACGGCGGACGTCTCGGAAGGCGTCGGCGGGAGCGGCGCCGTAACGGTCGAGAAGCCGCCGTTACATCCGCGCTCGGCGAGCGTGTCTTTCGCGGCGGCGGCGGAGGTGAGACTGCTTCCCATGCGACCCCGTTCGCGTGGTGCACGCCGTTCCTTAAGGACTTTTCCCGTCGTCACTCTTCACCCGCGCTTCCCTTTCAACGTTTGACCGGTACATAAGACGTTCGACTGACCGATCGCTTCACCCACGCAGGCGCCGCCGACGCCGCCGACGAACAAAGTCGTGTTCAAACGCCTCACGCGCGAGCACAACCCCGACGACCCGCTCGAGGCGAAGCGCCTCACGGACGCGGGCGCGCGGTTGGGCCGCGCGCGCGACGGCCGCGAGGTGACGCGTCTCGGCGGCGAGGAAGAGGGCCCGATGCGCGTCTACCCCGGCGGTCTCGCCACCTCCCGCGCCGTCGGCGACTTCGACTCCCCCGCGGTGATCTGCGAGGTGCGTTCTATACACTGGTCCCCATACGACCGCGTCGGCGTGGTGAACGCCGATCCTTAAGGACTTTTCCCGGCGTGTTTCTCCGCCCACCCCTCGCTTTCAATCCCCGACCGCGACGCCTTTCAACTCCAACTGACGCCTTTCAACTCCACCCCGATATCATCGCTCGTACGATCGTCAGCCCGAGTGCACGCGGGTCTCGCTCCCGCCCCACGGCGGCCGTCTCGTCGTCGCGACGGACGGGCTGTGGAACGCGATGAGCGACGGCGACGTCGCCGCGATCGCCGCCGCCGCGGACTCGGCGGACGACGCCGCGGACGCGCTCATGCGGACCGTCGTCGAAGAGCGCGGGTTGCACGACGACATCACCGTCGTCGTCGTGGACGCGCCGCCGCCGAAGGAGATGTTGCGCGCCGCGAGCAAGGTGCAGCCGTCGCCGTCGGAGTCCCCGGGGGTGTCGGGGAGGGGCAGGAATACGGCGTTCGGGGTGATCGGGAGCCCGGGACCGGGAGGCTCGGGGGGCTCGGGGCCGGGTTTGGGGCTGTCGGGGCCGGCGCCGCACGACGCGCATCGACGCGTCGCGGGCGGCGAGACGCATCGCGGCCCGCACGATCCGCCCTTGTCGCCAACGGTCCGGCGGTCGCTCGACTTCTCCCCGACGTTGGACCCGATCGACCAGTCCCCGAACCCGTCGCTCAAGGGCGGGAGCGTCGGGTTGGGGAGCGGGAGCGCGGCGCGGCCGGGGCGAGGATGCGATATGGACGCCGTCGCGGAGCGTCTCGAGAGAGCGGACTCCGGCGCGGGAGAACGCGCCAACCCGCCGATCGTCCCGGAAAAGTTTGACTACCTCCAGGACGACATCACGGTGCGGCGAGGCATGTTAGTGCTCGACGAGGGCGGGACGACGCCGACGCCGTGGGGTCATAGAGGCGCCGCCGCGAGGGGGGCCGCGAGCGGCGTCGACGCCGCGACGCCGAGTGAAGACACGTCGTCGTCGGGCGGCGGCGGCGGCGCGGGGGGCGGTGTTTTCTCGCGACTGTTTCGCGCGTTGACGTGCCGCAAGCGCTCTCCCGTGATCGAATCCTCGACGCTGCACGACGACTACGTCGTCGGGAAGCTGTTAGGGCGAGGCGCGTTCGGGTCCGTGCGGATCGCGACGCTGCGGCTCGGACGCGGCGACGGCGGCGTCGCGTCGACGACGCGCGCGGTCAAATCCATCGCGTACGACGGGAAGAGCCGCGACAACGCGCTGCACGAGATCGAGACTATGCTCGCGGTGAGCGGCCGGCACCCGTGCCTGCCGACGCTGTACCACGCGTACAAGGAGAAGGCGCGCGGGAGCAAGATTGTCCACCTGGTGTTGGATTACTACCAGGCGTGTTCGCATTCGTACTAGTCCCCATACGACCGCGTTGGCGTGGTGAACGCCGATCCTTAAGGACTTTTGCCGGCGCATCTCTCCGCCCACTACCCCTCGGTTTCAATCCCGACACGTCTCGACGCCTTTCAACTCCACCCCCGACGCCTTTCGACTCCATCGACTGACGCCTTTCGACCCTGGATTACTACCAGGGCGGGAAAGTTCTCGACGCCATCTCCGAGCGCGGGCGGTTCACCGTCGCGGACTGGGAAGCGCTCGCGGTGCAGCTCCTCGGCGCGGTGTCGTTCATGCACACCGTCGGCGTCGTTCATCGCCACGTCGTCCCGGACAACGTCATGCTGAACCGCGAGTGGAAGAAGTCAGAGCCGCCGAGGGTGGTCCTCGTGGACTTTGGCAGCGCCGCGTTCGCGCGCGGAGAGCGAAAGGACACGCTTCGCGATTTCCCCGAGGGACTGAAGGGCGCGAAACTGTTCGCCGCGCCGGAGATGTGCCGCGGCGACGCGTACGGCGCAAAGTCCGACGTGTGGTCCGTCGGCGTGCTGCTCATGGTGTTACTCACCGGGCTGCCGCCGCCGGACAAGGAGACGGCGGTGCACGAAGAGATGCAGCGGGGGACGCTGCCGCGGATGCCGCCGTCGACGCCCGCGCGATTCACGCGCCTCATCGCGTCTTTACTCGCGCCGAACGACGCGCTGCGGCCGACGGCGTCCACCGCGCTCGCGAAGCACCCGTGGCTCTCCGAGAGCACCCGAGGAGGCGGATCGAGCACCCGGGAGCGGTCCAAGGCGCGACGGAAGTCGACGGACACGCGGCTGGTGGGCACCGAGCGCATCGCGGAGATTGAGTCGGCGCGGACGCGTTACGCGCGCGCGGCGGCGTTTATCCTCTCCGTCGCGCTCGACCCGAAGCAAGTGCACGGACTCGTCTCGAAGCTTCGCAAGCGCGGGATCGACGACACGGACCCCGTGCCCGCGGGGATGTTGGAGCGGACGCTGTGGAAGATGGACGCGAAGGAGGCGGCGATACAGCTCGAGCTGCTGCGGTCGCAGTCGTTCGCGCAGGCGTTCCCGGACGAGGAAGAGGACGCCGACGTGGACGCCGACGTGGACGCCGACGTGGACGCTGACGTGGACGCGGACGTCGTCGTCGACCTCGACGACGTGGGCGTGGAGAAGAATGACGTGAACGACGTGAACGAATCAGAAGACGCCACGTCGTCGTCCGCGGCTCGGCCGAAGGCGCTCGTGAGCCTGCTCCACGGCTTGCCGCCGTCGCGGGAGAACACCGACAAGTCCGGGATCTCGTTGTTGTCGACGTCATCGGACGAAACGCACCTCATGAAGACGTTTCACCCGAGCTTGCCGCCGTCGCGGGAGAACACCGACACCGACGGGTCCCTGAACCTCTCGGACCAGGAAGGGAGCGCGCGGGACGCGTCGTCGCGGCCGCCGTCGCGGCTCAGCCAATCCGGGACGGGCGGCGGCGGCCAGGGCGCGATGGAGTCGGACCGCGAGCACGCGCGCGAGCGGTTCGCCCGCGCGAGGTTCGGATCTCGCAACCCGAGCGAGGTTTCGATGCGCAGCGACGGCGGCGGCGACGACGACGACGAGTCGGATCGCCGGACGTCGTTCAACTTCACGTCGCACGACTCCCTCTCCGTGGAGATGGCGTCGCTGCTCACGCTCGCGGAGCTCCACGCGAGGCACAGGCGGGTGTACGAGGCGGTTAACTTGTCGTGCAGCACGTTGCGCACGGAGCTCCTCACGAAGGCTGGCCGAGGCGCCTCCGGGAATCTAGATCTCAGCGCGCGCGGCAAGCGAATCAGCGACGGCGTCGTCAACGGAGGGAACGCGAACGGGAACGACGCCTCCGGCGAGGGGAGCCAGAGCGGCAGCGGCCGCGCGCGCCGCGCCGCGGCCGCCGCGAACGAGAACGCGGCGAGCGACGCGGCCGCCGGCTCGAAGGCCGGGTCCCTCGGGAGCCCCGGGGGCCCCGGGGGCCCGAGCTCGCCGGAGCAAAAATCGACGAGGAAGAGCGGCGGCGGACAGTCCAACGAAATTCGCGGCGGAAGCATCCACCGCGGCATGCTGATGGCGATGCTCACGCGCGTCGGCGACGGACCGTCCATGGCGAACGTGCTCGCGGGCGGCGACGACGCCTCCGGCTCCGCCGCGGGCGGCAGCTCGGTCGACCTCTGCGGCGGCGGCGGCGGCGGCGACGACGAATCCCCGGGGGATAGCCGCGGCGGCGGCGGCGGCGGCGGCGGCGCGCGGCGGCGGGCGCCTTCGAGGTCGAAAACGCCAGAGCCGAACGACGACGACGACGGCGCGCCGTCCCCCGGCCGGAGCCTGCACCGCGGGTCCTCGTGGGACAAAGGCCTCGCGGACGCGGCGGACGCGGCGCGAAATGCGGCGGCGGCGGAGGGGGAAGAGGGCGAGGCTGGGAAGGGCGGGAAGGGACGCCAGCGGCGCCCTTCGGACACGGACGTCACGTGGGCGGACGACGCGATGAAACTTCAAATCGCCGGGGCGGGCGCGAGCGAAACCTCCGAGACCGAGGCCGTCGTGACCCCGGGCGGCGGGGTCAAAGTCGGGCGGTTCAACGTGAAGAGCGACAAGGAGAGCGTCGACGCCGCCGCGGCGGCGGCGGCGGCGGACGCGAACCGCCGCGACGCATCCGCGGAACCGGGGAAGTTCCGCGCGCAGTCGCCCGAGTCGAGATCGGGGGGCGACGACGCGGACGGCGACGCCATCCCGCGCGCGCCGTCGTGGTGGGCCGAGGAGTTGGAGAGCTCCGTGAGGAAGGAGCAGCTCGCGCTGAACGCGCTGATCATCGACGGGTTAGAGGAACACCACGCGTAGCGATACGTCGAAGGTACGCCGCGGCGAATAAAAAGAATAAGTTGAAACGCATAGGTCATCCCGAGCATCGAGTACTCCGCCCACCGCGTCTACCTACGGCCCCCGCGGGCGCACTTTCGCGTTCTTCTTCTTAGCCCGCCTCGCGCGCCACCCCGCGAACTTGGCCTTCATCTTCTTGAACGGCGCCGCGATGGCGGCGAGGTACTGAGGGCCATTCCATACAAAAACAGTTCACCGGTCAGTTGAAAGGGGACGCGATCAAATGTTGAAACCGGACGATGGGTGAAAAATATTATATGTATAGAACGCACCTTATTCCGCTTCCTCGGCGCGCCGCCGCGCGCCGCCGTCGGCCCCACCCGGCCCTTCCGCCGCTTCCTCCACACCCTCCAGCCGATGAACGCCAGCACCGCGAGGCCGATGGACGCCATCACGGCGGCGATCGTGATGGCGATCGTGATCCAGTTAAGCCCGAGCGTGACGTCGAGGCAAGAGTAGTCGTAGTCGCCGGAGCCGTACGCGGAGCAGTCGTACGTTTCCTTGCTGCAATCGCTCCACACGCAGCCGGCGTACGTGCACCCGCTCGGGCCCATGACCGTGTCGCTGGCGGTGCACGATTCGCCGTTACCGCCGTCGCCGTCGTGCCCGAACCCGAAGTTGTGGCCCATCTCGTGCGCGACGATCATGGAGCTCAACGTGTGCGGAGGAGATTTGACTTCGTTGACGGCACTGTTATACGCCGAGTTGCACACGACGCCCAGGTACGCTCTCCCGGCGACGCTGGACTGACCTGAGGGGGATGAGTCATCATTCCACGCGATGCACGTTCAGCGACGTTCATAGGTCGCTCGAAACGACGGCGACGCGGCGCGGCGCGATCGAACGTTGAAACGAGCGACGAGTCCTTAAGAAACGGCGTTCATCACGCCAACGCGGTCGTATGGGGACCAGTGTAAGAGGGGGTGGGCGAAACCAAAACGACGAGATAATCATAAAACGCACCCTGATGCACGCCGATGTCGTATCCGGTGAAGAGGTGCGCGACGTTGTGCGTCGTCAGCGACGCCTCGTTGGCCCTTTGCCACGCGTTGAACGACTCGATCAGACTCGGGTTGTTGGTGTCGTACGAGTACGGGTCGGTCGAGAAGTCGTACTGCCCCGTGAGCACGATGGTCGGCTTTATGTCGGACAAGAGGTCGTACAACGCCTGCGCCATGTTCACCACGGTGACGGAGTCGTCGTTGGTAGACGAGACGGAGCCGATGAGCGCGATCCTCGCGGCGTCGTTGACGACCGCGAGGTTGAGTTTGATCGTACCGGACGTGTACGCGCGGTCGACGACGCTCTTGCAGTCGCCCGAGCCGGAGCCCAGGAGCTTTCGCGACGCGCCGCCGCCGCCGCCGCCGCGAGGGCGGAGACGGCTGGCGGGTCTTCGAGCGACCGCGCGCGCGAGTCGCGCGAAGACGCCTCTGCGAGCCGCCGCGGAGAGAGCTTCTTCGTCGTCTTCTTCTTCTTCTTCGTCTTCGTCTTCTTCGTCTTCTTCTTCTCGCGGCGGCGGCGTCACGGCGTCGATCTCGTCGTCGTCGTCGTCGCGACGCCCCGCGCTCTCCAAGACGGCGTCTCTGTACGCCAGAACGTCGCCGCTGAGGGTCGAGGGTCCGCGCGACGCGACGTCGGGGTGGCGTTGAAAGGCGCGTCAGTTGAAGTCGAAAGGCGGCGCGGTCGGGAATTGAAACCAGCGAGGGACCCTGGGCGGAGAGATGCGTGCGCCGGGAGAGAAAGTCCTCGAGGAACGGCGTTCACCACGCCATCGCGGTCGTGCGGGGACCGGCGTGATTGATGAGACGGGACGCGCCCGAGCGGGTCCGGGTGCCGGAACGCGTCGGCGTCCTCGGCGTCTCCGTCGGCGTCTCCGGACGGCGGCCTCCACTCGCTCTCGTACCCCGGGAGGTGCGCGCTCGCGGGCTCGAGGGAGATGCGCTCCCGTTGCGTGATGATCTTCGCGGTGACGCCCTTGCACAGCGACATCGCGACGGTCGATTTTCCGACCGCGTTGGAGACGATGCCGCGGTAATGACAGTGGTTCCGATTCGGATGAGAGCCCTCCACTTTCGCGAAGCTCGAGTCAGCGCCCACGGACCACGTCCGGTAGTCGCGATGAAACAGCGCGTCGTGGCGTCTGAGATCGAGCTCGTAGCGCGTCCCGAACGCGTCGAGCGCGAGCGCGAGTCGCGCGGGGTACCGCGCCGGCGTCGGCGCGCTCGACGCGTATCGTGGTCTCCTGGTGACGCGCGTGATTTCGTAGTCGCCGTCGAGGTCGCGCAAGAAGGCCGTCGGCGTGGAGGGCGCCGCGGAGGAGACGTTGAGATCGCGCGCGTCGACGCGTCTCGCAAAGCACGTCGCGACGAGAAAGGCGAGGAGGAGGAGCGCGAGCGCGCGGGGGGGGGCGCGGCGCGCCATCGCGCCACAGGTTTCTGGAACGAATAACCCAACTTGAAGGTACAGTACGAAAGTAGGTACCTTCGTAAGTTACAGCCGATTAGTTATTGATAGGCCCGAACCATTTTTCTCAGCGATCGCGAAAGCAATTTGACCGGCAGGCGCAGAGCTGACGAAATTCCCAGTTTCTCGACGTTAACCAGCGCCGCGGCCCCCGTCGTCGTCGTCAGAGTCGACGGCGCGGCGGCACGTCCCCGGCGAATCCCCGCGACGGCAGCGGGCGGCGACCGCGGACG
>MDSW01041060.1_pt1 | contig 11174 bp, 9 predicted proteins | sample 811171 | NCBI WGS metagenome assembly MDSW01 (sample SAMN05326641, study PRJNA326480) | marine metagenome | isolation source: seawater | place: Atlantic Ocean: North West | collected 2012 | reverse complement strand
GCCTGTAGCTCAATTGGATAGAGCGCTTGGCTACGGACCAGGAGGTTCTGGGTTCGACTCCTAGCAGGCGCACCAAAAAAAGGTAAAATGAAAATATCTTTACAAAAATCTGTAATCTATTTTTTTTGTTTAGTATTGATTTTGTTGGTTATAATTACAATATTATTATAATGTCAAAAAAATTTATACAGTTAAGTACTAAGTCTGGATATATGAGACATAATGGCGGTCTATTATTCAGAAAGATCTCTAAAAATGAGTATGAATTCAAAACTAAAATAAAAAAAAATCATTTAAATATGGCTGGTATTACTCATGGTGGTTATATTGCTTCCATTATTGATGCTGGAGCAGGTACAGGTGCTCATAGATCAACGGAGGGTAAACCTTGTGTTACCATTTCTCTAGATATAAAATTTATAGGATCAACAAAGATAGGTGATGAAATTATTGGATTTACTAAAATTCAAAAAGTAACAAATAGTATGGTCTTTTTAGTCTGTTACTTAAAATGTAAAAATAAGTTAATTGCTACAGCTTCAGGGATATGGAAAATATTGAAAAAGCCATTGCCTAATGCAGGGTTTGGCGGTTAGCAAGATCTTCTTTTATTTAAATAACCAAAAATTAATAATAAAAAGAATGCAACAGGATAAACTAGTTTTTTATTTGGTCTATTTGAATTTTCGATTTTTAATTCTGTAATATAATCTCCCATCTCCATCCCTGATTTTTTAGCTTGTCCATTCCATTTAATTGTATCAACTAAAATTTTATCACCTTCTTTTATCAATTTAATTCCATACTCTTCTAAATTAAAGTCTTTTTTAAATGTATTCTTTTCAATTACAAATAATTTATATCTTTCACCATATTCACTTACTCTTGTAACTTTTATTCTAGTTTCTTTATTTGAAGATAATGTCAAATTCTGAATTTGATTAATATTTAAATAGTTATATTTAGGATAGAATTTATTTAGAACAAATTCTGGGGAAAGAAAAGATATTGAAATTATAAGAAAAATTATTATTTCATACCATCTTAATTTATTAATAAACCATCCTTGTGTAGCAGATGTAAATACTAAAATACCAACTAGAGAAGTTACAATTACAAGTATACCATGCCAAATATTATCTATACCAATTAAAAGTAATTCATGATTAAATAAAAATACTATTGGAAGAATTCCGGTTCTTAAACTATACCAAAAAGCTTGCACTCCTGTTCTAAGTGGATCTCCACCAGATATTGCAGCAGCTGCATATGATGCCAGACCAACAGGAGGAGTAACATCTGCCATTAAGCCAAAATAAAAAACAAATAAATGTACAGCTATAAGTGGAAAAATAAATCCAGATGCGTTACCAACGTCTACCAAAACAGTCGCCATCAAAGATGCAACAACTACATAATTAGCAGTTGTTGGAAGCCCCATCCCTAGTAATAAACATAATATAATTGTTAATAACAAAAGAATAATTACATTATCTTTAGCAATAGACTCAATAACGATTATTAAATTTGTGCTTAAGCCTGTAGATCCTACTGCACCAACGATAATTCCGGCTGTAGCGATGGCAATACCAACTCCAACCATATTTATGGCTCCCTTTTCAAATCCAACAATAGTTTGATTGTACCAAACTATCAAAGCGTTTTTGAAATTTTTTTCTTTAATTATTTTATTTATTAAGTTTACAAATATCAAAGATATAGTCGCATAAAAAATTGAGTATGAAGCTGTAAACCTCATATAAACTAATAAATAAATTAATACAAAAATTGGAATTAAAAAATGAAGTCCTGCTAAAAATGTTTTTTTTAAATTTGGAACCTGTTCATCTTCCATTCCTTTAAGATTTAATTTTAAAGCTTCTAGATGTGAAATATAAAATAAAGCAATATAAGAAATTATTGCAGGTAAAAATGCATGCCTAACAACTTCAAAATATGTAACTCCAATAAAACTTGCCATAACAAATGCTGCAGCACCCATAACAGGTGGCATAATTTGTCCATTAACAGATGATGAAACTTCTATTGCTCCAGCTTTTTCTTTAGAAAAACCTGTTCTTTTCATTATTGGAATTGTAAAAGTTCCAGTTGTTACAGTATTTGCAATAGATGATCCTGATATTAAACCTGTCATACCAGAACCTAAAATAGCAGCTTTAGCTGGACCACCTCTCATTTTTCCAACCATTGCAAAAGCTAAATCTAAAAAATATTTTCCTCCTCCGGCTGTTTCTAATAATGCACCAAACAAAACAAATAAAAATATAAAATCTACTGAAACACCAATAGGTATTCCAAATATAGCTTCTTGATCAAACCATTGAAAACCAACAAGTCTTTTTAATGATAATCCGCCATGAGAAATTATATCTGGTGCATATTGTCCAAAATATGAGAACAATAAAAAAGATATTGCAATTATAACTAAAGGAACTCCAATTACTCTCCTTGTTGCCTCAAGTAATATTAAAATTCCACATATTCCAATTATTAGTTCAATTGGTATAATTATATCTTTACTTAATGTAATTTTTAAAAGTATACCTCCTCGATCAACTAGTTGGTCATAAAATAAATAAATGTAAAAACAGCAAAAAACACCAACTATACTTATTGCAATATCTATAATTGAAATTTTTTTTGATCTTGAATATGGAAATATTAAAAAAGCTAATAATAATGCAAATCCCAAATGAATTGCTCTAGCTGGTAAACCTTTAAACATTCCTATATTAAACCAAAATGGAAATGGAGAAGCATACCATAGTTGAAATAAAGACCATATAATTGCTATTGCTGCAACTACTTTTAAATGTATTCCTTTGAGTTTCTTAGTTGGAGAGAGGTCTTCCTGAATTTTGTGTTCTATATTTTGACTCATATAAAAAAGATACTTTACTATAAAAAAAAGGCCCAATAAATATATTGGGCCTTTTAATTTTTATTAAGTATATAGATTACATTAATCCAGCTTCTTTATAGTATTTTTTAGCACCTTCATGTAAAGGAGCTGATAAACCATCAGCAATCATGTCTTCTTTTTTTAATGGAGCAAATGCAGGATGTTGTTTTTTGAAATCATCAAAATTCTCAAATACTGCTTTTACTACTTGATAAACAAGATCTGCTTCAACAGCATTGCTCGTTACAACAGTAGCTTTAACACCAAAAGTAGTTGCATCCTTTTTTTGGCCTGTATAAGTACCTGCAGGAATTACAGCTTTAGCATAATAGTCAGCTCCATCTATTAATCCTTGAACTTCAGATCCTGTTAGATTGATTGGAGAAGCTTTTGCAGCACAAGTCGCAGCTTGTTCCATTGCTCCGTTTGGAAATCCCACAGAATAACCAAAAGCATCTATTTTACCATCGCATAAAGCTTTTACTTGTTCTGAAGATGTTAGCTCTGTAGTTGATTTAAAAAAGCTATTATCTACTCCTTTGGCTTTCATAAGTTCTTCCATAGTTCCTCTTTGTCCTGAACCAGGGTTACCTATATTAACAACTTTTCCTTTAAGGCCTGCAAAGTCTTTAATTTTTGCTTTTTTTCTAGCCCAAATTTGGAATGGTTCGTTATGTACAGAAAATACAGCTCTTAAACCTTTAAACTGTTTTCCTTCCCATTTGCTTGAACCGTTAACTGCATGAAACTGCCAATCAGATTGAGCTACACCAAATTGGAACTCACCTTCTTTTATTTGACCAATGTTATAATTTGAACCCCCTGTTGATGGAGCAGTACATCTATACGCTTTAGCTGTACCTTTTTTTCTTCCATGTTCAGCACTTATTGCTGATTTATGCAACATTTTACAGATTGCATTACCTGTTTGAAAATAAACTCCAGTAGGTCCACCTGTTCCTATCGTAAAAAACTCTGCAGATTTTACAACAGTATTAAAAGAAAATAATGCCGCAAAAAGAATTAGAGTGCTTGATAGGGTAGATAGTATTTTTTTCATTTTCCCTCTCTATTAGTTAATTATAATAAATAATTGAAACAAAATTTAATTAGATTGTCCAGAAGTTTTTTAGAATTATTCTAATATTATATTAGGCTTTTTCAACCCATTCTTTAAGTCTTTTTGTTCCCTCTGCAATTTTTGGTGCAAATTTTTTAATTAGATCTTCATCAATTTTTGTATCTAAATTTATTTTTGAAATGAAATTTTTTCCATCAAAATCAGTGAAGCTTAAACGACTAATCATTTTTTCTTTTGAAAATCCAAATTCAGATCCTGGTAAAATTGCAACACCTTTTTTATTTAAAAGATCTGCACACATTTCTGCTGAAGTATTAAATGTTTTATTTATAAATTCTGGCATTAAATAAAAACCACCTAACGGTTTATTCATAATAACATTATTTGAATTTAAGTTGTTATATACATATTCACCAACTCCTTTTAGGATTTTTTTTGACTTAAAGATATAATCTTTGTGATCATCTTTAAATGCTGATACTGCAGCAAATTGAATTGGCGCACTAACTGATGAAAATGTCTCGCTAGCTAAAACTTTCATAGAATTTTTTAGTTCATTTAACTTATTTGGAATTACAAAATAACCAAGTCTCCATCCACCTGCTCCACACCATTTGCTAAGTCCATTGCTAATAATAACTTTTTCTGGACAAAAACTTGATATCGATTCATAACTTTCATCAAAAGTTAATTCAGAATAAATTTCATCAGATAAAACAATTATCTTATATTTTTTAACAATTTCGCTAATTTCTTTCAAATTTTTACAGACTTGTCCCGAAGGATTATTTGGAGAATTTAATATCAATAAGTAATTTTTTTCTTTATTTTTAATTACTAATTTTTCAATACTTTCTGCAGATGGGTACCAATTATTTTCTGCAATAGTTTCAACCCAATGAAAATTGTTGCCTGCCATAATTGATTGAGGTTTGTATGAAACCCAGCTGGGATTAGGAAGTATTATATCTCCATCAAAAGAAATATTTAGTAAAAACATGAGTTCTTTTGATCCTGGTCCAATAATTATTTGCTCTGAAGAAAAATTTTTATTTTTTTTTTTTTGACTCATACTTTGAAATAGAAACCCTAAGTTCTTCTAAACCCAGGATAGGTAAATAACTTTTTTGATGGGCATTTCTTTTAAGTTCTTCTACAATTTTAGCTGGAACTGGAAAAGGAGACTCTCCAAAGCCAAATTTAATAATTTCTTTTCCTTCTTGTTCTAATTTTTTTGAAATTTCATTTATTTTCAATGTTGCCGATAAATTTAAATTTTTAATTTTATCTTTTATCATTATGTATCTAATTGTTTTAAATTCTTATATTGTTTTAATGCATCAGGATTTGCTAAAGCTTCAATATTTTTTATAGTATTTCCATCAATTATATTTTTAACAGCTAACTCAACGATTTTACCGTTCTTTGTTCTAGGGATATCACTGACTTCTATAATTTTTGCAGGCACGTGTCTTGGTGATGCTTCTGCTCTAATAGTTTTTTTAAGTTTTTCAATAAATAAAGTATTCAATGAATTAGATTTATTTAAAACTAAAAACAATATAATCCTAACATCGTTGTCCCAAGATTGACTTACCACAATTGATTCTTTTACGTTTTTGAATTTTTCAACAACTGAATAAATTTCTGCTGTTCCAAGTCTAACTCCACCTGGGTTTAAAGTTGCGTCTGATCTTCCATATATAACATATCCTCCATTTTTTTTTCTTTCTGCATAATCTCCATGATGCCAAACATTTTTAAATTTATTGAAATATGCACTTTTGTATTTACTATTATTTTTATCATTCCAAAATAATTTTGGCATCGATGGAAAGGGTGTTTTACAAACTAACTCTCCTTTTTTATTTATTAATGATTTTCCTTTCTCCGAAAAAACATCCGTATTCATTCCAAGACCATTATTTTGAATTTGACCTTTATAAACAGGGGAATAAACATTACCTAAAACAAAACAAGAAACTAAATCTGTTCCACCAGCTATAGAAGCTAAATGAACATTTTTTTTAATATTATCATAAACATATTGAAAATTATCATCTGAGAGTGGTGATCCTGTTGAACATATCATTTTTAAATAATTTAATTTAAACTTTGATTTTATTTTGATTTTAAGCTTTCTCAATTGATCAATATACTTTGCACTTACACCAAAGAGAGTAATTTTTTCATTTTGTGCAATTTTAAATAATAAATCATTTTTTTTATACATTGGAAATCCGTCAAATAAGACTATTGATGCTTTTGATGCAAGAAATGTCAAAAGCCAATTCCACATCATCCATCCACAAGTAGTAAAATAAAAAACATTATCACCAGGTTTTACTTCACAATGCAATTGATGTTCTTTTAAATGTTGTAATAAAACACCACCAGACCTATGACAAATACACTTTGGTTTTCCTGTAGTTCCACTTGAATACAAAATCGCTAATTCATGATCAAAATTAAATCTTTCAAATTTAATTTCATCATATTTAGTTTTATATATTTTATTTAAATTGTGGAAACTAATACCTTTTATTTTTTTTTGATTTAAATATTTTTTTCCAGGATAATTTACTATTAAAACTGTTTTTATAGATTTTATTTTGTTTAATATCATTGGAAGTCTCTCTAAAATATTTATTTCTTTACCATTGTAATAATATCTATCTGTTATGATTAATATTTTAGGCTTAATTTGAGAAAATCTTTCTATCAATCCTTGGGCCCCAAAATCGGGAGAACACGATGACCAGATAGCACCAACTGTTGATGTGGCTAAAAAGCACTCAACTGTTTCTATTTGATTTGACATATAAGCTGCTACTCTATCTCTTTTGGAAATTTTATTTTTTTTAAAAAAACGAATAAGCCTTGAAGTGTTATTGCTCAAATTTTTCCATGATCTTACTTCTCTGTAACCATTTTCACTAATGAATGTAATAGCTTTAGAATGATCTTTCTTTGAGAGTATATTTTCTGCAAAATTTAACTGTGAATTAACAAAAAATTTATTTTTTATAAATTCTTTTGAAAATTTAAATTTATCAATTTTTTGTCCTTTAACATTTGTATAGTCCCAAACTGAGCTCCAAAATAATTCAAGGTTATTTATACTCCAATTTAATAATTTATTATAATTCTTGCTTATTTTATAATTAAATCTTTTTGATATAAATTTTTCAAATTTATACAGATTTGATTTTTTCTTTGTAGATAAGGATGCTTCCCATAATTTTTTGTTCATAAAAAAATTATATTGAATTTAATAAATTTATGGTAACCTTTAAAATACAAAAATTAAAATGAGAACTTTTTCACCTTCGATTCGGACTTGTTTTAGACTATCTTTGTTCTTTTTGGATAACAAAATATAGTAGGTAAAAAAAATATCATACCAAAAGTTGAAATGTTAAAAAACAAAATATCTGCAGTGCTGGGTCCTACTAATACTGGAAAAACATTTTTAGCAATAGAAACAATGCTTTCATTTGACTCTGGGATGATTGGTTTTCCATTGAGATTACTGGCTAGAGAAGTTTATGATAAAGTAATAAAAAAAATAGGTCCTTCAAAAGTAGCTCTTATTACAGGAGAAGAAAAAATTATACCATTAGATGCAAAATATTTTTTATGCACTGTTGAGTCAATGCCCTTAGACAAAGATTTAGAATTTGTTGCTATAGATGAAATCCAGATGTGTAATGATCATGAAAGAGGTCATATTTTTACAGACAGACTTTTAAATCTAAGAGGTGAAAAACTAACTATGTTTATGGGTTCAAATACAATAAAGAACATAATTGAAAAATTGAGTGAAGATGTTGATTTTATAAATAAAGAAAGATTTTCAAAGTTATCATTTAGTGGTCATAAAAAAATATCAAGAATTGAAAGAAAAAGTTCAATAATAGCTTTTTCAACTGAGGAAGTTTATGCAATTGCAGAGTTAATTAGACGACAAAAAGGTGGAGCTGCAATTGTAATGGGATCATTAAGTCCTAAAACGAGAAATGCACAAGTGAATTTATACCAATCTGGTGATGTAGATTATCTTGTTGCAACTGATGCAATTGGAATGGGGATAAATATGGATTTAGATCATGTTTATTTTTCAAATTTAAAAAAATATGATGGAAAAAAACTTAGAAGATTAAGCTTATATGAGATTGGTCAAATTGCAGGAAGAGCAGGAAGGTATTTAAATAATGGGTATTTTGGATTAACTGGAGATTGCGGGGAAATTACTACTGAAGAGGCCGAAATAATTGAAAAACATAAATTTGTTGAAATTAAAAATATCTTTTGGAGAAATTCTAAACTTAATTTTAATAATAAAGTAAGTTTATTAAAATCTTTAGATGAAAAACCTAATAAAGAATGGCTTAAAAGAATAAATGAGTGTGAAGATGAAAAAGTTCTTAAGTATTTTTTAAAAGATGTACAAAATATAAGTATTGATAATAACTCTGAGAGTTTAAGAATACTCTGGGAATGTTGTCAAATTCCAGATTTTGTAAAAAAGACTTATGGACATCATATTGAGGTTGTAAGTAAAGTCTTCAAGTTTTTAACAGGAATAAATAAAAAAATTCCAAATCAGTATATGAAACAGCAATTATCAATTTTAGATAATTTAGATGGAAATGTGGACTCGTTAACAAACAGAATTGCAAATGTAAGAACATGGGCTTATGTTTCAAATAAATCTAATTGGGTAGAAAACCAAGATTATTGGATAGAAAGGACAAAAAATTTAGAAGATAAACTATCAGATAGACTACACGAAGAATTGACAAAAACATTTATAGATAAAAGAGCAAGTGTTTTAGCAAAAGGACTAAAACAAGATATATTATTTGATACTCAGATAGTAGATGAAGAAAAAGTCATGATTAACCAGCAATATATTGGTCATCTTAAAGGTTTAAAATTAGAGTTAGATTTTAAAGTAGATGCTTTGGATGCAGATATTAAATCATTAAAAAAAGCTGCAAGACAAAATGTTAGTCCTGAAATAATAAAAAGGATTACTCAGATTATAGATACAGGAATAATTGAATTAAAAGATGATTTTAAAGTATATTGGAAAAATTATCCAATCGCAAAATTAATACCTGGTTCTGACTATTTGAACCCTCAAATTTATTTAATTATTGATGAAATGATTGAGAAACATGAGAAATCAAAATTGAATCTATATTTACAAAGATGGATAAATGATAAAATAAAAATTGAACTTAAAAGTCTTCTAGATTTAAAAAATATCAAAGAAAATAACTCTGAACTCAGAGCATTATCTTACCATTTATATGAAAATAATGGTGTTGTAAAAAGAGAAAAAGTGTCAATCTATCTAGATAAATTAAAACAAAATGAAAGAGCTAAGTTAAGAAAAATTGGTGTTAAATTTGGAAGATATCATATTTTTTTGTTTAAATTATTTAAACCAAGCTCTGTATCATTAAGAGTTCTTTTATGGAAAATTTTCAATGAAAAAAATTTAAATCTTTTTCCTCCTACTTTTGGTCTCAATTTTTTAGTTGAAAAGGAAAAAGTTAGCAAAGAATTCATGCTAATTTGTGGATTTGAAAAATTTGACAAATTTTATGTTAGAATAGACATATTAGAAAGACTTTTTATTTTAATATTTAATTCACATAAAGATAATAAAAATAAAGATATTAAATTAATACCTGAAATGCTTAATTTGCTTGGTGTGAACAAAGAAAATTTTACAATACTTTTAAAAAAAATGGGTTATAAAATATTTGAAAAAGATAAAGAAATTTACTTTAAATATTTAACAGATAAAAAAAATAATTATAAAAATAAAAAAATTAATATAAAAGATAATCCATTTAGGATATTGAATCAATTGAACTTAAAATAATGTTTAAATTATTTAAAAAAAACGAGCCAGAAAATAAAAATGAATTATCATTGGTTGCTGTTACTTCTCTTTTAATACATTCAGCAAAAATTGATGAAATCTATACTGACAAAGAAAGGGAAATAATTAAAAAAACTTTAATAAAATTGGGGGCAGAAGTTGAAAAAATAGATAAAATTATGCAAGATTCTGAAAAAGTAGAGAAAGATTCAAATCAAATATTAGATTTTACTAGAGAAATAAAAAATATTGATGAAGATAAAAAAAAATTAATTATAGAAGCCCTTTGGAGCATAATTTATTCAGATCAAAATGCTGACATGTATGAGACAAATTTAATGAGGAGATTATCAGGATTACTATATTTAGATAGTAAAGTGGTCGGTGATATTAAAAAAAATTACCAAAATAAATAATGACTTATTTAGTTAACGACAAATGTATTAAATGCAAGTTGACTGATTGCGTAGAGGTTTGTCCGGTAGATTGTTTCTATGAAGGAAAAAATATGCTTGTAATTAAGCCCGATGAGTGTATAGATTGTGGCGTTTGTGAACCAGAATGTCCGGTTGGTGCTATAATTTCAGATACTGATAAAGATAGCAGCAAATGGTTAGAGTTAAATACTAAGTACTCTGAGATCTGGCCGAATATAAGTGAGAGAAAAGATCCACCTGAGGATCATGATAAATTTGAAAATGTAAAAAATAAGTATGAAAAATATTTTAAAGAAAATCTTGAGTAAAAAAAAAGTAAAAAAAAAAGCTAAAATTGTAAAAAAAATTATTAAATCAAAAAAAATACCAAAGGTTTCTAAAAATAGAAAAATTGTCAAAAAAAAGAAGTTAAAAAAATCATTAAAAAATAAAAAAGTTAAAAATCATGTAGTAAAAAAACCTATAAAAAATGAAAAAATTGAAAATAAAAATGATGTATTAAGAATATCAAAAAGTAACGAACAAAAACCTGAAATAAAAAAAATAAAAAAACAAGAAACTGAAAAGAAAGAATATAAATTAAAAGACTATGTTGTCTATCCAAAACATGGTGTTGGTCTAATTACAGAGGTAAAAAAAATTAATATTGGTGGAATAGACGTTGAAACATATGTTTTAAAGTTTGAAAAAGATAAAGCAAACGGAATGGTTCCAGTAAACAAGCAATCCCACTTAAGGCCGCTTGCAACTATAAATCAAGTAAACAAATGCATTAGTATTTTAAAAAGTAAACCAAAAATTAAAAGATCTATGTGGAGTAGAAGAGCTCAAGAG
>MDSW01195204.1_pt1 | contig 11175 bp, 9 predicted proteins | sample 811171 | NCBI WGS metagenome assembly MDSW01 (sample SAMN05326641, study PRJNA326480) | marine metagenome | isolation source: seawater | place: Atlantic Ocean: North West | collected 2012 | reverse complement strand
GGTTGCTTATAAAAAGAACTTATAAAAGACCAAATGTAAACTTTATTAGATATTTATGCTCAAACAATATGGTAAATTTATATGTAAATAAAGGTATTAATGGATTTGTAAAAGGAATTGGTATTAACAAAAATAACCATTTTCTGAAGCTAAAATTAGATAAACATGAAATTGGAATCAATTTTCTAAGACTCTATTCAAATGAACTTGGTTTATTTATTAATAGTCTCTCAAATGAAAAACTAAATACTCTGATTAGACTTTATGGACTAAGTATTAATTTAAGTAATGAGGGCTTGATTGAGCCTCATCTACTAGAGAAACTACCCATTTTTACTCTTTTAAATAAAAGAAATGTCAGCATGTTTAACCAGTTAGAAAGACTTTATAAACTCGGTTATACAAGAATTATTCATTTAAAGTTCCTAGAAAAAGAATGTATTGATTTAATGCAAAATAAAAAATTAATAAAACTAATTAGAGATTCATCTAACCATTAATTTTTTTATACATGGCTTCTATGTCTTTCCATAAGGCATCTTGTGTATCCTCATTACACTTAAGATAGGTTTGATATGTCTCTTTCAGCTCCACCAATTCATCGTCACCTAAGATTAAAAAGCCTACAAGCCATAAGATAACTTCCAGAAGGACGTCTACTCTTTTTTGTCTTTCTTCGCTAGCAATGACCCATTTATCTTTTTCATTTTTAATAATTAGGCAATGTATCCATGGAGCGCTAAAAAGATCCCAATTAATTAACTTTAAGTTTCCAAGCGCTTTTACCATACCAGCTTTTGTATTGGTGTTAGCTCTGTTCAAGAGCATACGTGCTGACTTCGCAAGTATCCCTTCCTGAACAATTGGTCTAAATAATGCATTATTTTCATGTCCAGCAGCTTTTGTTTCTTCTTCATCTGCATTATTTGTTCTCATGAATGAAGGATCTTTATTTAATTCAGGTACAGCTTCAAACAAAGCGTCCCATATTCCTACTAACTCATCAAACCATGCATCTATTTGATCCTCATCTTCAGGTCTATTTTTCGTAAATTCTGCCGTAAACATTCCATTTGTTTCATTCTCTGGAGACTTCAATAATTCAGTATTCATGCCATTGAGTGTTTGAAGCGAAGTGAAGTAGGGCCTTCCTTCCAAAATATTTTTTCCTTTGCACTGTAATTTTTCATTTTGTAGCGCTGCCCCTTCCCATTGAAAAAAAGGATATTCTGCGACCATTCTTCTAGTAAGAATACAATAAATATCATCTTCATCCATAGCAATAATGGTATCTTTGTCTACAGGTTTAGCGTATCTATTTAGTGATGAAAACAATCTTCTGTATTTCTTTTTCCACTCTTCTGTAGTACCTGTGGTAGTCATGATAATTACAGATATTTCTTCATCGGCAAATCCCTCAGGAATAGATATTCCTAATCTATCTCTTTGGTCTTCATCATTTAATAGTGTTTGAATAGCAGTAACTCGATGCTGCCCGTCAAGAGCATAATAATTTTGACCACCATCAAATCTGAGCAGACCGAAATGACCTTCCATATCATCTACAAAACCTAATGAATCTTTTTCTAGTTCAACCTGAGCAAAGGAGGGCTCTCCACCTCTAGCCGCAACAACAATAGAAGAAAAGAATCTATCTTTTCTTTTTGCTAAAAAATTAACAATATCAGTTTTTGCCCTAATACCCCTAGCTCTTTGCATTATTGAATTAAGAGATTTTGAATCTTCGAGGTCATCAGCAAATCCAATTTCCTTTCCAACATCTTTCATTTTCATTTTGATTGAATAGTAGGTCCAGCCTTCATCTTTTGAACCCATTTGAAGTTTTATAGCGGGATATATGTTCATAATTTAAAATTTGTTTTTATATATGTACTAATAATATCATATTGACTTCCATTTCTTAATCGAACCTCTTATAGGATTGGTCTTTGCAACAGAATCAATTTTATTTACAACTTTTCCAAAACAATCAAACATAGTCTGTTCGAAAAATAATCTTATTTCTTGCTTATTGTATGGAGTAATTACCAAGTAATAAAAATCCATATAACTTCCAAAGCATTTTCGATGAGGGTACAGGCTGTCCTCATCATCTAGATGATCAATGAATCTTTTTCTTAAATTTTTTGCGATGCCCATATAAACAGGAGTATTTAAAGTCTTTATACTTTTATTTACTGCTTTTGGAACAGATATGCAATACATATAAATACCACTTTTTTCTGATACAAGTGATTTATCTGAAGAAGTTACTTTTGTTCTTCTCCAGTTTCCCTCAAGAAATTCTTTAGGTAATGAGCCCCAATGTTTTTTATCAGTGGACCAGTTTTTACTCATATTTTTTCAAAAAAGTAATTCTCATAACATAATATACTATATGATATTTCTACCAATAATGGATCAACTTTGAGTTATAAAATAAAAGTTAAGTATTTAAATAATTTAGGAAAGGTTTCAAGTTATTTTTGGACACGGGCAATAAGAAACATGCCTAATGGTAGATATGGTGTAAATATTTCTGGAAAAGTTTATCCATTGTATCGGGGCAATTTTATAAATCATGATGATAAAAATGATCTTAGTTTAAAAGAATGTCCTATCACCGAAACAAATGAAGCTAAAGAAGCAGTTGAACAATTGCCTTTACTTGATAGTAAATTTTCTGAGCTTGTTGGCAAAAATATCCGCGATCAAGTAATTCTCAAAGAAAATAATGACAATTCAATAACTGTTCAAGTTGATGGCAAAGAATATGATGAATCAGCAATAGAGTTCAATATTGGTGAAATTATTCATTATGAGGATGTTCCAGGATTTTCATTTCCAAAATATAACGATGATTGGTTTATAGAAAAAAGGGATACAGGACTGTATGTTACTGTAAATGAGTCAGACGGTAGAATAGAAAATATAAAAGGTATTTTATCTAACCCTGAAAAATATACCTGTATTGATGTTGGAGGAGGTAAGTCGACAGTCATACCTGACATAAATGAGTATGGTGAGCCTGTATACCCAGATGATGTCACTATTTACCTTCCACCAGAGCCAATTAATGAAACAGTTGATATAAGTAAAAAGACTTTTCTTAGCAGGTATGGAGAATTTGATTTCTTTCACTCCAAAAGTTTTAAACCAGCTCCCAATAATATCCAATATGATTATTTTTTTAGATTTGATCCAGCGCTATCAGAAGCACTCGTTAAGAATATGTTTGAAGATATCTTAAGGGTATCTGAAGCATCAAAGCTACTAAATGATTTAGAGGCATTTCTTAATTTTGATAATTTAGCAGAAACTTCGGAACCAGATAAAGAAGCATTAAGCAAGAAACTTCAGGTTCTAGATATGGAAAAATCTCAGAGTGATGAGCTTGCAAACTTATATGCAAATGAATATGAAGAAATGAAGAACGCATACGATGAATTGAGTTTGAAATATAAAAAGCTATCAGAAAAATATGAAAATTCTGAGAAAAAACTCGCAATAGCAAAAAGAAAGATCATATCGCAATTTGAGAGAAGCATGGATAGATACTCGAATATCAATTTATTACCAAGGGGTCTTAAAGCTGTTGATAGGCATTTCAAAGATACTCAAAAGTTGGAGGATGTAATATATAAAATTCATAGCAAAGATAGCTATATCTCTTATAAAAATGTACAAAAAACTAAGCACTGGAAAGAAGTGACCCATAAAATATCAAATGGAAATGATAATCAGGGAAGAATCTATACTTGCGTCCTAAGCAACAATAAAATAATAATTCTTGTTGGGCATAAACAAGAACAATCAGAAGATATCGAATATTTAATAAAAAACGATCCTCCAGATATAGAAAATCATCACTAAAGTTTTATTCTTCTATGCGACACATTATGTCCTATGTTTGTGTGAATATCTCTATATGAATTTCCAATCAATCGAAAAAGCTAGAGCTTTACACGGTTTAGTTGACAAGAATATTTGTTCATTGTGTTCACGTGAATTAACGAGAGAAATTGAAAATCTAATAAGGTCCGTTGGTGGCAAAGGAAAAATGCTCAAAAAGGGCCATAAAAAAATAAATTATTATGTTTGGCCAGGTTTTACTCAATCTGAATGTTTTATTGAAACAGAAAAAGAATCTCAAGATCCATGTCAACTTGAACCCAATCAGCAACATTTTTTTAATACAGCTGAAAATATTTCCATATTCCGTTTTGAAAAAGTAATTTCTATGATTAAAAAAGACATTCGAGACATATTCCATAATGAATATGAAACAAATCTTACTAAAAAAAATGCAAAAGTAATTACTAAGTCTTATCCGTTTTTAATAAATTTTCTACCTCAAAACATAAAGGAATACTGCGTTTCACAAAATCAAGATTTACTTAAATATTTAATATCTAGTTCTTCACATGAGAGCATTAAAAAAAATTTAATACTCAAGGATGGAAGAAATTTTGATTATCTCCATAAGCATGAAAGAAAAAATTTGCATTACATAGAAGCAGCTATCTTTTCAAAAAAAAATAATAAGTTGAACTTAATTAAAAAGCTTAAAAATATTCAAATTAATGTTCTTGATTTTTCACTTATGCAGAATTCTCAAATCTTTGAACTAATTTGGCAACAATATAAGAAAAAACTAGAAAGGGAAAACTCAGACCCATTTATTATGGCAACTCATAAAAAAAGATTATTAAATTCAAGTACTTTAGCCAGGTGAAAATTTATGTTGGTCTTAATTTAAAGAGAATATGATATTTACAAGAAAAGGCTTACTAGCTAACAAAAAAATTGAAGAGATTTATATTCTTTCATTATTAATTGATCAAACATTCTATCCAGATGAATTAAAAAGAATCGAAACCGACTTAAAACAAAGTAATGATGTTGAGGGTGATGAGATATTTATTAAAGCAAAAAAAATTTCAGAACTGAATAGCCTAAAAACAAAATATGAAAATATCCGTAAGCAGTGCATCGCTAGACAAAATGTTCTTAAAAAGAGCTTTGTCTGGATATTATTTTTTTACTCATTACGTTTAGCAGACTATATCTTTCAAGGTTACACTTATCCGCCTCCAATTAGAGCACTTTTATCAAGCGATCTTCAGGCTCCAGGAATGATTAGTAGCATATTTCCTGTACGATTTCCTATACGAGATGCAATAAAAAAGAGTAAGTATCGATATCAACTAGATAGCTTATATGGTAAAAAAAATTGGTTTGAATCAAAGAAGCTATGTGATGCAATTTTTAACGAACAAGTCATTGATTTTGATTTTTTGTCAACAATAAAAAATATTTCAGAACAGATACCAGAAATTAAAAATTATCGTCACGAAAAATCTTCACAATCCTTTCCAAGACCCCCATCAGACTATATTGAAGAGCCCATAAATTTAAATAAGTACCTTATAAAGAATGAACGAGAAACTTTCATAGTTCGAGTTCAAGGAGATTCTATGAATGAACATAATATTGGCCATAATGACACTTGTATAATTGATAAATCTATTAGGCCTGTAGAGAATCATATTGTGGTTGCCACCATAGGGGGTGAATTTATTCTTGGATGTCTCAAACGTGGACCTAATGGATTCGAGATAAAAAAGAAGACAGTACCCTATGGACTAGAAAAAACATATTTCCTTGAAGAAGAGGAAAGTGAAATAATTGGCGTTGTAACAAACTCAATAACGAAGCATTAAAGTTCTATAGACTCCATTTTTTGCCAATAATGAAACTTCTTTGAAGTTTAGGATCAGACAAAAGATTTGGAAACGTTTTTTTTCTAAGCTAGAAGATCATCACTAAAGTTTTATTCTCTATGCGACACTAATTGTCGCTGATATTTGTAAACTCTAATAGTTTTATAAATAAGCTTGTCTTAATAAGTTATTAATATTTTAAATGAATATAAAAAAATTAGAGGTAGTAAAAAATAATTCGGTACTAGCAGATAAAAATTTATGCTGGATGGGATCTAAGGAAGAAAATAATAACTTTGAGATTCTTATCGAATCTTTAGGAAGTACTGCAAAAGTCTCTCAGCCATCTTCAAATGTTAACTATTATGTTTGGCCTAGATTATCTCAACCTAGAATGTTTATACGAAAGGGCACCGATGATCGTTCTAACTCATTCATTTATTCTCGTGAACACCTCTCACATGATTATTTAAAAAAACTAGTTACAAAAATTAAACATGACATTAAAAAGATTTACTACGAGGAATTTAATTCAAAATTAAACAAAAATTCAGCAAAAAAAATAACAAATATATATCCATTCTTAATAAATTTATTCCCAGATGACATTAGAGAATACTGCGTTTTAAAGAACAATGACTTGTTTAAATTTTTATCCAACGTTCCAGCGAACTATGCAATTAAAGGAAAAGTAATTCACCAAAATGCTAAGTATTTTGACATTCTTTCAAAAGATGAGCAGAAGTGTATGCCGTTTATAGAGGCTGCAATATTTTCAAAAGAAAATTATAAAAAAAATCTTATAAAAAAACTCAGTGCTAAACAAATTGAATCCTTAGATTATTCATTAGTTCATGATCCTTGTACTTTTAAACTTATCTGGAATGTTTATCTAAGAAAATACAACAAAAAATTAGTAGACCCCTTTATTCTAGCGGCTATGAAAAAAAGATTTCAAGATTTAATGAAAATTAAAGAACCTGTAATCAAGTTAGTAGAAATTACAAAATGATGGAAAAATTTAATATTAGTAGTTCTGCGGCAGGATTTGTATATCTCAGATTTAAGACACAGCAAATGATGAATAAACAAATCTTAATAGAGAAAATAAAAGCAACTAACACATTTTTCTTTATTACTAAAATACCATTTAGATATTTTTTTGATGATGAAATAATTGAATGCCTCGCAAAATACTCTAACGATTCACTAAAAAATTGGTTAAATTATGCATCCCATTTTAAGACCTCTAAATATAGTCCATTAAAAAAGAAGTATTTAAAAGTTATTGAAAATTCTAAATCGAGTTTTAACTGGAATAATATTCCTTTCTACATAAGGAGTGATAAGAAGTTGATTTCAAAACTAATAAGCAAAAATCATCAATGTTTTAAATGTGAATCATTTATAAGAAATACTCCGTTTAATGTTTTAAATGATCCTGAAATCATAAAGAAGCTTATTAAATATGGAATACCTCTCCATCAAAAAACCGCGAAGACTTTAAGTAAAGACGAACTTTTAAAAGCTTTAAAGAATGGATGTTTGCTTGACGATAAAGGACAAGCTGAGGTTTTAAGCATAAAGCACTTTAGTTCTGAACTAAGAGGTGATAAAGACATAGCATCAATAGTAATAGACAAGTATCCAAATCAAATTAATCATCTTTCAACTAAAGTAAGGAGGGATAAAGATATTATCTCAAAGATTATAAAAAAAAATAGATATCATGCCTCCTTTACCATCAATCTAAAGAAACTTTCTGATGTGGATCTTCAAAAATATATCAGTGACCAACCACGCTTAGTATTCAAGACCTCTGACTTTTCTGAAATATTAAATATATGCACAAGAGAGATAAAACTAACTAGTTTTGCTAAAAATCTTCTATACAAGGCCGCAGAGAAATTAATTAAAGAAAAAAATAATGGCGATATAGATATCTTTGAACTTGGACTATTTAAAAGAAAATTCAGCAACATAAAAACTTTCAAGTCTTCAGACTATAAAAAACAAAAAGATGAATGTTATGAAAAACTAAAAAATTTTAAAGAAGACTTAAGTTTAATTTATAAAAATAATGTCAAAAATGCATACATTGTTTCTCAAGAATTAATTAGTGATACATATTTTGGAATGCCACATTCATTACAACAAGATTTTGATATTTGCAGAGAAATTTTAAGAACAGTATTAAAGTCACAGTTTAATAAACTATATAATATAGAAACTTATTCTATGAGGCATGTCCTTGATAGCATGACTGTTAATTGTCCTAAAATAAAAAAGTTTATAAAAATAAAAGGAATAGATAATGATTTGTCATATTCGATCTTCTATGATGAAAAATGTAATCCAGTAAAAAGCTGTTTAAGAAAATATTTATTAAGAAAGTACAAATCAACAACTAAACACCTTGATGGCTTCGGCAAGCTTGATTTAGATCCTCAAAAAGACAAAGATTTAATATTTGAAATTTATTCAAATAATGTTCAATCAGACTCTTATCATGAAGCTCATTTTTGGAGCTTTGCTATGAAACATTATTCTTTAGAAGATCGAAAAAGTATCTTTTTAAGGTGTTTAAAAAATGCTAGCCCGTTTCGTATAAATTTTATTTTAGAATTACACCCACCCTGGAGAGGTGATTTAGATTTAATCAAAGCCACATATTTAAATAACTTTGAATGTTTGAATAATTTTTGGTTTGACTTTGTAAGAGATCGTAAATTTAATAAATTTATAGCATCTGTTCCGATACCATGGATCTCAGACTTCGAGGTCGTTAAAAGAACAAAACTTATAAAAAATAGATTATTCATAGCAAAATACATAAGTAGTACAAATGATCTCAATGGACGAGATGATCAATCTCCATTATCAATAGCACAACAAATTTTAAGAGAGCACTCATATCATAGTGCAATATCAGATCATATTATTAAGCGCGATCCATCAGATATGAAATATTTACATAAAAAAGATTTTTATAAGATTGATACGACTAGTTTAAATAAAGATGAAAAAATCTATGTCTATAATGTGTATAGAGCAGTTGTGAGTAAATCAATGAAAAAACATTCTAGATTTAAGGATCAACTGCTTTCAGAAGTGGCATAGTGTTAGAGTGGTATAGTTTAAAACATATGAAGACGTGTGTACCACGTGGCTCATATTACCAAGGTTGAAGAGTCTTTCGAACGTTGAAGTAATGATTCCTTCTTAAGACGGTTTTGGAATACGTCATATTCACTCTTTCTATTTGATTTGCCCTCGTATTTGTTTAACTATATGAGGGCATACATCAAAGTTATTTTGTTGATCTAATGCGACATATTCTGACGCAACATAACTTCATAATATATTTATCTGAAATATTTAAGGAGAAAATAATGGTTAAAGAATTGAAAATTAAAGAAATACAAAAAGAATTACCTAATATGGCGACAGATTTTTATAGTGAGCTAGCAAAAAATTATATCTACAGTGAAGATCACAAAACTAATAATATTCCAATGGCAAAAAAATCTGTTGAAGATCAGCCTCACCAGACTTCATTTAGATTTTAAAGCTTCTATTTAATGGTAATTTGGTAGTAAGGATTAATCTTTTTGATAGATTTTAGCCATTTTTTTAGCAATTTCTTTAAATTCTTTACGAAGCTTTAGTGGTTTAAGTACTTCGACAGAATCACCAAAAGCTCTGATCCAAAATCTAAGCTCCATATTGTCAATAACTTTATCCTCCACTAATAAAAATTTATCTTGATACAGTTTGATTTTTGTAGAATCAGATATAGGAGTTTCGTCAAGATGTGAGCCAGCTTCAATAGAAAACTTTAACTTAATGTTTATTTTTTTTTCAGTAAGCTTATATCCAAATAGATCAGATGCTAAATCTTGAATTTTTTGATTTTTATGCCGGCTATAAGTATCAAGAGAAACCTCTATTCTATGAAATCTATGTGCAGCCAAATAAATAATTTTTTCAGGTTCGTCGTCAAATGAGCAAACTAAGTAGCAAATTCTTCCTCTATACACTAGTCCAGCAGGATGAAGTAAATAGTTGGATGGAAATGCTTTGTTCTTTGATTGATAGCTTGCTGTGATTGCTTTTCCATCCCACAAAGCTTTATGTATATTTTCTAAGATATTTTTTTTGATTGACGCTTGTTTAAGTTGAAACCCTTCATTTATCGTTAATACTTTATTTTTCCAGTTTCTCATTTTTGAAGAGGATTGTTCATTTAAGACAGCTTCAGCTTCTTTTAGGTAAGGTCTTATTTCCTCAAGTGATCTATTTGGAAGCAATGGATTTAAATATGCAAAGGCCAATTGAAGACAAACAGCTTCTTCGGGACTCATCGCAGAGTACTTTCTAGCTAGTTTGGGTTGTCTATAGGTATAGGGTTTTGATGAATCATCAACCTCGATCATTTCAGGGAATTGCTCGGTAAGTGCTTTTAAGTCTCTTTCAATAGTTTTTTTACTTACTTGAGTACCTAAGTTATTTATTCGCGAATGAAAATCTTTTGTGGCCAGCGGAGCGCGACGCGCTTCAGTAACTATTGAAAGAATATTAAATCCTCTTCTTATTGCTTCATAGTGCGAAGTTTTATTATTTGAATTAGTTTTTTTCATTATTTTTAACATTTGCGACACATTTTGTCGCAACTAAATAGTATCTTACTGAAAATAATTTTTAAAGAGGAAAAAATGAAAAAACTTTCAATAAAAAAACTATCATCTTATTTGGATAGCATTGTTAATCATAATATTCAATCTTCACTTATGATATGGGGAGCGCCAGGTATTGGGAAGTCTTCCGTTGTTGATGCAGTTGCTAAAAAAAATAATTTGGATCTGATTGATCTTAGAATTAGCCAACTAGCCCCAACAGATTTAAGAGGTATACCTGTTCCAGCAGATAATGTAGCTCGATGGTATCCACCTGAGTTCCTCCCTAAAGATGGAAAAGGTATTTTATTTTTAGATGAAATTAATATGGCTCCTCCGGCAGTTCAAGGTATTGCCCAACAATTGATTTTAGATAGAAAAGTAGGTAGCTACAAAGTACCTGACGGATGGTTTATTTGGTCTGCAGGAAATAGAAAAGAAGATTTTGCAGCAGTTTTTGATATGCCAGCACCTCTTGCAAATAGATTTATTCATCTTGAGGTTACAACTGGTCTTGATGAATTTAAGGATTATGCTTTGAAGAATAATGTTGATGATAGAATTATTTCTTTTCTTAACTTCAGACCAAAATATCTTCATAAAATTGATAAAAACTCTCCATCATGGCCTTCACCAAGAAGCTGGGATATAAGTAATTCTCTATTAAATGCAAATTTAGATATAGATCCTGCTATTGGAGAGGGGTGCGCGGCTGAATTTAGAAGTTTTTGTAAGGTCTATAAGGAACTTCCAGATATTGAGCCTATTTTAAAAGG